>JAEEGL013857188.1_pt1 | contig 51011 bp, 41 predicted proteins | sample 9134231 | NCBI WGS metagenome assembly JAEEGL01 (sample SAMN16246548, study PRJNA631951) | gut metagenome | biome: gut microbiome; feature: rumen; material: fiber-attached | host: Bos | place: Iran: Karaj | collected 2018-10 | reverse complement strand
TCAGTGAGAAACTTGAGATCCACTATACGCCGAAGCATGGCTCATGGCTGAACATACAGGAGATCGGGTTCAGCATGCTAAAACGGCAGTGCCTGCCTGAGCGTGTAGAATCGATCGAGGAGCTTAGAGAACAGATAGACACGTGGACGAAAGAACGCAATAACGGACAGCACAAGGTCAACTGGCAGTTCACCACGGAGGATGCGAGAATCAAACTCAGAAGGCTTTACCCTGAATTTGAATAAAAGCAGTTGGCTGTTTTTCAGGGGGCTCTTAAGGCCCCCCTTGTATGCGGTCATAAAAACGAAATAACGCGTGTTACATAATACTAGAAATGACGCTTCAAATTTTTCTGAGGCCTCTTTAAGGAAACGCTGAACAATTAGGGTGTTGTTCTGCGAAACCGATTAAAAACTCGCTACTCAAAAATTGCTGATGATTTTTTAATCAGCAACCTATGAAAATTCCATAAAACTGCCCTTATATTGGCGTTTATTCGGTCATAATGTTCGTTTTATGACCGTTTTAACATTAAATGGACACACTAACCCCCTGAAATTCAGAAATTCGTCCGGCTCTTTCACACATCACGAGGTTTGCGCAGGCAAACAGGACGTTGAAGCGGTTGAAGTTTTTCGCCAGGCCGCGATAGCGCACCTTGGAATATCCAAACAGGCGCTTCACAATAAGGAAGGGATGCTCCACCTTGCACCTGGTGGATGACTTGCGGTTCTCTATGTTCTTGTCCCAGTTGATGCCCTGATAGCTGTCTTTTGTTTTGAGGCTGCTTGGACGGATGTTGGTCCGGTATTCAACCTTCGAAAGATGAGGATCCTTTTTGACCTCTTCCCTCTTACGCATGCCGCTGTACCCGGAATCACCGTACATCACATCATCGTCCTTACGAATCAGCTTGTGGGCCTCATTGACATCATGGACGTTGGCGCCGGTTGATGTAATGGTGTGGATATATCCGCTGCCGGCGTCGACTCCTGAATGGATTTTCATGCCGAAGTACCACTGGTTGCCCTTCTTCGTCTGGTGCATTTCCGGATCGCGCTTGCCGGTTCTGTTCTTGATGGAGCATGGAGCGCTGATGATGGTTGCGTCGACGATGGTACCGCCGTGCATCATGAGGCCGGCTTTCTCAAGACGCTCTTTCACGTCAGCGAAGATTTTCTCCCCGATTTTGTTCTTTTCCAGAAGGCGGCGGAACTTCAGAAGTGTTGTAGCGTCGGGGACCTGCTCATCAAAGAAATCGAGGTGGAGAAATGAGCGGAAGGAATAGCTGTCATAGACAGCATCTTCCAAAGCCTCATCGGCCAGGTTGAACCAGTTCTGCAGCATATACATCCTGAGCATGATTTCAATCCCTCTGGTCGGACGGCCGCGCCTGCCTGACGGATAGAAAGGTTCGATCATGGCAATCCAGTCTGCCCATGGAACCATCTTGTCCATTTTGTTGAGGAACTTATCCCTGCGGGTTTCTTTCTTCCGGCAAGAGTACTCAATGTCAGTAAAGTTCTGCTGCATAGTCTGGCTCCTCGATTTGTCAATGATCATATTTTATCATATGATGATCAAGGACGGTTGATTAAATCAGCGTTTCCTTAACATTCCAGATTAGTCTTGGATCAAAGCTGTTCGCCGCCAGCATGGTCAGGATAACGACAGCGCAGAATGACATGGACGCAACACCAGGGTAGATGCTGAACATGGTGCCCATCTGGAAATAGGCAGCCATGAAGGCCACGACAAAAACATCAACCATCGACCAGCGGCCGATGAACTCAGTGACGCGGTAAAGCCTGATTCTCTTTCTGTGAGACGGCTTTTTGAGGAAATTGAGCTTCCTCACCGAGATGCACAGCCAGGTAAGCACCGCAATCTTGAATACCGGCACAAACACGCTGGCGATAAAAATGACCGCCGCCACCGGGTACGAGCCGGTTGTCCACATGAAGATAATGCCGTCCATGACGGTGGAGTATGAAAGGCTGCCCATCGTCTCAGTAACCATTATGGGCATGACGTTGGCATGCACGTACATGATGCAGGCCGCGATGAGGAACGCCACGCAGCTGCTGATGCCGGCATCCCCCGCGAATATCACCTTGGAGCCGCACCTCGGGCACCTTCTGACGCCGGAAGGCAGGATCTCGCCGCAGACCGGGCAGGACGAGAGCCTGAGCTCAAGCCCGGTGTGGCCGCCTCCTGCAGCAAGAGCGCTGACGCGCTTCCTGATTCTTGTTACCCGGTCCCAGATCCAGCGCTCGTCAACTGATGAGACTGTCCTTATGTAAAAAATGACATAGAGGATGAAGGCGAAGAACCCCAGCCCGAGCTTTACCTCTGCAAGCGAAAGGACCTTCACGAGGCTCACCAGAACCGCGACCAGGAAGACCTCAACCATGCTCCATTCCTTAAGCGTGCTGAACGCCCGGAGAATGACATAGGTCCTGACTCCGGTTATCCCGAGCCTGATCTGGGCGAAGATGATGATGGTGAAGAGCAGCATGAAGGCAGGGATAAGCTGCATTACCGAATAGATCACGTAGCCCAGGTAGCGGTAATCGCTCGTGAAGAGGGCTGTCGCTACATCGTGGAGCTGCATGGTGATGTTCGTTCCAGCTGCGGACACCGTCATGAACGGGAGCAGCTCGGCGGCGATCATCAGGACCAGGGCGGCAGCTGCGTTGAGCACCGGCACGAGGTAAGGGTGATGCACGATTTTCATAAGCACTGCGCCGCATCTCGGGCACCTCGCGAGCTCCCCCTCATGAAGCTCCTCAACCTCGACCGCGAGATCGCAGTCGGGGCAGATCATGAAGTGGGAAGGCTCGGATGTGGGCGGCAGTGCTTTCATGGCTTCTCGCCTTCTTTGGGAGAGCCACTGCCAGAAGTCTCCTCTGCTTCCTTGCTTCTGTCTCCTGCCGATGCATCATGGTCCTCATCAGAAGCTGCCGCGCCGCTGCCGGATGACGGGCCGCTGAGCGCCAGCGAGGCCGCGCCGGCATTGCCGTCAATATTGGCGTAGGCCCTCACCATGGTGTTGAAGAGCGAGAGCGCCACGGGTCCAAGGAACACGCCCAGGAGCCCGAAGGCCATGGCTCCGCCGAACACGCTGATAATGATGAGGAACATCGACATCGATGAGGCCCCCGATGAGCCGTCCTTAGAGTTGCCACGCTTGATGGCAAAGCCCTTGATAAAGGTGTCGATGGTGCATACCACGCAGCAGAACCAGAAAAGGAGCATGATGGCATAGGCCGTCTCTCCTCCGGCGTAGAGCTGGTAGCATCCCCAGAGCCCAACAGAGAGAGGAGCGCCGGGAACAACCGAGAATATCGCGGCTATTATGGAAAGGACCACGGCATTGTTCACGCCGGTAGCGTAGAGGCCGATGAATGCGGTAATGCCCTGTCCGAGCGATGCTCCGACAAGCCCGTAGACCACCGACTTGATGTTCTTTATGCACTGCCCGAGGTAGATTTTGCCCTTCTCTCCGCCGACACGTTCAACCAGCGAGTCGATAATATTGGAATACATCTGGCCTTCAATATAGAAGTATCCAATAAAGAAGAGGGAGAGAGCAAACATGATCGCGCCGTTGCCGAGTGCCTTGCCGACAGTAACCAGCACTCCGGCGGCCTGCGGGATCTTGGCGACGGATCCGATGACTATGCCCTTGATGTCGAGCCTGTTGTGCTGCAGGTCGTCCCAGCCCTTCGCGATGACAGGACCTACCACCGGAAGCTTGGCGACAGGCTCAGGAAGATTGGGGATCTTGAACTTGAAGCGGCTCAGGATGCCCTGATCCTTTCCATCCTTCCCCGACTCATTTCCGTCCTCACCAGCGCTCTCTGCATCAGCTGACTCTTCTGATGCTGCTGCGGCGTTCTCATCCTGAGTCTTATCAGCAGGCTCAACGGCGCTTCCTGCCTGGCCTTCCTTTTCCTGAGTCTCAGAAGCCTTTTCGGCTGGCTCAGCGGGATGAGCGGCATCACTCCCCTTTGCTGCGCGCTCTCCGGCACCAGCCTGCTCCGCGGTGCCTTGTGTCTCAGCCGGCTCTCTGGCGCTCTCCGATGTCTCACTGCCTGCTGCTGACGCATCCTCTGGACTGCCTTCCGTCACAGTGCCGGCAACTCCCGCGAAACCATCACTGAACGCGCCGTCTGACTCGCTCAGTATTCCGGTGCCGCCTGCCGAAGCTGCCTCACTGCCTGACTTATCCTGTGCGGCGACTCCGTCGGCAAGGGCCTTTATCTTGAATGCCCGTGGCACTCCGGAATTGAGCACCTGAGAGAGTGACATGTCAGGCACAGGCTTTTCTTCAGAATTCTGTGAGACATCCGCGCTGTGCATGACTGAGTAGGAGAAATCGGCGACCTTCTGATAGGCCCCGTACACGCCGACAGAGAACGGCACCAGAATGACGATAATCAGGAGAAAGACAATCGACACGGCGGCAGCCGACGCGTGTCCGCGGAAGATCCTGTCCCTCACCCAGCAGAAAGGCTTCCAGGTCGCAATGGCGACAATGGCGCCCCAGACGATGGCCGCGAGGAAGGGCATCACCACCGCAAACGCCGCGGCAATGACAACAAGCACAAAGATGACTATGGCCGCGGGGCCGATGTATTTTGTTACGGAAAAGCTGGACATGGACTGAACCTCTGACAGAACAGCCGGATTTTAGCAAAATCGGAAAGCACGTGAAAATGGCGCTCTGCAGTCAATCCCGGAATTTGCATTATGCAATGAGCGGCAGCCGTTTCAGAACGCCGCAAGGCGGGCTGGGTAACATTGTGATACAGGCAGGGCTCACCTTACATAGGCTGAACTGCGGGAGCAAATGGCGGAAAAAACAGCCGGATACGGCTTTTTCGTGCTTTCATACAGCAAATTGTGACTTGCTTTACAAAAGAAATACCCCCAATTTACTGTTAGGGACATTTCAGTTTAGGATAATGACTGGCGTGTCCGCCTGATTTCCGAATATCTCCGGCTGGATATGTCTCTGAAAATCATCTTCCTGTTTGTCAGGCCTCACAAAGGCCTGAAGGTGCATGGCCGGGTCTGCAGCTAACAGGAGGGCATCTGACCCAGGTAATTCTGACGTGGTTTAGCATATGGCAATAGAACTGGAAAAAGGCCAGCGCATCGGCATTAAACTCGAAAAGGTAGGCGTAGGCCTCGGATGGGATCCGAACGAAGGGGGCGGCGATGATTTCGACCTTGACGCATCCGCATTCATGCTCGGTGAGAATCATAAGCTGCCGCGCGACGAGTTCTTCGTCTTCTACAACAATCTGAAGTCGCCTGACGGCGCTGTTGAGTCCATGGGCGACGACCGCACCGGAGGCAGCAGCGATGGCGATGATGAGACGCTGAACGTCGATCTGTCCAAGGTTGATCCGAGGGTTACCGAGATAATCTTCACCGCTACCATTTACAAGGCTGCCGAGAGAAGGCAGAACTTCGGGCAGGTCCACAACTCCTACATCAGGCTCTACAACGCCATCACCAATGAGGAGATTGCCCGCTACGATCTCGATGAGGACTTCTCCATAGAGACCGCAATTGAGTTCGGCCGCATCTACCGCCGCGGCAGCGAGTGGAGGTTCGAGGCTCTGGGGCTCGGAAACAAGGGCGGAATGCAGGCCCTGGTTGACAAGTACGCCTGAGGAACAAGCTCTGATAAGCCCTGAGAAAGGCCAGCGCATCAGCCTTTGAAAGGATGGCGGCTCAAATCCCGCCATCATCTGCAAATGATGCGCTGTTGAGAGTAGAAGTCAGGCTGGACACGGCCTGACTGACAGAACAGCCAGATTTCAGCAAAATCTTAAATCACGTAAACATATCGCCAGCGGACAATCCCGGAGCCTGCATTCTGCAGGGAGAATCTGCAGTCTCACCCTCTGAAGAGGATTGCTGTATGGGCAGAAATCACCTTAATACATGCCTGAGCTCCTGGAACAAATGACAGGAAAAACAGCCTGATAGGACTTTTTCCTGCTTTCATGCAATAAATTGTGACTTGCTTTACAAAAGAAATACCCCCAATTTACTGTTAGGGGCATTTCAGTTTAGGATAATGAAAGAGGTGTCCGTCTGGCTTCTGAATGTCTCAGGCCGGATAGTCCCTGAAAATCATCTTCCTGTTTATCAGGCTTCTCTGAGTCTGATGGTGCATGGCCGGGTCTGCAGCTAACAGGAAGGCATCTGACCCAGGATAATTCTGACATGGTTTAGCACATGGCAATAGTACTCGAGAAAGGCCAGCGCATCGGCATTGGACTCCAAAAGGTAGGCGTAGGTCTCGGATGGGATCCTAACGCCGGAGGCGGCGAGGATTTCGACCTTGACGCATCCACATTCATGCTCGGCGAGAATCACAAGCTGCCGCGCGATGAGTTCTTCGTCTTCTACAACAACCTGAAGTCGCCTGACGGCGCTGTTGAGTCCATGGGCGATGACCGCACCGGAGGCAGCAGCGACGGCGACGATGAGACGCTGAACGTCGATCTGTCCAAGGTTGATCCGAAGATTACCGAGATAATCTTCACCGCTACCATCTACAAGGCTGCCGAGAGAAAACAGAATTTCGGCCAGGTCCACAACTCCTACATCAGGATCTACAACGCCGTCAACAATGAGGAGATTGCCCGCTACGACCTCGATGAGGACTTTTCCATCGAGACCGCAGTTGAGTTCGGCCGCCTCTACCGCCGCGGGAGCGAGTGGAAGTTCGAGGCGCTCGGCCTCGGAAACAAAGGCGGAATGCAGGCCCTGGTCGACAAATACTCATAAGGAATAAGCCATGATAAGACTTGAGAAAGGACAGCGCATCAACCTTGAGAAGGAAGGCGGCTCAAAGCTTACGAGCTTCCGCGTAGGATGCAACTGGGGCGCAATCACAGTGGAGAAGTCAGGCTTCCTCGGCTTCGGCAAGAGGAAGGAGGAGCTTGATGTCGACGTGGATCTGAGCTGCGTCATGACTGATGAGAGCGGGCAGCTTGTCGATACTCTCTACTCCCCTCTGTACCGCAAGGAGATATTCACCGAGGTCGGGCTGCCTATAGGCAAGGACCGCTCCGCTGACGGCTCCATGTACCATTCCCCCGATGACACCGAGGGAGACAAGGGCGGCAATGACGAGCTCGACAATGAGATCATCACTGTTGACCTCAATAAGGTCAGCGGCCAGATCTCCCAGATCTTCTTCTTCCTGAACATTTTCTCTCCCCGCAACATTGACTTCATGAAAATCCCCTATGTGTCAATCCGCATGTTCGAGGGAACTCCCAGGAAGGTGAACTCGGTCTTCGCACAGTATGATGTTGCGAAGGAGCCGCAGTTTGCAGGAAAGGATGCCCTGATCATGGGCAAGCTGTACCGCAGGAACGGCGAGTGGAAGTTTGCGGCCATCGGAGAGGCGTTCAGCGATCAGAACGACCTCCGCCGCACCATAAAGAGAATACTGGACAGCTACGCAAGGTAAGCATTATGAGAAGATTGCCTGTTTATCTGCTGCTTGACACAAGCGGCTCAATGTACGGCGAGCCCATCGAGGCCGTCAAGAACGGAGTGCAGGTCCTGGTTTCGACGCTGCGCCAGGATCCCTACGCGCTTGAGACTGCCTATCTGAGCATCATCACCTTTGACTCAGACGCGAGGCAGGTCGCTCCCCTCACTGAGCTCGCGTCCTTCCAGCAGCCCAATCTTGAGGCCAACGGCGGCACAGCTCTGGGCGAGGCGCTCGGGCTTCTCGCGCAGAAGGTTGACGCTGAGGTAACCAAGACCACCGCAGAGAAGAAGGGCGACTGGAAGCCGCTGGTGTTCCTCATGACCGACGGCGAGCCTACCGATGACATCAAGCAGGGACTTGCCGAGTTCAAGAAGCGCAAGTTCGGCATGGTGGTAGCCTGCGCTGCAGGACAGAACGCGAACACCGGCATCCTCAAGCAGATTACCGAGAATGTCGTGCAGCTCGACACCGCTGACAGCACTACCATCAAGTCCTTCTTCAAGTGGGTATCGGCGTCCATAAGCACCGGCAGCCAGAAGGTCGAGGAGGGCGGAGTCAACCTCGACAAGATGGACCAGCTGCCTCCTCCTCCTGCTGAAGTGAACATCGTGGTCTGATATGAGACGGCTGCCTGTTTACATACTGATCGACACGTCCGGGTCGATGCGCGGCGAGCCCATTGAGGCGGTCAAGGTTGGACTTGACTCAATGGTCTCGAGCCTTCGCACCGATCCGTACGCGCTCGAGACAGTGAACATCAGCATCATTACCTTCGACAAGGATGTAAAGCAGCTGATTCCGCTGACTCCGATCGACTCACTGCAGATACCGGTCATAACAACGCCCGAGAGCGGCCCGACCAACACCGGCGCCGCCCTTAAGCTCCTGTGCAGCAATGTTGACAAGGAGGTGCACCTCAGCACCCCGGAGCAGAAAGGCGACTGGATGCCCCTGCTGTTTCTCATGACTGACGGAAGGCCGTCTGACATAAAGCTCTTCAACGACACCATTCCGGAAATCAAAAAGAAGCACTTTGCCGACATCATTGCCTGCGCGGCCGGCCCGCATGCCAAGGTAGAGCCCCTGAAGGCCCTGACTGACAAGCTCTTCTCGCTCGACACCATGGACAGCGCCACCTTCATCAAGTTCTTCAAGTGGGTGAGCGATTCCATCGGCGTCGGCGGAAGAAGCGTCGGCTCGACCGGTGACACCGGCATGGAGCTTCCGCCTCCTCCTGCAGAAGTCAATGTGGTTATTTAACCTGGAACCGGCAGCCTCCTGGCTGCCGGCTTCATGAATATGTTCAGAATGGGGCGCCGCGCATTGGAAGGCTCTTCATTCTGAACAGTTTCTCTCACGGGCCCGCTTCCTCATTGTGGAGGCTGGGAATGCTCACTCTGCTCAGGACATATTTTCATGAGAAGGTTACCGGTATATTTCCTCATAGATGTCTCCGAATCCATGGTCGGCGAGCCGATCAAACAGGTCGAGGACGGCATGCGCAGCATCATACAGGAGCTGAGGAGTGATCCTTATGCCCTGGAGACGGTATTCGCCTCAGTCCTGGCCTTTGCCGGAAAGGCAAAGGTTCTATCTCCTCTCACAGAGCTCTACAAGTTCTACCCTCCCATATTCCCGGTAGGCGGCGGCACCTCGCTTGGGAACGCACTGAACTTTCTCATGGACGATCTTGACCGGAACATCAGGAAAACCACGGCAGAGGTCAAAGGCGACTGGAAGCCCATAATTTTCCTCTTTACGGACGGCGTGCCGACTGACGATCCGTCAAAGGCGATTGACCGCTGGAACAGGAATTACCGGCACGGCTGCAGCCTCATTGCGGTATCGCTCGGCAACAATGCCGACACCGCGCTGCTCGGCAGGCTTACGGAGAACGTGCTGCGCCTCAGCAAGACCGATCCACACTCCTTCTCCGAGTTCTTCAGATGGGTAACGGCCTCGGTCAAGACCTCAAGCGTCTCGGTATGCGAGTCGTCAAACGACGAGATCAGGCTGCCCAGCACCGGCTCAATCAATCTTGAGAAGGTCAGTCCGGCAGAGTCTGCAAGGCCGGACGAGAACTTTGCCGTCGTCATTGGCAAATGCCAGACTACCGGGAAGCCCTATCTCATCAAGTACGCGAAGCGCCTCTCAGAGCTAGGGATAGAGGACTCCTCAGGCGCCTCACCTGATGACTACAAGCTCGTCGGAGCCTATCCGATTGACGAGGCCTCATACAATGAGCTCTCCGACGGAAGCCTGGAAAGCCCCAAGGTCAATACCATGTCCCTCATCGGGCAGCCTGCCTGCCCGTGCTGCGGGAACCAGTACGGATTCGTGGTCTGCCAGTGCGGCCATATCTTCTGCGCCGGCAGGGACGGCCGCTGCAAATGCCCGTGGTGCGGAATGGAGGGCGAGCTCAGCGACGGGCCTGCGGGCGGAATGGATGTAACAAGGACAAGAGGATAGGCAGATGGCTTTATCGAAATTCAACAGGCTCTACAGGCTGGGCAGCAGGATCTTCGGCAGGCTGGGGATCAAGGCCTCGGAAGAGCAGATTGCAGATTTTCTCAACTGGTGTTCCAAGGACATGTGGAAAGAGTATACCGAGTCTCGCACGCAGAAAAGAACCGTCATCGAAAATGAGAACAGGGCCCTGAACATCAGGCTCCCCAACGGCACTGTCGGCAGGGAATATAAGTTTGAGTTCAGACTCCCTGCTGGAAAAGTCAAGATGTTCCGCCTTAAGGGGCTTGAGGATCTCGGACTCAAATGGAGGACTGACGGACAGTGCACCTGCACAGTCGAAGGAAAGCCTGTCAAGGCCGGCGACTTCAATGTAACACTTGAGTACAGGCCCGTATGCTGGATCCCGGGAGAGTCTGACAGCGAGCTTGTACTCCCGATTGCCTTCAACGCGGATCCGAGGAGCCTCTGGAAAGACAAGCCGACTCCAACGGACATTCCCTTCCTGAAGCCTGATACCGACTGCGCCTATATCAAGGTTGAGGCAGGAAAGGACGGCTCGCCGAGGAAAGACATCGTCGCGGCGAGCAAGCGCGGGCGCTCCCACGCCCATGAGGCAAAGCCCAGGGACGATCATTTCATGGTCAGCCACTGCGAGGAGTCAGACTGGTATATCCTCGCTGTCGCGGACGGCGCCGGCTCGGCAAAGTACTCGCGCCGCGGCTCGGAGATAGCCTGCCAGTGCGTAACCGATTTCTGCCGGCAGAAGCTCTCTGACTGCGGCGAGTTCGAGGCAAAGATAAAGGCCTATTATGAATGCACCGCGCAGGCGGTGAGGGCCAAGGACGCTCCTGAGCCCTCCGAGCCAGAATCAGGGACCAAGGACTCCGGGGAAGCTGCGGCGGCAGGCGAGGCAGCCGCGCGCAAGGAGATGGGCGTCCAGATTTACAACATCGTCGGCAACGCTGCCTTCAAGGCCTACAGCGAGATCTGCGCTGAGTCCGAGAAGAACGCGAAAGAGCTGCAGTGCAAGCTCAAGGACTTCTCCACGACGCTGATGTTCGCCATCTGCAAGAAGTTTGAGTTCGGCTGGTTTGTCGCGTCTTTCTGGGTCGGCGACGGGGCAATGTGCATCTATAACGAAAACAAACAGACTGCCAAGCTCCTGGGCGAGCCTGACGAGGGAGAGTTCTCAGGGCAGACCCGCTTCCTCACCATGCCGGAGATCTTCAAGGACGCCGCATCGGTGTTCAGCAGACTGCGCTTCTCCATCGAGGATGACTTCACGGCGCTGATGCTGATGACCGACGGAGTGTCGGATCCGATGTTCGAGACTGACCGCAACCTCAATGACTACTCCAAATGGAATGAGTTCTGGAATAAAATTAAGGAAGGATTCCCGGATGACGGCATACCCGGCGTTGATCTGAGGGATGACAATCATGAGGCAAAGGATCAGCTGCTCAGATGGATGGATTTCTGGTCTGCCGGAAATCATGACGACAGGACACTCGCGATACTGTACTGATTATGGCTCAACTCATAAAACTTACGGCAATGGACGGCTCCCCTGTGGAGTTCATGGATGAGGTCATCGGATCCGGCGCGATGAAGGATGTTTACTTCAGCCCGGACAAGTCCTACGTAGTCGGCTTTTTCCGTACCCCTCAGGACGCCAACTCCGTTGACCGCCTCAAAAACATTACTGGTGTCTACCGCGAGAGGATCTTCAACCAGGTAGGCGGCGAGTACTGGAAGAACCTGTTCTGCTGGCCGACCAAGATGGTTGAGTGGAACGGCAAGCTCGGCATTGTCTGCCCGTCCTACCAGAGCCACTTCTTCTTCTCCTCGGGAATGTTCAAGGGGAAAGAGAAGGAGGGCAAGTGGTTCGCGTCGGCAAGGCTCCGCAACAAGTTCCTTCCCGCGGATCAGAAGGGCAGCTGGCTCGACTACTTCCATATCTGCATACAGATAGCAAGGGCAGTGAGAAGGCTGCACGCGGCAGGCCTCGCACACTCGGATCTCTCATACAAGAACGTCCTCGTCGATCCGCTTACGGGAAAGGCCTCCATCATCGACTGCGACGGACTTGTTGTCCCCGGGAAGTATCCGCCTGATGTCGTCGGCACTCCAGACTTCATCGCGCCGGAGGTCCTCCAGACCCAGCGCCTGAAGCTCGATGATCCGAACAAGAAGCTCCCCAGCATTCAGACTGACCGCCACGCGCTTGCCGTCCTCATCTACATGTACCTTCTCTACCGCCATCCGCTCCGCGGAGGCCGGGTCTGCGACATGGATCCGTCAAAGGACGAGGAGCTCTCCATGGGAGAGAAGGCCCTGTTCATCGAGGATCCCAATGATCCGAGCAACCGTCCCAAGGTTGATCAGCTAGATGATAGCGAGCTCCCGCAGCGCGACGTGACCAAGCGCCCCTATACCATCTGCGGCCCCTACCTGAAGGCGCTCTTTGACAAGGCGTTCATCCAGGGGCTGCACGATCCTTCGCTGCGCCCCTCGGCAGGCGAGTGGGAGCAGGCGCTCATCAAGACCACCGACCTGATGCAGCCCTGCCAGAACCCTGACTGCGAGGCAAAGTGGTTTGTGTTCGACAACACGACAAAGCCCAGATGCCCGTTCTGCGGACAGGAGTACCATGGGCAGCTGCCGGTGCTGAACTTCTACTACTCACCGAAGCACGGAGTCTTCCACCAGGAGAACTACCGTCTCATGGTCTATGACAAGCAGACGCTCTACATGTGGCACGTCAACCGCTTTGTCATCCCCGGCGAGAAGACCACTCCCGAGGAGAAGAAGCCGGTCGGCGACTTCCATTTCTGGAACAACAGGTGGATCCTCATCAACCGGCGCCTTCCTGACCTGTGGGACAAGACTGACAACAGGAAGATCGGTGTGGGGCAGTATGTCGAGCTGACTGAGGGCAGGAAGATCCTGCTCGGAACAAATGACGGCGACCGCCTGATTATTGTCCAGGTGGTGAACAACTAAGCACTGATGCAGAGGACGCTTTCCCAGGATGATCTACATACTCAGGAACAGCCAGCAGTTCGGCCCGTATGATGAGAACACTCTTCTTACGTACGTGAACAGCGGGCAGATCCTGATTCAGGACCGGGCACGCGATTCTGTCACCAATGAGGTGACGACCGTGGGCAAGGTTCTGAAGCGGGGCGGCCTTAAGCCATGCGTCGCCCAGAGCGGCGGTCTCATGAGCCAGCTCAGGCAGATAGGCAAGGAGCTGATTGTCCCGGCGTCGTCACTCAGGCAGCACCAGTGGCTGCAGGACAAGAGGCTCCTGATGCTCTCGCTTGTCGGCCTCGCGCCTCTTGCAGTGATGTACGCCCCGGTGCCGAGGCTCCTTATCTTCTATGCGGTGTCCCTGTACTTTGCCTGCATCTGGGGACTCTTCTTCTACTATCTTTTCAAGACAGCGCAGGTATCGGCAAAAACCACAATCAAGCTGTTCTTCATCACGCAGATCGGGATATTCCTCATCTTCTCAGGGCTGCATAGGCTCAATCTGTTCTACATCTTTACAGAGGCGCCTTTCCCCCTGAGCTGGGTCGGCTACGTGCTCGGCGTCGGCGTAACTGAGGAGCTGGCGAAGGCGCTGCCGGTCTATTTCCTCGCAAGGCGCGCCAGGGAGCCGCTCATTCCCCAGACTCTCGTCTTCTACGGCCTGATGAGCGGAATAGCCTTCGGCGTCTTTGAGGGCGTGCAGTACCAGACCCAGGTCAACATCAAGCTTGACTACAGCTCAGCATACTTTCTCAATGTCGCGAGGCTGACGAGCCTCCCGTTCCTTCATGCCATCTGGTGCGGCATAGCCGGATACTTCATTTCCTTCGCCCAGCTTTATCCCAAGTACAGGAAGGCGCTCTATTTCCTGGCGATTGCGGTGCCGGCTTTCCTGCACGGGACCTATGACACGTTCTGCGGGTCGCTTCCCGGGATGATAGTAGCCCTGCCGGTTACTCTTATCGGAGTTGTGCTCCTCATGACCTACCTCAGGAAAAGCGCTGACTATCAGTCGCATCTGAGGCACTAGCAGAAGCGAAGGAAACAGGGCATAAGGGCAGGCACAGAGACAGAGCTGCAGTGCGCATGCTGATCAGTACGTCATTTTCGGCACAAAACGGCAAAAAAATGACAGGGCCTGGCTGCTCTCATAGTACAATCAGGAAAGGAAATCCTGGAGCAGGGCAGGGCAGCCCTGGTTCTGATATTCTTTCACTTGTATCTTAAAAGAAGAAAGTAGTGCCACAACCGCAATGCCAGGCGGATCCATCCGGATCCCAGGCATTTGCATTCATCTAGTCTTAGGAGCTGTACATGAACAAAACAGGTCTGACTTCTGCCGAGGTCGAAGAGAGCAGAAGGAAAAACGGATCGAACATGCTGACGCAGATCCCGCCTGATCCCCTCTGGAAGAAAATCCTTGAGGGCTTCACGGATCCGATGATCATCATCCTGCTTGTTGCTCTGGTCATAGAGCTTATCCTCTGGCTGTGCGGCAAGGCTGACTGGTACGAGCCGGTCGGCATTTTTGTCGCCATAATCATCGCCAACGGCGTTGCATCAGTCAGCGAGAGCAAGCAGGAAGGACGCGCATCCGCGCTCAAGGAGGAGGAGGAGGCCAAGGAGACTGCCAAGGTCATCCGCGACGGAAAGCTCCAGCAGATCCATGTCAGCGAGCTCGTAACCGGAGATCTCGTATTCCTGCAGTCCGGAGACAAGCTCGGCGCGGACGGCGAGATTGTCGAGGGCGAGATCAAGGTCGATCAGGCCTGCCTCAACGGCGAGACCGAGGAGGCTGAGAAGGTAGCCTGCCCCGATGGAACCGCCTATGACACCGCGGACCTTCTCAACAAGCACTTCGTCTACCGCGGCACCGTAGTGTGCCAGGGCGAGGCCTACATGACCGTCAAGGTTGTGGGCGACAAGACCATGTTCGGCAAGCTCGCCCTTGAGGTGCAGGAAGACACCCGCAGCACTCCTCTCCAGGTCAAGCTCGGAAAGCTCGCGGATCAGATCTCGAAGTTCGGCTACTGGGGCGCAGGATGCATCATCGCAGGCATTCTCCTCAAGACCTTCATCACCGGAGCGCTCCCTGCTGACTTCGCCGGATGGGTTACGCTCATCCTTGAGGCCATCACCGTAGCGGTAACCATCGTGGTCTGCGCCGTTCCTGAAGGACTCCCGATGCTCACCTCGATCCTGCTCTCCTACCAGAGCATCAGGATGGCAAAGGACAACGTCCTCGTCCACAAGATCAACGGCATTGAGACCGCAGGAAGCCTGAGCCTCCTCTACAGCGACAAGACCGGAACCATCACCGAGGGACGCCTCTCCGTTGTTGAGTGCGTAACCGGAGCCGCCAGGAACCTCGGCAGCATCCAGGAGATGAATCCATCCCTTGCGATGGACATCATCAACGGCATCGGCGTCAACAACAGCTCTGCCGTAAGCAACGGCGAGGTCATCGGCGGAAACAGCACCGACCGCGCGCTCCTCTCGTTCCTTGTCAAGGAAAAGTCCAGCGAGAAGGTCTCAAAGGAGGACGTAAGGGCCTTCAACGCCTTTGACTCCAGCAAGAAGTACTCAAGCGTAGTCATCAGGAAGGGCGAGGGCAGCGTCACCTACATCAAGGGAGCCCCCGAGAAGATCATCGCGAGATGCGACAGCTTCCTTGACGAGAACGGCAAGGTCCAGAAGTTCGAGGACCTCAACTACATCAACTCCTACATCAACACCCAGGCAGGACGCTCCATGCGCCTCCTGGCTGTCGCGAAGACCGAGAAGGAAGATGACGGCAGCTGCCCGCTGACCCTCGTATGCGTTCTCAGCATCAGGGACAATGTCCGCCCTGCCGCAGCGAACGCCATCAAGGTAGTGAAGGAGGCAGGCATTCAGGTCACCATGATTACGGGAGACCGCAAGGAGACCGCTTTCGCGATCGCCAAGGAGGCAGGCCTAGTAACCAAGGAGACCGATGTGGCCATGACCTCCCAGGAGCTCGCTCAGAAGAGCGATGAGGAGCTCAAGAAGATCATCCCTGATCTCAGAGTGGTCGCAAGAGCCCTTCCTACCGACAAGAGCCGTCTCGTCAGGCTCGCCCAGGACCTTGACTACGTCGTCGGCATGACCGGAGACGGCGTCAACGACTCGCCCGCGCTCAAGAAGGCCGATGTCGGCTTTGCCATGGGAAGCGGCACCGAGGTCGCGAAGGAGGCAGGAGACATCACCATTCTTGATGACAACTTCTCCTCAATCCAGAAGGCTATTCTCTACGGCCGCACGATGTTCAAGAGCATCAGGAAGTTCCTGATTTTCCAGCTGACCGTCAACGTGTCAGCAGTGGCAGTCTGCTTCTTCGGCCCCCTGGTCAGCAACCAGAACGTGATTCTCACCGTCATTCAGCTGCTGCTCGTCAACCTCGCCATGGACACTCTCGCCGCCATCGCGTTCGGAAGCGAGCCTGCGCTGCCTGAGTACATGAAGGACAGGCCGGTCGCGAGAAAGGCCAGCATCATCTCGAAGGGCATGCTCATCGAGATCATCACGGGAGCAGTCTACATTACCGTCGTCTGCCTTGCCATGCTCAAGCTCTGGAGCGTCGCTCCTGCAGATGCTGGCGAGGATACTGTCGGAACTCACCTTCTGTTCGGATCCGCTGACTGGAGCTACGTGAAGTCCGCCATCTTCGCCACCTTCATGATGGCCATCACCTTCAACGGCTTCAACGCGAGAACCGAGCACATGAACGTGTTCGAGCACCTCGGCAGGAACAAGAACTTCCTCATCGTCATGGGCTCCATCCTTGTAATGCAGTACCTGTTCGTCGAGCTCGGAGGAAAGGCGCTCAGCGTTGAGCCTCTCTCACTCAGCACCTGGCTCATCTGCCTCGCCATCGCGTTCATGATCATTCCGGTTGACATGATCAGAAGATCAATCTTCAGCAGGAAGGGCATGCTCGGAAACGAGTCACAGGCGAAAAGCGAAGAGTAAGGCTGCAGGGCAGCAGACGTAAGGAAGCGCTGAGAGCTTCCTCAGAGGGGCGGGCCGGAAGGCCCGCCTTTTTCATTTCAGGAAAGGGCAGAGTCCGTCTGCTCTCCTCTGCTTTCTGAGCCACCATCTCCCTCCGGTGCGCCGCCAGAGGAAGGAACCTGCTCCGTCTCACTGTCCGCTGATGCAGTGCAGTCCTGCTCCTGAGGATTGCCCCCTGCCGGCTCAGAATCGCCATTCATGTAGGCGCGGATCATCGACGCAATAAGCGTCATGATCACAGGTCCGATGAACACACCCAGAAACCCGAACGCGAATGCTCCGCCGATAACGCTGATGAATACGATGACAAAGGGGAGAGACGAGCCTCCGCAGCGATTTATGATGATTCCCTTCACCAGGTTGTCGACATTGCAGACGACCAGCATGAACCACGCAATGAGGCAGAGCGACGCGACGGGGCTTCCGCCTGCGTAAAGCTGATACGCGCCGAAGAAGCCGACGAGCGCCGGTCCGCCCGGCACTACGGAGAACACGCCTGCGATGATGGCAAGAACAAACGCATGATCAACTCCGGCTGCGGCAAGCCCTATGAGTGCTGTCGCGCCCTGCGCTGCCGCAGCGCCTATGAATCCGTAGACCACGGATCTGACTCCGGCCACGCTCTGGTCAATATAGGAGAGCGCACGCTTTCCGCCGATCCTCACGGAAAGCCGCCTCAGGAGCCTCGCAAAAACCGGCCCTGCGGCAAAGAAATACCCGGCAAAGAGAAGCGACATGGCGAACATTACGATTCCGCCGGTCATTGACTTCGCGACTCTGACCACGATCTGCGCCGTATCCGGAACAAATGACACAGCCTTAATCGCCATCCCCCTGAAGTCTATCCTCTTGTGGCTGAAGCTGTCCCATAAATCGGAGAAAAAACCGCCGACGACAGGCAGATCTCCGGCCTTCTCGGCAACGTCCGACACCCTCTCCCTGGTTCTTTCGAGAATTATCTTCCTGGCAGCCTCTGCCTTTTCACCGGCAGTCACCGGTGCCGCTGCACCGTCATCGCCAGGCTTTTCCGCGGATCTTTCCTCTGCCGCAGCGGCGGCAAGCTCCGCTGAGAAATCAGAGGCCTTCTGGTACACTCCCCATGCGCCTATGGCAAAAGGCGAGAAGACGGCAGTGAACATCAGGATGACAGCCACTGCGGCAGCCGCAGTGGTGTGCCCGCGGAAGAGTTTCCGCCTCACCCTGCCGAAGGGCCTCCAGACGGCCACGGCGATAATCGCGCCCCAGACAATCGAGATGAAGAAAGGCGCTATGACAGCGCCGGCGGCAAGCACCACGCCAATGACAAAGACAGCGGCAATTGCGGGACCCGCCATGTCCCTGAGCTTAAGTTCAGACATAAGAGACTCCATGGAAAATCACACTGCCGGAATGATATCAGAACGCATACAGCAGGCGGCAGCCCAGGATCCACTGCGGAGCTTATAATCAGCCGGAAAAGGAGAGAGTCAGCATGATCGGCATAACCATATTCTGCAGGGTAATTGACAATTTCGGCGATATCGGAGTCACCTGGCGCCTCGCGAGGATGCTCTCGCGCCTGGGCATCAGCACGGAGCTCTTTGTTGACCGCACTGACGTTATGAAGGAGATTGTGCCGGAGTTCCGCGGCACGGAATCGTTCCCCGCATCAGCGGAAGGTGTTCTTGTCCGCGAGTGGACAGAGGAGACCGAGAGGGAGTTCGCCCCCAGAGACGCGGTCATCGAGGCCTTCTCCTGCCGCCTCTCTGACCTCACCGCCGAGAAAATCGGCAGGAGCGGGGCGGTGTGGATAAACCTCGACTACCTCACAGCGGAGAGCTGGGCAGACGACTGCCACGGCCTGATGTCCGTGGACCGGGGAGTCTCAAAGTACTTCTATTACCAGGGATTCTCTGAGAGAACTGGCGGCCTCAATATTGAGCCGGGGCAGAGGGAGCTGGATCTGAAGTACCGTGAAAAAAGGGCTGAGCTCCTCACAGGCCTCGGGTTCAGCCCGTCAGTTCCTTTCGTGATGACGCTCTTCAGCTACGAGAACGACGCTGTCTATGAGTCGCTTCTCGGCGCTCTCGGGAGGTCAGGGCAGAAAAGCGCGGTCATCGCCCCTATGGGGCGGGGAGCCGCGTCACTCCTGAGAGCGGCAGAGTCAGCTGGCATTCCGGAAAACGTAACGGTAAAAACCGTGCCGCTCACCTCCCAGGACGGCTACGACAGGCTGCTCTCAGCCACGGATCTCAACATCGTCCGGGGCGAGGACTCCTTCCTCCGCGCTCAGGCCGCCGGCGTCCCCATGATCTGGCACATCTATCCTCAGGAGGATGACGCGCACCTTATAAAGCTCGCAAGCTTCCTTGATCTGATGGTGACAGCGTTCAGTCCGGATTCAGGTAGATTTATACGAAGCCTCAACATGTCATTCACCACAGGAGACGCGGCATCATTCGGCAGCCTTATGGAGGAATACGGAAAATACCGTGCCGCTCTTGAGCATGGGGCGCGCGTCTGGGCGGAGAAAACCTGCAGCGCAGTAAATTTAGCCGACGGTCTCGTCACATTTATTAAAAATAAGCTAAAATATAGCGCTAGTGCTGCTGTGAAGGCCTGAGCGTGTCCATAGGCACCTGCCAAGCGGGTATGCAAGGGATCTGAACAATGTCATAGGGCCCGGCAAGACCGGGAGACATTCGGGGAAGGCTTTTCACACAGAATATATCTTACCATTGGAGGATTGCAGCGCACAGGCGCTCAGTTTTTTATCTATGAAAATCGCCCAGGAAGTTCGTGCCGGCAACGTAATCATGCTCGGCAAAGATCCTATGATCGTTCTCAAGACCGAGTTCCACAAGTCCGGCCGCAACGCAGCCACCGTCAAGATGAAGCTCAAGAACCTTCTCCAGGCTACCGGCACCGAGCTGGTATTCAAGGCTGACGACAAGCTTGAGGACGTTATTCTCGAGAGGAAGGAGGCTACCTTCTCCTACTTCAACGACCCTCTGTATGTCTTCATGGACACCACCGACTACAGCGAGTACAACGTTGAGAAGGAGAACCTCGGTGACGCTGTCAACTACATCGTTGACGGCATGGAGGATGTCTGCCAGGTTACCCTTTATGAGGGCCGCGCCATCTCCGTTGAGCTTCCCATCAACATCACCCGTACCGTTGAGTACACCGAGCCTTCCGTACGCGGCGATACCTCTGGCCGTGTAACCAAGCCCGCAAGACTTGCCGGCACCGGCTTCACTCTTCAGGTTGCTGACTTCGTCAACGACGGCGACAAGATCGTCATCGACACCAGAACCAACGAGTTCGTAAAGCGCGTCTAATCAGCTTAAGGGCTTTTTAACCGCATGTCCCTGTCTCCTCCGGGAGACGGGGATTTTTTTTGCATGCAGCTGACACACTGAAAAATCCCAGGAAAGACGCCGGATTTAAAACAGGTGGCCAAGGCACCATATAGCAGTAGAGAATAACACTCAGGCTGCATCACGGCCGGAATCAAACGGGGGCGGACCGCACATATGGACGAGTCAAAAATCATGGAAGTCGCGCAGAGGGCGATCGCGTACGACAGGGACGACACCAGGCGGATCATGCATTTCCTTACCGTCTGGAACATCGCGAGGATGATCGCATCTGGAGAGAAGGCAGACGACGATACCAAGGCTGTCGTTGAGCTTACCGCCATCCTGCACGACATCGGCATCAGGAACAGCCTCATCAAGTACAACGACGCGCTCAGCATCCATCAGGAACAGGAGGGTCCCGCGGTCGCGAACCTCATCCTCACAGAGGCGAAGATCCTTGACACCAAGATCGTCGAGCGGGTGAAGTTCATCACCGGTCATCATCACACCTACAGCGCCTGCGACGGTCAGGACTTCCAGATGGTGGTCGAGGCGGATCTCATCGCAAACTCCTATGAGGATGACTTGAGGCCCGCAACCCGGAACCGCATATATGATGAGTTCATAAGGACGGAGACCGGGAAGAAGCTCTACAAGGGGATATTCCCGCTCGAGTCAGCTGATGACAGGCTCTACTGAGCCCATGATCACGAGCAGCAGGAGCAGTGAGCCGTCCTGTTTTTCCCGGATGAATCCCACAGAATGGGGCACGAAAGTGCATTCCGTGCACTATTCCGGAGAGCTGACAACTAAATATGGGATTTTTACTGACACCAACAACAATATCATGGAATTTCACTGATTCATCAACAGCGACAAAAACATTCACAACCGGCAAAAACGGCATGCTTTCGCGACTTTCACAGACCATCAACCGGTCTCTCACAGAAAAGCATCGGAAAATTCACAGAACGGTTAACCGAATTGGAAATTTCACATCACTTCAGGAGAAAACATTCACCAGCCGTCAACTTTCACATGGTTTTATGCGCAATATGTGAAAATCATGAGAGAGGCCTGATGATAAAGCGTCAACAGGGTTTTCACAGTGGAAAAAATTTCAATGCGTCAACTTTAAATCACAGCGTAAAAACAGCAGAATCACAGTTTTAAAAAGCCTGTAATCAAGGACTGGCAAGGCCTTTCAGAGTTTTCCACTGATTTCGCCCCTCTCTATGTCTGTGACTTTGACTTTAAAAGACCTTATTACGTATATGAGACGCGGCCCGCTCCCGGAGAGACCGTGCATAGCCATGGCCCGTCAGTCCCTGAATCCGCAGCGGAGCGTTCTGGCGTTAGGGCCGCTAAGGGCATATATACCCTTCGGGTCTCAAGGGCTCAGAGTGCAGAGGACATGCTTGCCGGAAATCCTGTTCAGACCAGTGCCTCCTTCAGAACAGAGCGAAAAGGACTTTGCGCGTGTTAGAATTCAGCCACAGAATTCTGATTCCAAGAAGCCATCAAAAATGTCTTTTCTCAAAAACTTCGACGTAATCGTAATAGGCGGAGGACATGCCGGCATCGAAGCGGCTGCCGCTTCGGCAAGAATGGGAGAGGAGACGCTTCTCCTCACGCACAAGCTCGAGACCATCGGTCAGATGTCCTGCAATCCTGCAATAGGAGGCATCGGCAAGGGACACCTTGTACGGGAAATCGATGCGATGGGCGGGCTTATCGCATCAGTCGCTGACAGATCCTGCATCCAGTTCAGGACGCTCAACTCCTCCAAGGGGCCTGCCGTCAGGGCAACAAGAGCCCAGGCCGACAAGCTTCTTTACCGCAGGATTATGAGGGAGGAGCTGCAGCATTACCCTCATCTCCATATCTTCCAGCAGGCTGTTACCGGGCTTACCCTTGAAGGGGAGAAGGTAACGGGCGTCGAGACCGAGTGCGGCATCAAGTTCGGGGCAAAGGCTGTTGTCATGGCCTGCGGAACCTTCCTCAACGGGCTCATCCATATCGGGCTTGTCCACTATCCTTCCGGAAGGGCTGGAGATCCCGCGTCAATCAGGCTTCCGAACCAGCTCAGGGAGCTGGGGCTTGCCATGGGACGGCTCAAGACCGGCACTCCGCCGAGGCTTCTTGGCAGCACCATACATTTTGAGAAGCTCAGAAGCCAGTACTCGGACGATCCGGTACCGGTCTTCTCCTTCATGGGCTCGGCGGAGCAGCATCCGGCGCAGAAGCCCTGCTTTCTCACGAGGACCAACGAGAGGACCCATGACATCATCAGGCGCAACCTTGACCGCTCGCCTCTCTACTCAGGAGTAATACACTCGACAGGCCCCAGGTACTGCCCGTCAATAGAGGACAAGGTCATGAGGTACCCGGACAGGAACAGCCATCCGGTCTTCATCGAGCCCGAGGGGCTGACGACTGACGAGTACTACCCGAACGGCGTCTCAACATCGCTTCCCTTCGACGTGCAGCTCGATGTTATCCACTCAATTGAGGGCCTTGAGGACGTGGAGATCATCCGTCCTGCCTACGCCATCGAGTACGACTTCTTTGATCCGCGGGAGCTCAGGTTCAACATGGAGAACAGAGTGCTTCAGAACCTGTTCTTCGCCGGGCAGATCAACGGCACCACGGGCTATGAGGAGGCCGCCGCCCAGGGACTGCTTGCCGGCATCAACGCGGCTCTCCGCGCCAAGGGCGAGGAGGGCTGGGCGCCGAAGAGGAACGAGTCCTACATCGGCGTCCTTATGGACGATCTCGAGACGCTCGGCACCAGGGAGCCTTACCGGATGTTCACGAGCCGCGCCGAGTACAGGCTGCTTCTCCGCGAGGACAACGCGGATCAGCGCCTCACTCCCATCGCCCACAGGTTCGGCATGATTTCCGAGGAGCGCTGGAGACGGTTCAACGAGAAGATGGAGGCCGTCGAGCAGGAAAGGCAGCGCCTCCGCTCACAGTACATCGGCCCCGGCTCAAAGTTCGCGAAGTCGATGAAGGAGAAGACCGGGCTCGACGTTACGCGCGATCTGACTCTTGAGGAGGTCCTCCGCCGCCCGGAGATGAGCTACGCGAGGCTCAAGGATATTCTGGGTGAGGAGATGCCCGCGGATCCTAAGGTCTCTGAGCAGGTTGAGATCCAGGTAAAGTACCAGGGGTATATCGAGCATCAGCAGCAGGAGGTCGAGAGACAGAGGAAGAACGAGGAGACTCCTCTGCCGCAGGATCTGGACTACCGCACGGTGAAGGGGCTCTCGACCGAGATTGTCATGAAGCTCAATGAGTTCCATCCGGCGACCATCGGACAGGCCATAAGGATTTCGGGCGTTACACCCGCGGCGATCTCGCTTCTCCTGGTGCACCTGAGGAAGAACGACCTTGCGTCTCCGGCTCAGAGCTCTCCTCTGAGCGGAAGCGCAGATGCAGACGGCAGCAGAGAGGGGGACTGATGAGCGATACGGAGCTTGAAGGCCTCATCCGCGAGTCTGGACTCACGGGCATCACGGAGGACATGACGGAGAAGCTCTCCGGCTTCGCGAATCTCCTCCTCAAATGGAACAGGGTCTACAACCTTACGGGAGTGCGCACGAGAGGCGAGATGCTGGTGCGCAATATTATGGACAGCCTGGTCATCCTCCCGTACCTCAGAGGCGCAGTCTGCCTCGACGCGGGAACAGGCCCTGGTCTTCCCGGCATCCCGCTGGCGATTGCAAGGCCCGACATCTCCTTCGCGCTCGTCGACTCAAGGCAGAAGAGGATAAGCTTTGTCCGCGAGGCCGTGAGGGTGCTGGGGCTCACCAATGTGACTCCGGTCCTTGGGAGGCTCGAGAGCATCCCGGGAGACGGGGAGTATGACATGGTGACAAGCCGCGCCTTCAGCAGCCTCTCTGATTTTGCGGGGCTCACCGGGAGGTTCCTTAAGAAAGGAGGACGCCTTCTTGCCATGAAGGGCAACGTCACGAAGAGCGAGCTGGAGCCGCTCGGGGCGCTTGGTTTCAGCGCCGAGACCCATGCTCTCTCAGTGCCTCATTATGACGGAGCACGCCATCTTGTTATAATGGGCATGATTAATGATTAAAAACTCGTCAGAGGTGCAGTAAAGTGGGCAGGGTTATAGCAATTACCAATCAGAAGGGCGGCGTCGGAAAGACTACCACGTGCGTCAACCTGGCAGCCTCGATGGCAGCCACGGGGCGTGCGGTTCTTCTGGTTGATCTTGATCCGCAGGGAAACGCTACCATGGCGAGCGGCATTGACAAGAACGATGTGGAGAAGACCACCTACGATGTCCTTGTCGATGAGGTTCCCATCAGGGACGTGATGATCGAGAGCAAGACCGCGGGCTATGCCGTCGTTCCGTCAAACTCGGACGTAACGGCAGCTGACGTGCAGCTCATCCAGGTGTTTGCGAGGGAGCTCAGGCTCAGGAAGGCGCTGGCCGCCATCCGCGACAGCTTTGACTATGTCTTCATCGACTGCCCGCCGTCGCTCTCCCTCCTCACAGTGAACGCGCTCTGCGCGGCAGACTCAGTCATTGTGCCCATGCAGTGCGAGTACTTTGCCCTTGAGGGAATCGCCTCGCTCACGGAGACCATCAGGGAGCTCAGGAGCGCCGTCAACCCGGATCTCGAGATCGAGGGAGTCCTCCGCACGATGTGCGACAACCGCAGCAAGCTTGCCTCGCTGGTCTCTGACGAGCTCCGGAAGTACTTCGGCGAGAAGGTCTACTCGACCATCATCCCGAGAAACATCAAGCTTGCCGAGGCTCCGAGCCACGGTCAGCCTGTAATGTACTATGACCGCAACTCGCCGGGCTCCAAGGCCTATCTCGCCCTTGCCGGCGAAATCCTCAGGAAAGAGGCGCAGGACGGCATAGCCGCGGCCGCTGAGCCTGAGTCCTCCGCATCCTGATCACAAAGCGGCGCCTGTGAGTGATGAGGCGCCCCCACATCTCCGGCTGAAAGCATGTTTTTGCCTGAAATAACGCCTCAGGCAGGATTTTTACTGCCCTGATGCAATATAATCGTCTGAATCTGTTAGAATTTCAGCTGCTGTAAAAATCTTACGGCATGTTTTTAATGCCCGCTTCTGCGGAGCTCATTGTCTTGACGGCCTGGTAGATCATGAAAAGCAAATTGGGAAAGGGGCTCGGTTCTCTGCTGAGCGGCAGCGTAAAGGATGATCTGATGCGCGATATGGCTCCTGAGAGCCAGACGGCAGATGCCGGCACTTCCACTGCTGACGGGACATTCAGGGCAATTGACATCGAGAAGCTCGTTCCCGGAAAGGATCAGCCCCGCCGCGACATGGGCGCGGAGGAGATTGACGAGCTCAGCGAGTCCATCAGGATCCACGGCCTCCTGCAGCCTATCGTGGTGAGGAGCATGCCTGACGGCAGGTTCGAGATTATTGCCGGCGAGCGCCGCTGGAGGGCTGCGCGCAAGGCAGGGCTCTCCGAGGTCTCCTGCATTGTCAGGGAGATTGATGACAAGACCGCGGCTGCCTGCGCGCTCATTGAGAACATCCAGAGAAAGGATCTCAACGCGATGGAGAAGGCCGAGGCCCTGAGCCGCATAGCATCTGAGTACGGCCTTACCCACGAGGAGATCGCTGATGCCATCGGCAAGTCCCGCGCGTCTGTCTCCAATCTTATCCGCCTTACCGAGCTCAATGCTGACGTCAAGCAGTTTGTCGAGGACGGCAGGCTTGAGATGGGCCACGCGAGGGCCCTCCTCGGGCTCACCGGCGAGCAGCAGAGCAATGCGGCGAACCAGGCAGTAGCGAAGTCTCTGAGCGTACGCGAGACCGAGAGCCTTGTGAAAAAGCTCCAGAAAGGAGTGAAGGCTCCTGAGCCCCCGCGCTTCAGCGAGGAGGATGTGAACCGCTGGCAGAATTCCATAAAGTCAGCGGTCGGCTGCTCCGGCGTGAAGCTGAGCTTCGGCTCGAACGGCAAGGGCCGTCTGGTGCTCTCCTTCGCGAGCGATGACGAGCTCACCAAGATCATGTCAGTCCTCGGAAAGAACCGCAGCGACACCGCTCAGGATGAGCTGCCCTCGCAGGCTGACGCAGGCGCTGACAGCGGCTCGGCCCCGGTCTGATCAGTCTTGGCAGGCCGCTCCTGCGGCCTCCTGTGGGCATCAAGTTTTCTGCAATCTGTCTCTTCGTGTGCGAGGTCTCCTGAATGTTCCTTCTTATGATGTCCGGAGGGCTGTTCCTCTTTGCCTGGCTGTTCCTGGCTCTGCCGCTTTTCAGAAAGTCCAGGGCGTTTTTACCGGTTACGCTTGCGCTTCTCGTGCTCGCGGGGCGCGATCTGTTCTTTTACCTGAATGACCAGCCCTGGTACGGGCAGGAATACCCGCTCTGGGCCAACATGCTGAGCTCCGCCCTTTTCGGAGCGCTCGTAATAGTTGCCATTCTCTCTGTCCCCTGGGCGATTCTCTTCGGCATCTTCCGCCTGCTCAAAATGGAAGCCATTCGCGAGCTCAGGGGCGGACTGACCTTCGTCCTTATCCTTCTTTCCTGCTCCGCCGCGTTTTTCTGCGTCCACCAGGGCTACTCAATGCCTTCAGACATAAACTACACCGTAGGCAGCATGATGGTGCCCCGCGGCTTTGACAGCACGCGCATTGTCCAGGTCACAGATCTGCATTTCTTCAAGGGGACCTCCGACAGGAGGATTGACGATCTCGCGAAAAGGGTCATAGCGGCAAAGCCTGATCTCATCCTCTTCACCGGCGACCTGGTTGACGGCACTGTCGGGCAGCGCTCGGCGCAGCTCAGGAGGTTCATCGATGATCTGAAGAAGGGCTGCTCTCCCAGGTTCGGCATGATTTCCGTGCCGGGCAACCATGAGTACTATTCAGGCGACTATGCCGGCTGGATGAGCTTCCTCAGGGATCAGGGCATCACTGTCCTTGAGAACTCCAATGTGAAGCTCACCGCAGAGAACGGCGACGCGCTCTATGTCGCAGGCGTTACTGACCGCGCTGCCGAGCGCTTCGGCGGCGAGAAGCCGGACTTCGCCAAGGCAACTGCTGGCATTCCCCGCGACGCGGGCGTAATCATGCTCTCCCACAGGCCCTACAGGCCTCAGGGGACGTTCGACCGGGCATTCCTGGTATTCACCGGCCATACCCACGGCGGCATGATCCCGGGCGTTGACCTTATTGTCAAGTACGAGAATGAAGGGTATGTGAGCGGGCTCTACCACGATTACGGGCGCTCGCTTATCGTGAGCAACGGCACCGGGATCTGGAGCGGTTTCCCCCTGAGGCTCGCGCCGCATGTCGCGGACAACGTCATAGTTACGCTGAAATCGGAAAATACGCTCAAGCACCGCTGATTGATGCTGAGTCTTGGAGAGTTTCAGTTTTACAGTTATGTACTATAAATGACGCTTCAGTTTTTTTCGAAGCATCATTAACGTGCCATCGCTGTAAGAAGTCGTCCGAGGACGAGCTGAAATCAATTAAAACTAAGAATAGTTCCGGCGCTGTTTCATACGAAAACATCCGGATTTTTATCGGCAGCCTGCGCAGGGATGCAGATGCTCTGGTTTGAACAGCTGAATTCTGCTGGCTGCCTGAAGTGAAACTGATGTTTAGTACATTGTACTGGTTTGAATAAGTTCTATCAATTGATTAATTTATATAACCTGTTGAATTAACAATGGTTTATAAAATTTACGGCAGTTTCTAGTACATGGCTTTGAAAAACTCAGAAGGGGCAGGATGTGTTTCCTGCCCTTTTTCGTCTATGGAGCCCTTCTCAGCGGGGCTCATGCTCCCCGCTGTTCTTCCAGGCAAGATAGAGCTGCAGCGTTCCGTTCGTTATATGGCTCAGATCAAGCTCGATGTCGCGGAGGGCGATTACCACCGTAGCCATGCTGTTCTTCCTGAACCCGTCAGTAAGCGAGAGCTCCTCGTTGACTTCAGAGAGTTTCCGCAGGTAGCCCTGCGCGCGCTCCCGGTCGAGGATCATGAGAGAGAGTATTACTTTCTTCGTAAGCATTCGGTTCCGGGCAAGGAGCTCTGCGGTCCTGCCTGATGCCTCAGTGAGGGAGAGCGCGTCGATGCTCGAGGCTATCGCCGCGTTCATGATCCGCATCTTGTGGATCCTGTGGAGGAACCTAACGAAGCTTCGGTAGACAAACCTGTTGAAGAGCAGCGCGTAGCTCCAGAGCGGGAGCTTCTCGCTGTAGTCCCGGGCGCTTTGGAACACGCCCTGTATGACCGCAGCTCCCTCCTTCGGACCTATGCCTGAGAGCCTGTTGAGCGAGGCCCGGTACTCGAGGTAGAACCTCGTCAGGTAGTGGCGGTAGGTCCTCAGCATGTCAGGGCGCTCAAGGGACGGCATGATGACGGCGCTCGCGGCAAGGGAGATGAAGGCGCCTCCCGCCGTGAAGATGAGCCTCTCTGTGATGAGGTAGTCAGGCGTGAGAGGCGTGCGGATCATGAGGATTGAGAGGAGCATGATGACCGTTGCGGTCATGAAGGCGACGAAGAAGTAGTAGAACTTGAAGAACACCCGGCTCCAGAGCGTGAGCCCGGCGAACACCACGAGAAAGACCAGCATGGCCTCCTGCTCCGGGAACATGAGGCAGACAAGGCCTGCGATGATGACGCCGTATATGCTCCCCAGGATGCGGTTCACCGTCCGCCTGAGCGCCGTGAGCGGCGTGTCGATGTAGAGGCTCACGCAGAAGGCCGTGAGCGGGATCCAGAAGCTCTGCTCCGCGCTGCAGATGAAGGACACTCCCTCAGCTATGGCCATTGTTACGGCCATGGCCGCCATCTGCAGCATGAGGACGCGCCTTCGCATGTCAGCTCTCTTCGGCATTTCCGTCCTCCCCTTCCGCCTGCTTTTCCATAGCGGCGCCGTACTCATACCCGCGGTCTGCCCGGAGGAGCGACGCCATGTCCTCAAGCACGCGCAGGGCGTGGCGGGTCATCTCCCCGTTGCAGAAGCGGTCCTCCGGCATGACGGAGAGCATTCTGCGGCACTCCTTTTCCGCGGCTGCCGCATGGCTGCTGTCATGCCCTTTTCTGAGCATCTCGGCAACGCAGCTGAATATCCCGCTCCGGATCCGGTTGATTCTCGCGATATGCTCCGGCTCCGTTCCGGCCGTCGGCCAGTAGCAGATCAGGATCAGCCCGTTCAGGATGCTCTGGTAGCGGCTCCGCCTCGCCGGATCAATCACATGCCCTGCGGTGTTGAGGAGCGCGCTCTGCAGGGCAAGGATGCGGCTCTTGCTTCTGCAGGGAAGATCCGTGAAGCTCTCGTAGAAATCGGCGCTGCCCATCATCCGGGCATAGAGCCTGAGGTCGTGGTAGAAGCAGCGGTTGATCATGCCGCACCAGTGGAACCTGGTGAACGGCACCAGGATTACGGCAAGGAGCACGGAGACGCTCCCCTTGGCGCATGCAAGGAGGAGTCCGTCTGCCGTAACCTCGCGCCCGGTGTCAAGAAGACCCATGCCGAAGGCAATAATACCGAAGATGCTCATGAACATCACGGTGCCGGAGAATTCCTTAAGCCTTGCGAGGCAGTACACGGTGGCGGCCGAGAGAAGGCAGGTCATAAGGCACTGCGGGACAATGAGCCTCTCATGCCCGAAGAAGATCCCGGCAAAGAGCACAGCGGAGAGCAGGATGAGGCTACCTGCCATATTGAGGAGCCGGCGGATGAGCGTCTTTCCTGTGAGTGCGCGGAGACCGTAGAGCGCGATGATGAGGATGTATGCCCCGGCGGCTCCGGTTCCGGTGAGCTCATAGAAGGCGACGCCCGCAAGCATGCTGATGCTGCCGCGCAGCATCTCGGCCGTGTAGACGCCTTCAAGATCGTTCCTGATGTATCTGATGAGCATGATGAGTCCCCCGGAAAATTATAAGGGAAAGCAGTGCGCAGGGTTCCTGGGGAGCCGGGCGCAATCTACGGGATATCCTGCTGCCGGCTTGCTGAATACATAATTATGTTTTTGCGTCAATCATTGATATGCAAGGATTTTGTAAAGGATTTAAGGATATTCCAGGGCATGTCAGCAAAGGCTAATCCTACACTGATGCATGGAAAATTTTATTTTTTTCGGGTATTATTGACCATGGATTTTCCCAGGGAACGGAGTTCCGGGCAGTGAAGCTGACAGTGAAGAATGGCCTTTCCGAACGCGGAGCTGTCTTTCTGTCGCTTGCGGTCCTGACTGTTCTGCTTGCTGCCGCTGGCGGCGCAGTCTCATGCTATTCAGGCGGTCCTGCCGGCATCTCGGCTGTACTTGGCGGTCTTGCGTTCATAGTGCCGCAGGCCGTCTTCGCGCTCATCTGCGTCAGGAGTGACGACGCGGTGATCGGGACCGGAAGGCTCCTTATGGGATATCTTGTCCGTGTGATCCTCATAATCGTCCTGTCAGTGGCGGTCTACAGGCTCTCATACGCTGTGCCGGCGGCTGTGCTGGTGTCGTTTACGGCAGGAATCGTCTGCTACGTCCTGCTGCTGGCCATCATCAGCCATATGTGTAGAAGGCGGTAAGATGAGTTCAGAGAATACTGAGTCGGGAGCAAGCTCCACTGAGTACATTTCCCATCACATGCATTTCCTGCAGGTGGATCTGAGAAACGGAAACATAGTCGACAGCATCAAGAGCACTCCGGAGCTCGAGCAGTGTCTCAGCTCGGGGCAGATGACGGCCAAGGCCTGCAAGCAGCAGTACAACACTCCCTGCAAGTTCGGGGATCTCTTCACCGGACAGTGCGTAAACAATCTTGAGAATGTTGAGGCAAAGGGCATCTTCAATCCCTATATGCTCAACCTCGACTCGGTCGGCATATCAGTCGCGCTCGGCCTGATTTTCTTCGGCTTCTTCTACTGGCTCGTAGGCAAGCTCAAGGTGGGCGGAGTTCCCGGGCGCCTGCAGTGCGTCCTCGAGATGATCTTCGAGTTCGTCGACAACAGCGTGAAGAGCATCTTCCACGGCACCAGCAGGCTCATAGCGCCCCTCTCGCTGACGGTCTTCTGCTGGGTGTTCCTCATGAACCTCATGGATCTCCTGCCGATTGATCTCCTGCCGCATCCTGCGGAGCTCCTCGGCATACCGTACATGAGAGTCGTTCCGTCAGCCGACGTGAACATCTGCCTCTCGATGTCGGTCTCGGTATTCTTCCTCATCGTGGTTTTCTCCCTTGCCTACAAGGGAGCCGGCGGCTACTCAAGGGAGCTGCTCCTCAAGCCGTTCAACTCATGGTTCCTCGCGCCCGTCAACTTTGTGCTCGGGCTCGTAGAGCTGTTCTCCAAGCCGCTCTCCCTCGGTCTGCGACTTTTCGGCAACATGTTCGCCGGTGAGATGATCTTCATCCTCATCGCGCTCATCCCTTTCTGGTACGGCACTCTGCAGTGGGTCCTCAACGTTCCCTGGGCGCTGTTCCATATTTTGATTGTTACTCTGCAGGCGTTCATATTCATGATGCTGACCATTGTGTACCTGAGTCAGGCTAGTGAGAAGGAATAGCAGACAGGATTTCTCTTGTTGGAGGATTTTTAGAAATGACAGATGTATCTCTGGTTTATGTGGCAGTCGGCCTGATGATGGGCCTTGCTGCCATCGGCGCTGCTGTCGGCGTGGGACTCCTTGGCTGCAAGTATGTCGAGAGCGTAGCCCGTCAGCCTGAGCTTCAGTCAAAGCTCATGGGCCAGTTCTTCCTGGTCATGGGACTTGTGGACGCCGTTCCTATGATTGTTGCCGGCGTTGGCTTCTATGTAATGTTCGGCGCTATTCCTGCTCTCGGCCATTAATCCAGGGGGTAGAGCGGTATGGAGCTTAACGCGACATTTATCGGACAGGCGCTGGCCTTCCTGATTTTCGTCGTCCTGTGCATGAAGTTCATCTGGCCTCCGGTCATGGCTGCCATCGATGCGCGCCGCAAGGCGATCGAGGAAGGCCTGACTGCGGCAGAAAGATCCAAAAAGGATCTTGAGCTCGCTCAGAACCGCGCGTCGGAGGAACTCAAGGAAGCCAAGAGACAGGCTGCCGAGATCATAGAGCAGGCCAACCGCCGCAGAACCGAAATCATTGACAGCGCCAAGGAAGAGGGCAACCAGGCAAAGGAGAAGATCCTTGCCGACGGCAGGGCCCAGATCGAGGCCGAGTGCAGCAGGGCGAAGGAGCAGCTGAGGAAGCGCGTTGCCGAGCTCGCTGTTGCCGGAGCTGAGAAGATCCTGCAGCGCGAGGTCAGCACCGCAGTCGACTCAAGGCTTATTGACGATCTGGCGAAGGCGCTTTAACGGGGTGAAGCATGGCATCTGATATCGAGACGGTCGCCAGGCCTTATGCCGAAGCGGCCTACGGGTACGCCTCAGAGCAGGATGAGGTCGGCGAGTGGGAAAAGATGCTCGGCTTTGCCGCCGCTGTCTCCGAGGACTCCAGGGTTGCTCCCCTGATCAACGGAACGCTCCCGGCTGATGAGCTTGCCGCCGCGTTCTGCGGACTTCTCGGCTATGACGTCGCAAAGGAGAAGAAGACCGGCGAGCCGGCAATCGACGGCCACTGCGCCAACTTCCTCCGCGTCATGGCCGAGAACGGCAGGCTGTCCCTGATGCCTGAGGTATTCAGACAGTTTGAGGAGCGCGCCGAGAAGGACAGGAACGTACTCAGCGTCGAGGTCGTTTCAGCGTCGGAGCTTTCGGAGGCGAATCTCGCCAAAATCAAGAAGATCGCTGAGAAGCACTGGCACTGCAAGGCCAAGCTCAGCACTGCGGTCGACGCCGCACTCATAGGCGGTTTCATCATCAGGGCCGGGAACGAGGTCGTGGACATGAGCCTTAAGAGCAGGCTCGGGTCCCTGGCATCGGCTCTCAAAGCCTGAACGGGGTAAGTTAAATGCAGCTGAATTCAACGGAAATTGCGGATCTCATCAAGCAGAGGATCTCGCAGTTCAGCGTCGTGAGCGAAGCGAGAAACGAGGGCACCATCGTTTCGGTCAGCGACGGCATCATACGAATTCACGGTCTGACTGATGTCATGTCGGGAGAGATGATTGAGCTCCCCGGCGGACTCTACGGTCTGGCCCTGAATCTGGAGCGCGACTGCGTCGGAGCAATAGTTCTCGGACCTTATGAGAACCTGAGGGAAGGCCAGAAGGTATTCTGTACCGGCAAGATTCTCGAGGTTCCGGTCGGAGAGGGACTACTCGGACGCGTGGTCAACACCCTCGGACAGCCGATCGACGGAAAGGGCGAGGTCAGGAATGACGGCTTCTCACCGGTCGAGGTTGTCTCCCCTGGCGTAATCACCAGGCAGTCAGTCGACACCCCGGTGCAGACCGGCTACAAGGCTGTTGACTCGATGGTTCCTATCGGACGCGGCCAGCGTGAACTTATCATCGGCGACCGCCAGACCGGAAAGACCGCTCTCGCAGTCGACACCATCATCAACCAGAAGAACTACGGCGTAAAGTGCATCTATGTCGCCATCGGCCAGAAGGCCTCGACCATTGCCAACGTCGTAAGAAAGCTTGACGAGCACGGCGCTCTTGAGAATACCATCGTCGTTACGGCATCTGCCTCTGACACCGCCGCACTGCAGTATCTCGCTCCATATGCGGGATGCGCGATGGGCGAGTATTTCAGGAACAGGGGCGAGGACGCGCTCATCGTCTATGATGACCTGTCCAAGCACGCTGTGGCATACCGCCAGATTTCACTGCTGCTGAAGCGTCCGCCTGGACGTGAGGCCTATCCTGGTGACGTCTTCTACCTGCACTCAAGACTTCTTGAGAGAGCCGCGCGCCTCAACGCCGACTACATCGAGAAGCTCACCGGCGGCAAGATCAAGGGCAAGACCGGCTCACTGACCGCGCTTCCGATCATTGAGACCCAGGCCGGAGACGTGTCCGCGTTCGTTCCGACGAACGTAATTTCCATCACCGACGGACAGATCTTCCTGACCACCCGTGCGTTCAACGCGGGCAACCGTCCTGCAGTAGACCCGGGCATTTCAGTGTCCCGTGTCGGCGGCGCGGCGCAGACCAAGGTCATGAAGAAGCTTTCTGGAGGCATAAGAACAGCCCTCGCCCAGTACCGTGAGCTCGCTGCGTTCGCCCAGTTCTCCTCAGACCTCGATGAGGTTACCAGGAAGGAGCTGAACCACGGACGCAAGGTCACCGAGCTGATGAAGCAGAAGCAGTACAGCCCGCTGCGCGTTTCGCAGCAGAGCGTGATCCTGTACGCTGCCGTGCACGGCTACATCGATGACGTCGAGCTCAATAAGATGGCGTCCTTCGAGAGCGGACTCCTGGACTTTGCCGAGTCCAACTACAAGGATCTGATGAGCAATCTTGACGCCACCGGCGCCTTCAGCGAGGAGATCGAGAAGCAGCTGAAGGAAATCGTGGAGAAGTTCAAGGCTTCTCAGGGCTGATAGGAAAGGGGGCAGCTGATGTCAGGCGCTAAGGAAATACGTTCTAAAATCAGCAGTGTGCAGAGCACTCAGAAGATAACCTCTGCCATGCAGATGGTTGCGGCCTCCAAGATGAGGAAGACGCAGAAGCGCATGCAGGAGGCCCGTCCCTATGCTCACGCCATGCGCCGTGTCATTCACCATATAGCTGACGGACACATCGAGTACCATCATCCGTTCCTTACCGAGCGGAAGATCGATCACGTCGGCTATATCATCGTGTCGACTGACAGGGGCCTCTGCGGAGGCCTGAACATCAATGAGTTCAGGCAGACTGTCATCGACATGAAGAAGTGGCATGACCAGAACGTGGAGTGCGAGGCTTCCATCATCGGCTCGAAGGGCATCTCCTTCTTCTCGAGGGTGAAGCTCTGCAGGATCGTCTCGCACGCCTCCGGGCTTGGCGAGGATCCGGGCGCTGATGACGTGGTCGGAACCGTAACGAACATGCTGAAGGAGTTTGAGGACGGCAATATTGACCGTGTCTATCTCGTCTTCAACAAGTTCGTCAACACCATGGTCCAGAAGCCTGTCTTCCAGCAGCTTCTTCCCCTGCCGCAGGACAGCAAGGAGGACGGCAAGTACGGCTCGGTCGCAAAGTCCCACTGGGACTACATCTACGAGCCTGATGCCAAGTCGCTTCTTGATGAGCTCATCAAGCGCTATATCCAGTCCCAGGTCTACAGCGCAGTGCTCGAGAATCTTGCGAGCGAGCAGTCGGCGAGGATGGTTGCGATGAAGGCCGCTTCCGAGAACGCGGGCTCTCTCATCGACAGCCTCCAGCTTGAGTTTAACAAGGCACGCCAGGCCGGCATTACCCAGGAAATAACCGAAATTGTTTCCGGGGCCGCGGCTGTTTAGTAATTTGGAAGGTGAAATTAATGACTGCAGAAAAAACAGCAACAGGCGTCGGAGCCAAAGGTGTGGTGATTCAGGTCATCGGCGCGGTTGTTGATGTCCAGTTCCCCAAGGAAAGCATTCCGAAGGTATACGATGCCCTCAGGGTAACAAGCCATGACTCCAGCAACGGTTTGGTCCTCGAGGTTGAGCAGCAGATCGGCGGCGGCGTAGTGCGCTGCCTCGCCATGGGCATTTCCGACGGACTGCGCCGCGGAGTCGAGGTTGAGGCTACCGGAGCCGGAATAAAGGTTCCTGTCGGCAATGAGACCGTCGGCCGCATCATGAACGTCCTCGGCGAGCCTGTGGACAACATGGGCCCCATCGGCGAGAAGGAGCGCTGGGAGATTCACCGCCCGGCTCCGACCTACGAGGAGCAGTCCAGCACGACCGAGATCCTCGAGACCGGCATCAAGGTCGTTGACCTCATCTGCCCGTTCGCCAAGGGCGGAAAGGTCGGCCTCTTCGGCGGCGCCGGAGTAGGCAAGACCGTTGCCATGATGGAGTTCATCAACAACATCGCGAAGGCCCACCAGGGACTTTCCGTGTTCACCGGCGTGGGAGAGCGTACCCGTGAGGGCAACGACTTCTACTACGAGATGAAGGCCTCCAAGGTCCTCGACAAGGTGTCGATGGTGTACGGACAGATGAACGAGCCCCCCGGGAACCGTTTCCGCGTCGCGCTCACCGGCCTTACCGTCGCTGAGAAGTTCCGTGACGAGGGCAAGGACGTGCTGCTCTTCATCGACAACATCTACCGCTACACCCTCGCGGGAACCGAGGTATCGGCACTGCTCGGACGTCTCCCGTCAGCGGTCGGCTATCAGCCTACCCTTGCTGAGGAGATGGGACAGCTCCAGGAGCGAATCGCCTCCACCGACAAGGGCTCCATCACCTCGATTCAGGCAGTCTACGTTCCTGCGGACGACCTGACCGACCCGAGCCCGGCGACCACCTTCGCCCACCTGGACGCAACCATCGTGCTCTCGCGCCAGATTGCATCCCTCGGTATTTACCCGGCGGTTGATCCTCTTGACTCGACCTCGCGCCAGCTTGATCCGCAGGTCGTCGGCGAGGAGCACTACAACACCGCCCGCGGCGTGCAGACCGTTCTCCAGCGCTACAAGGAGCTCAAGGACATCATCGCCATCCTCGGCATGGACGAGCTTTCCGAAGAGGACAAGCTTACCGTCGCGCGTGCCCGCAAGATTGAGCGTTTCCTGTCCCAGCCGTTCCACGTAGCTGAGACCTTCACCGGCAAGCCCGGCAAGTACGTCTCCCTCAGGGATACCATCAAGGGCTTCCAGGGCATCATCAACGGCGACTATGACGATCTGCCGGAGCAGGCGTTCTACATGGTCGGCACCATTGACGAGGCCGTTGAGAAGGCCAAGACAATCAACGCCTGACAGAGTGGCCGGGACTGACATAGGAGTAGGCAATGGCTGATGTTCCTTTTGTACTTGAGGTGGTAAGCGCCGAAGGCAGGCTGTTCAGAGGTCTGGTGAGGTCAGTGAGGATTTCGGGATCGGAAGGCGAGCTCGGAATCCTTCACGGCCACGCCCCTCTTCTGACTGCCATCAAGCCCGGGCTTATCAGCTACCGGAGCATGGAAGACAAGGATGAGGTGCTCTACGTCTCTGGAGGCCTTCTTGAAGTGCAGCCCGCATTCAACGAGGAGTCAGACGACGCTGCGGTCTCGGTGACGGTTCTTGCGGACACTGCGGTACGCGGCAAGGAGATCGATGAGGCCAAGGCCGAAGAGGAGGCAAAGGCGGCGCAGGAGGCGTTCGAGAACGCTCAGAACTCCTCCGGCGGGGCAAAGCCCGGCGATACGGACTACGCCACCGCGATTGTCAATCTGTCCCGCGCCATGGCAAGGCTCCACGCGGCCCAGATTTCGAACCATCACTACAACTGAGCCTCATAAGGCTAACGAGATCCCCGGCACTGTTCCGGGGATTTTTTGTTTCTGGGCTGTCAGGATTTCTGCTGCCAGGGACTCTGATATTAATATGATATAATATGTCATATATAATCAATGACATATCCGCAAAGGCAGCTCTCAGCTGCATCAGCCTCTCACCCTGCGCCTGTGATTTAATTCCGTTCACACCTGGCTCTTTATTCACAGAAGGCCACAGATAGGATCAGTCATCCCACAAGTCAGGCACTGAGATGTTCACAACACTGGCATAAAGACTCATTTCATTCACATAGCAGGAAAACGCGCAGAATTGCGATTCCCGGGGATTTTCTTGACTGACGCTTAAGAGTACTTTCTTTTCCCAAGAGGCCATTCTGGGCGATTCCTGAGGCCCTGGCGTGTATTTTTGAAATACCGGTCCTCTTCTATAAGCAAAGAGCGCGTATTTCTGGCATAAAAAAATCCCCCGGAAAGGTGCTTTTTTCCGGGGGATTCGATTTTCACAGAATTTCAGTTTTCTTCATACTGCTGAAAAACGCGCTGAATTTGGAGTTTTAAAGATTATCCACTGATTTGTACTCGGTTAATCCACATTTTTATTCACTTTTTGCCAGTTTTCAGCAGTTTTTCACTTTCTGTGAGTGAATAAAGCTTTCACAGCCTCAGCTCGGCCGCCTGCTACGCCTCGTAGAACGGTGCTGAGCTCTTTACGTCAGGAGCGTCGCTTATATCAAGGAACTCCACCTTCTCCGCCTTCAGGAGCGGGTGCAGCACAGCTGACCATTCCTCGAAGTCTCCGCTGTGATCGGCGTTCTTGAAGAACTCGATCACCACCTCGAGCACATGGTGCCCGAGCTGCTCGCGCGATCTTACCCAGGCATGATCGACGTCAACCATGTCATCAAGGAACTTGTTCAGGACCTCTGAGGTCTTCTCGTCAGGATTCACCAATTTGTAAACAGGCTTCACCTTAATCCAGGAGGTCGGGTTGTAATAGTTGGTCTTGCTGATTTCGGCGTCTATATAGGAAAAAAACGCGCTGTCGGCGATAAAGCTGTCAGTAGAGGGGTTGATGATGAGGCCGAAAGCGTCCTCAGAATTCTTCACCAGCTCGGAGAGCAGATCGTAATTGTGGACAAATCTGGTGAAAGGTGTCCTGATGTCCTTCTGGTAGTCGAGGAACTTGTCGGTCGAGGTGAAGACGATATAGAGGTACTTCCCGCTCTCCGAGGCGATCCTGGCGTAGGCGAGCGAGCCGTCAGGCTTTTTCTCCACTGGCACGATGAGGCTTGACCTCATGACCGCGTCGGCAATTCTGCCGTAGAGCGCCGGAAGGAGGTGCTCGTACTTCGGATCGCCGCTCAGCTGCTTCAGGTAGGCGAAGCCGAACTCCACAGCGGGATTCCTGAGCGACCTGGTATCAGACGGAGGCAGGAACTCAGCGAGGCTCAGCTCGATCTCGTCGTTGAACTTCGCGAAGCTGAAGCCCTTGCGGTAGATGAGATCATCGAGCTCATACTGGAGATCCGGCCTCTCGAAGGAGGAGATGACCGCCTCTTCAAGGCCAGGCTCCGAGAGGGCCTCAAGCGCCCTCTTCTCGTCCGAGTACATTCTGAAGAAGCCTTTGTCGATGTAGGGGAGGCCGGTCTTCTGGCTCTCAATGTACCAGAGCTTCTCTGCCCTCTGGAGCTTTGCCGCGAATGAGAGGTAGAGGAAGCTGCCGCGCTGCTCCGCGTCAGGCAGGCTCTTCTTCATTACCCCGCAGAGCCTCAGGAGGCCTGCGTAGTCGGCTATGTCGAGCTGCCTGTCCCTGATCTGCTTGATGTCGAGAAAGAGGGTATCCTCCAGCTCATCCTGTGAAAGACTCATGAATTCCTCCGTGGAGACTATGCCTGACACTTCTGTCCGAACAGGATATGTCCTGCGTGTGTTTAAACGGCAGTGTTATGTATGGTGTGAATCGGGAAATTATAGCATCAGGGGCGGGGATGATCTGTTCCACGTGGAACAGAGTGTTCTCTATAGTGTGGAAACGGCAGCTGACCGGCTGTCCGCTTAAGACAGAGACATGTTTTTTTTTGTATAAATTTTATACAAAACCCTGCCTGAGTTTATATATGACATAATACGTCATATTACTCAGCAGCCATTGTGCGGTGGGAAACACTTCATCCCTCCTGCTCCGCCTGCTCTCTGTTTTTCAGAAAACTTTCACAGACCCGTCAGGCAGGACCGCACAGCCAGGCGATCATTCCAGGTTTCATTCTGAATGTTTTCCATGATACGGAATTTTCAGAAATCTGCGCTGGATGCTGCCGCGATTTCTGCGCCTGACGCCTGATTTGATGAAATCTTTTTGAATTTCATGTGACGTATCGCAGACGGGTACTACCGCGGCGGGTAGTATAATTCAAATCAGTTCTACTTAACAGTGCAGAAATCAGTTTCAGAGGTTCCGATGTCTTTGCAGATTTTTATTCTCGCGGCCGGCAAGGGGACGCGCATGCGCTCCGACAAGCCGAAAGTGCTTCATGAGATTGGCGGGCAGGCCATGCTCAGGCGGGTTTACAACACAGCGTGCGGGCTCAGGCCTGCCTGCATCCACATCGTGTACGGATTCGGCGGCGATCAGATCAGGGCGTCCATGTCGGACCTGAAGAACGTTGACTGGGTCTATCAGGCAGAGCAGCTCGGCACCGGGCACGCGGTAAGGCAGGCCATGCCGAACGTCAAGTACGATGACATCGTTCTCGTGATCTACGGCGACACGCCGCTCCTCTCTGTCACTACTCTTGGCCGTATGGTAGCGGCAGTTCCGGACGGTGGCCTTGCGGTCCTTACCGCAAACTTCAGCGATCCGACCGGCTTCGGCAGGATTGTCCGCGACTCGGCAGGCGCGTTCGACCGGATTGTCGAGCAGAAGGACGCCTCCCCTGAGGAGCTCAAGATCCATGAGATCAACACCGGCGTCTGCGTAGCCGACGCAGGCGTCCTCAGGACTATGCTCAACACCATCGGTCGCGACAACGCGCAGCATGAGTACTATCTCACTGACGTGTTCTCGATAGCGCGCCGCTGCGGCATGCCGGTCGTAACCGTAACCGCTGACGATCCTGAGGAGGTCCTCGGAGTGAACTCCTGCCTGCAGCAGGCCAAGGTAGAGAAGATCTACCAGCGCAAGGTTGCCGAGAAGCTCATGACCGACGGCGTGACCATCATTGATCCGGACAGGATCAACATCAGGGGGAACCTCACCTGCGGGCGCGATGTTGTTATTGACATCAACGCGGTGTTCATCGGCGATGTGGTTCTCGGGGACCGCGTAACGGTCGGACCGAACTGCGTGCTGAAGGACTGCGAGATCGGCACTGACAGCGTGATTTCGCCCTGCACGGTAATCGAGGGATCGAAGCTCGGACGCCATGTGACTATCGGACCGTTCGCAAGGCTCCGTCCCGGCTGCGAGCTTAAGGACGAGGTTCATGTCGGAAACTTCGTCGAGTGCAAGAACGCCACGCTGGGCGAGGGAACCAAATCCGGGCACCTCACCTATCTTGGCGACGCGACTCTCGGCAGGGGCGTCAACATCGGCGCCGGCACCATCACCTGCAACTATGACGGCCTCCACAAGTTCAAGACCGTCATCGGCGATGACGTGTTTGTCGGCTCAGACACGCAGATCGTTGCTCCGGTAACTGTCGGCGACGGAGTAACCATCGGTGCCGGCACCACCGTAACGAAGGACATCAGCGACGACATGCTGGTAATCACCCGCGCTCCGCGCCGCGACATTCCTGACTGGAAGAGGCCGGGAAAGAAAGATCGCGCTCCAAAGCAGCCTGAGGATAAGCAGGAGTAGAAGATCCTGCTGGATGCAATAACGGAAGGCGGGGCCTGGCGGTTCCGCCTTTTTTGTTTTCTGCCTCACATGCGTGACAGGCAGTACAGCCTTTTTCCCCTGCGGCTGTTATTATTCCGTGAAAGTGCTGTGGAAAATTATCCTGCTGCAGGTGATAATGAAATCATTGTTCAGATGAGGACCAATTATGTGTGGAATTGTCGGTGCTACCGCCCAGCGTGACGTAACGGATATCCTGATTGAGGGACTGAGGCGGCTTGAATACCGCGGCTATGACTCCGCGGGCGTTGCTGTCGTCTCCGGAGGCGTGCTGAAGCGCGAGAGAAGCGTCGGAAAGGTGCAGAAGCTTGCGGAGCTCGTTGCCGAGAAGCAGGTCAACGGCCCTCTGGGCATTGCCCATACCCGCTGGGCAACCCACGGCGCGCCTTCCGTCAGGAACGCGCATCCCCAGGTCTCCGGCAATATCGCGATTGTCCACAACGGCATCATCGAGAACTTCATGGAGCTCCGCGAGATGCTGAAGAAGGAGGGCTACGAGTTCACCTCCGACACCGACACCGAGGTCATGGTCCACCTGGTGAACTTCTACAGGAGGACGGAGCCCAGCCTCATAAAGGCGGTGCAGCGCGCGGTGCGCGACATCAGGGGCTCCTACGGCGCCGCGCTCATCAGCTCAGATGAGCCCGGGCATCTCGTCGTCGCGAGAAAGGGCTCGCCGCTCGTCATCGGACTTGGCATCGGGGAGAACTTCGTCGCGTCCGACCAGATCGCGCTCCTTCCCGTAACAAGAAGGTTCATCTACCTCGAGGAGGGCGATACCGCCGACATCACGAGGACCTCTGTAAAGATATTTGACAGCGAGGACCGCGAGGTCAGAAGAGAGGAGCAGGAGTCAGAGATCGTTACTGACAGCATCGACAAGCGCGGCTACCGCCATTTCATGCTCAAGGAGATCTATGAGCAGCCAGAGGCCGTGCGCCGCACGGTTGAGGGCGGTTTCAGCAGCGAGCATTTCCTGCCGGCTGTATTCGGGCATGACGCAGCCGCTACCCTCCCGAAGGTCCGCCACGTGAAGATTGTGGCCTGCGGAACCTCCTACCATGCGGGACTCGTCGCGAGGTACTGGCTCGAGAAGTACGCCGGCGTCTCCTGCAGCGTTGAGATTGCCTCTGAGTACCGCTACCGCCAGTCTGTCACCATGCCGGACAGCCTCTTCGTCGCCATCTCCCAGTCCGGAGAGACCGCCGACACGCTCGCAGCGGTAAGGCTCGCGAGAAAGCAGGGCTATATGTCGGTCGCCGCCATCTGCAACGTTCCGGGCTCAACGCTTGTTCGTGAGTCAGACCTCTGCTTCCTTACGAGGGCCGGAGTTGAGATCGGCGTCGCCTCCACCAAGGCCTTCCTCACGCAGCTTGCTGCCCTCATGATGCTGACGGGCGCTCTCGGATCCGCGAACGGCCACCTTGACGCGGCCACGCAGAAGCAGCTCATCGAGGCGCTGAAGTCCCTGCCTTCAGACATCGAGAAGGCCCTGAGCCTCGATGGCACCACCGAGTCAATGGCCGCCAGGTTCCTGCAGAAGCCGAGCTGCCTCTTCCTCGGCAGGGGAGTCCACTTCCCCATCGCCCTCGAGGGCGCGCTGAAGCTCAAGGAAATAAGCTATATCCATGCCGAGGGCTACGCCTCCGGCGAGCTCAAGCACGGCCCCATCGCGCTCATTGACTCCAACATGCCGGTCGTAGTCGTCGCTCCCTCTGACGAGCTCCTCGAGAAGCTCAAGTCCAACATCGAGTCAGTAAGGGCAAGGGGCGGCGAGCTCTATGTCTTCGCTGACGACGAGAGCGCCGTAACCGGCACTCCGACCTGCCACATCATCAAGATGCCGAAGGTCAACAGCATCAACACCCCGCTGGTGTTCACCGTTCCCCTGCAGCTCCTTGCCTATCATGTCGCGGTCATCAAGGGCACCGATGTTGACCAGCCGAGGAACCTCGCGAAGAGCGTTACTGTGGAATAATTCCGCAGAGAGGCTTTTTTCACCCATGAGGCCTGCCCTGGCGGCAGGCCTTTTTGCAATTCTCCACAGCTATGCCCAATAGACTTTTCACAGATGGCGATCTCGCCGCGGTCAGCTCCGGCTCTGTGCTTGCCGCATTCTTCCGCATTTCCGCGGTCACAGCTTTTTCACCGGATGATCACAGGCTTGTCCACCATGCGGAGGAGCTTATCGGGAAAAGTGAGAAATTCCGGAGGGAAAGGCTTGCCTCCAGGATAATGCTCGCTGATTTTCTCCGCTCAACGGCCGGGAATCCCCTTCCTCCCTTCAGCTTCGGCAGGTACGGGAAGCCCTGTTTCACAGGGGCTGATATGCCTTTCTTCAGTATTTCACACTCCGGTGAGCATATTCTGTTGACGCTGTCCCAGAAGCCAGTCGGGGCGGACGTTGAGGCGATCCGTCTCCGGAAAGGTGCACAGGGCGTGGCGGACCGGTTCTTCACAGAGAATGAGGCCGGGTATGTGAGGAAATACGGCCAGAGGGCTTTTTTCCGGCTGTGGACAGTACGTGAGGCCGTGTCGAAATTGACCGGCGGCGGTATACAGGATTTCTCCAGGATCACGGTCGATCCCGTGAGCTTCTACGTCTCTGCTGACGGCTGTGGTAGCCATCCTCTCGTGCTTCTCTGCGAGACAGAGGAGCTCACTGCCGCCATCGCCGTTCCGGTACAATCAGAGGTGAGAAGCGTCATTATTGATGAGGCCGGCAGGCATGACGCAGTGCTCAAATGGCGTGTACCGGAAGCGGAGGGCTCAGATGAACCTTAATGAGAGACAGCTTGAGGCGGTGAAGTACATCTCCGGCCCGTGCCTGGTGATTGCAGGCGCGGGATCCGGCAAGACCAGGGTAATCACCAGCAAGATAGAGTACCTTCTCGACACCTGCGGCTATCCCGGCTACTCGGTTGCGGCCGTTACCTTCACCAACAAGGCGGCTCGCGAGATGAAGGAGAGAGTATTCCGGAGCGTCTCGCCGGAGGCTGCGGAGGGGCTCATCGTAACGACGTTCCACTCGCTTGGCCTCAGGATCATCAGGACTGAGAGCAGCCGCATCGGGCTCAGGAGCAACTTCATGCTCTTTGACGAGCGCGACAAGGAGATCCTGGTGAGGTCCATTCTTAGCGAGATCATGCCCTCCGCCGACTCCGATGACTTCTCAAAGGACGACGTGGAGAGGCTCCTCAGCTTCATCTCCTCGTGCAAGATGGACATGGTCGAGCCGGAGGACTCACAGGCAAGGGCAGAGGATGCCTCAGGCATTCTCGCCTCAAGGGTCTACTCCCGCTACGCGGCGATGATGCAGTCGTACGGGGCGCTTGATCTTGATGATCTCATTTATCTCCCGGTCATCTTCTTCAGGAGCCATCCTGACGTCCTCGCCAGGTGGCAGAGGAGGCTCCGCTACATCCTGGTTGACGAGTACCAGGACACCAACTCCTGCCAGTACGAGCTCCTCAAGCTCCTCGCGGGGGAGAGGCAGGCGTTCACGGTCGTGGGCGATGATGACCAGTCTATCTACTCCTGGAGAGGCGCAAGGCCGGAGAACATCGATCTCCTCATCAGGGACTTCCCTCAGACGAAGGTAATCAAGCTCGAGCAGAACTACCGCTCGACAGGCAGGATCCTGAAGTGCGCCAATGCCCTTATCTCGGCAAACAGCCACACCTTCGGGAAGAAGCTCTTCTCGTCAGCCGATTTCGGGCCCAAGGTGAACGTGTTCGTAACTAAGGATGACGAGCGGCAGGCCGAGCTCCTCTCTGGCGAGATCCTGGGGAGCACCTACATGCACCACGCGCGCTGGAAGGACTATGCCGTGCTCTACCGGAGCAGCCATCTCTCGAGAGTCATCGAGAAGGCCTTCGTGAGGAACAGGATCCCCTACCGCATCTCGGGGAGCGTCTCGTTCTTTGACCGCTCTGAGGTGAAGGACTTCCTCTCCTATTTCAGGCTGATCCTGAACCATGACGATGACAACGCCTTCCTCAGGGTGGTTAACACCCCGAGGCGAGACATCGGCGCGGCGACGACGGAGAAGCTCGGCATCTTCGCGAGGAAGCACGGCATGTCGATGTTTGACGCCGCGCAGTCCGCCCTGTTCCAGAAGGAGGTAGGCGCAGGCACCTTCAGGTCGCTCGGTGAGTTCTGTGAGTTCATCAGCGACAGGACCTCGCAGGCCGAGGATGACGCGAGGGGCATGGCCGAGTCCCTCGCTGATGATCTGGGCTACGGCGCCTATCTCTCGGCAAGCTCAAAGAGCGAGGACATCGCCGGCATCAGGATGAGGAACGTGGAGCAGCTGGTCTCCTGGCTTACCGAGAAGCTTGACGGCAATCCGCGCGAGCACCTTGAACCGCAGAGCTTTGAGGCCTCGGTCCACTCGCTCTGCACCCGCGACATGCTCGAGCACTCGAGCCTCGGCGAGGATGACGAGGAGCTCGACCAGGTGCAGCTGATGACGCTCCACGCGTCAAAGGGGCTGGAGTTTCCCTATGTCTACATTGTCGGAATGGAGGAGGGCGTGCTTCCCCACCAGAGCGCCATTGACAATAAGGATGTAACTGAGGAGAGGCGCCTCTGCTACGTTGGGATCACCCGTGCCATGCGTGAGCTCAACCTGATGGAGGTGAGGAACAGAAGGGGATCGCAGGGCAATGCAAAGCTCCAGGAAAGCCGGTTCATCTCTGAGCTCCCCGCGGAGGATCTCGATATCCACAACGAGACCCGCCCCAAGACCGAGGACGAGAAGATGGCCGAGGCGAAGAACGTCAGCATGCTCCTTAAGGAGTTCCTGCAGAGCGGAGGCTGATCCGTTACCTGAGCTTTACCGCAGTGCACTTATTTCAGCACGCGTCTGATGGTATCATGCCGTATGGCATTCAGCGCGCGCTCCGGTAAGCATCAGGGAGCGGCGCACCGGGGCAGACAGTCAGGCGGCTCATTATATGAAGATCAATGTAATCAGGGGAACCCATCAGTTCGGCGGAAACGCGGTAAAGGTCACATCGGACAGCGGCTCTGCCATTGTCCTTGATTTCGGCGCGGAGTTCGCGGTGAACGGCGGCAGGGCAATTGCCGCTGACGGCATCACGAGAGGAAAGCCCGGAGTGCTGGGAGTCCTCATCAGCCATTCCCACAAGGATCACGCAGGCCTCATCCATACGATCCTCCCGGGAGTCCCGGTGTACATGGACCGGATTGCCGGCAATATCTACCGCACCTACAGCGAGGTTACCGGTCGCCCCGAGGCCGTAGCGGCAGGTAAAATGAAGGCCTTGCCTCCGCTTGGAGCGAAGATCGCGTTCGGTGACATCACTGTCACTCCGTTTCTTTCTGATCACGGCACCTACCGCTCGGAGATGTTCCTCGTGGAGGCTGACGGGAAGAGGCTGCTCTACACAGGAGACTTCAGGCTTCACGGCCTGCTCCGCAGTGAGCTGCTCTCAGGGCTTGAGCCTCTGCGCGGCGGCGTTGATCTCCTCATCACCGAGGCGACCTGCGCCGGGCGCGCCGAGGAGTACTCGACCTATGTCCCGTCCGAGAGGACACTAGAGAAAAGCGTTCTGGAGTTCCTCGGGAAGTCCCCGGTGATCCTCTTCTGCTCCATCATCAACATCGACCGCATCGCGGGGCTCTCGGGGCTGGTGAGGGACAGGGGAGGGCGGGTGTTCGTCTCCTGGGCGGAGAAGCGCGTCATTGACGAGGCTGCAGCGGACGATGCGCCTCCCGCAGCGTTCTACAGCAATCTCTCCATCCCGGAGACTTATGACAGCAGCCTCTTTTCGGATGTGAGGGCTGGCGATCTGATCTTCACTTCCTCATTCGAGGACTTCAGAATCCTCTCAGGGATGATCCCCTCTGCCGAGCTGGTATTCACGGAATGGCCGGGGAACCTTGCCCATATGAACAGTGCGTTCCGCGAGGATCCGAGGTTCCATGTGATGCATGTGAGCGGACACGCGCATCCCGCAGAGCTCAGGGAGTTTGCTGAGTTTCTCTCGCCGCGCGCAGTGCTGCCGGTTCACACCTCAAGCCCGGAGAAGTGCGCTGAGCTCCTTGAGGGATTCAGAGTGCTCCCGCTTCAGGACGGAGAGGACTTCACTCTCTGAGGTCGGCTTGGAGGCTCAGCCAGGCCTCCCATGCCTTCTTGACTCAAAGAACTCCTGCAGGATCCTGCCGCACTCCTCTGCCATGACGCCTCCGGTGATGTCCCTGAAGCGGTGGTTCACGAGAGGGCTTCCCGCGATGGTGAAGACCGAGCCGCAGGATCCGGTTCTGGGATCCGCCGCTCCGAACACTATCCGGTCAACCCTCGAGTGCACCAGCGCACCCGCGCACATGTAGCAGGGCTCCAGCGTCGTGTAGAGCGTGCAGCCGGTGAGCCGCATGGTGTGAAGCACTCTCGCCGCGTCACGGATGGCGAGCACCTCGGCGTGCGCGGTCGGATCGGGGAGCTCCATGACACGGTTGCGCCCGCGGGATATGATTTTCCCGTCCTTAACCACTACAGCTCCGACAGGCACCTCGCTACCGTCAAAAGACTCGCGTGCAAGGAGCAGCGCCTCCCTCATGAATACGGAGTCAAGCTTCCGCTCCTCAGCGCTCACCGTTACGGCCGCCCTCTGCTCCGGGATCCGGCGGAGCCTCAGAGGAACGGTCCTGCCGGTTAGGAAATCCCTGAAGGTGAGGGCGGTGGTAACTGTTTTATCCGTGCTCCCGTCGTTCCTCAGGAACACCTCGTCCTGCACCAGGTACTCACCTTCCTCTGTGCTGAACCTCCTTACGGGAGGCTTTGTGCTGCTGTCAGGCATGCTGCTCCTTGTCTGCTTGAATGCGGCCAATTATAGACTGCCTGCTGATAAGGCCTCATTTAAAACAAAAAAGCCCGGCGGGGCAGAGCCCCGCCGGACCTGTTCAGCAAAGAAGACAGCAGGATCAGAGCTTCTTCCTGATCTCCTTTGCTGATGCGTCATCACCCTGATGCCAGCCGCCGCCCAGAGCCTTGTAAAGGGTCACGTCGTTGATGAGCTGGGCAAGCTTGGTGCCGATCTCGCCGGTCTGCGCGGAGAAGAACGCCCTTTCCGCGTCAAGCCTGGTGAGGTAGCTGTCTACACCGTTTCTGTAGCGGGTGTCAGCCAGGTTGAAGTACCTCTCGGTTGACTTCCTGAGGCTGCTTGCCGCATTGAACTGATCAGTGTAGGCCTTCTGGGAGACGATGGAGTCATAGACCTCCTTGAATGCGTCCCTGATGGTCTTCTGATAGGTTACTACGGCAGCTTCCTTCTGGATCTTGGCGAGATCAAGCGAGCCCTTGAGCCTTCCTCCGTTGAAGATCGGAACCGTGATGGCAGGCCCGATTGACCAGTAGCCGTTTCTCGAGGTGCCGAAGAGCTCGTTCATCTCCGGGGAGATGGAGCCGACGCCCGCATTAAGGCTGATCGAAGGGAAGAAGGCCGCGCGCGCCGCGCCAATCGAGGCGTTGGCTGCCCTGAGGTTATGCTCTGCGGCCATGATGTCAGGACGCCTCTCGAGGAGCGATGACGGAGCCGCAACCGGGAATGCGGGGAGCGACAGATCAAGGAGACTGACGCTGCTTCCGGTGTCAGACGGGATCTCGGCTCCGACCAGTACGGACAGGGAGGAGAGATCGATGCTCACCAGCCTCTCGTAGTTCGCGGTGTTGATCCTTGCCTGGTCAACCGCGGTCTGGGCCTGGACATAGGTCAGGTCAGAGACGGCGCCGCTGTCGAGCTGCTGCTTCACGAGCGCGCTGCTCTCCTCCTCAGTCTTAAGGGTCCTCTTGCTGATCTCAAGGAGGTTCCTGTCAGCGACCAGTGTGTAATAGGCGTCAGCGACAGCCGCGATGATGCTCATCTGTGCTGACTTCCTGTTCTCCTGCTCGGCGAGGTACTGCTCTACGGCAGCCTCCTTCTGGTTCCTGATCTTGCCGAAGAAATCAAGCTCCCACCCGACATTGAGCCCGACATTGTACTGTGTCGAGTAGATGTTGGTCATGTTGGACTGGGAGTCCGAGACCTTGGAGCGGGTCGATCCTGCAGCGCCGTTGAGCGAGGGCAGGAGATCAGCCCTCGTGATGCGGTACTTAGCCTCATAGGCGGCGACGTTCAGGATGGCAAGCTTCAGGTCGCGGTTGGTCTTCAGCGCCTGGTCAATAAGGCGGCTGAGCTCAGCGCTGCTGAACTGCTTCTGCCAGTCAGGGATGCCTGCGGCCGTGTCGCCGGACCAGAAGGCGCCCTCCGGCATGGACGGCCTCTCATAGTCAGGCGCAAGCGAGCAGCCTGAGATGAGGGCCGCAGCGGTTACCGCCGCAGCGGCGGTAAGCCTGAAAGCCTTAAACATTCTGGATTCCTCCTGTCTTTGCCGCAAGCTTCTTGGCGTGAGCCTCTCTTACCTGCTTGGGGATGTATTTGGTGCAGTAGCGCATGACGAACACGAAGAATACCGGGACGAACACTATCGCAAGAAGCGTTGCGCTCAGCATTCCGCCGATAACGCAGATTCCGATCTCATACTGGCTGTTCGAGCCTGCGCCTGAGCTGAGGGCAAGCGGGAGCACACCGAAGATGAAGGCGAGCGAGGTCATCAGGATCGGGCGGAGTCTTATCCTTGCGGCCTTTACAACCGCGTCGGTAAGCTTGGCGCCGCTGTCATAGATGTCCTTCGCGAACTCGACTATCAGTATTGCGTTCTTCGCGGAAAGTCCGATGGTGGTCAGCAGTCCTACCTGGAAGTACACGTCGTTGTATACCGAGTGGATGTTCGGGTTGACGAACTGCGCCCACCACTGGGTAATCATGGCTGCGATAACCGATCCGCAGACTCCGAGTGGCACAACCAGCATTACCGCGAACGGGATGCTCCAGCTCTCATAGAGGGCGGCAAGGCTCAGGAACACGACGACGAGGGAGATGGCGTACAGGAACGGAGCCTGATCGCCAGACTGCTTCTCCTGGAACGAGGTGCCGGTCCACTCAACCTCATAGCCGTTCGGGAGCTGCTTGGCGAGGCGGACGATCTCATCCATCGCCTCACCGGTGGAGTGTCCGGTCTTCGGCTGTCCGGTGATCTCAACTGCCGGGAAGGCGTTGAAGCGCTCGAGACGGGGCGAGCCGTAGGTCCATTCCTTGGTGGCGAAGGCGCTGAACGGAACCATCTCGCCGCTGGTGTTGGGAACGTACCACTTGTTGAGGTCAAGCTCCCTTGATCTGAACTGCTTGTCAGCCTGGACCATGACCTTCTTTACCCTGCCGCGGTCGACGAAGTCATCGGTGTATGAAGAGCCCCACGCGGTTGACATGGTGCTGTTGATTGCCGATGCTGTTACGCCGAGCGCCGCAGCCTTCTGGTAGTCGGTGTTGATCCTGAGCTGAGGGGTATCGTCAAGTCCG
>JAEEGL014433026.1_pt1 | contig 51013 bp, 42 predicted proteins | sample 9134231 | NCBI WGS metagenome assembly JAEEGL01 (sample SAMN16246548, study PRJNA631951) | gut metagenome | biome: gut microbiome; feature: rumen; material: fiber-attached | host: Bos | place: Iran: Karaj | collected 2018-10 | reverse complement strand
TCTATCTTTTCACACTTCTCTTCGATGTAGGCAACAATGGCTTGTTGCTCGTTTTGTGGAGGAATTATGGTTTTGAATGCAAGAAAGTAGATAGGGTAAAGCCGAAGCCTGCTTTCAATAATTCCTTTTGACATAGTTTTGAATGCTCCTGCATAAGCTGGCAGTCTTAAAAGATAGTGGAAATATTTCTTTTCGCAATCTTCATTGAAATTGAAAACGCAATATGAAGGGGAAATAATGCCTTCATAATCGGAAACTGCATAACTGCCATTCCATGCCAACATTATATTCATTACAAACTGGCCTGGATGTACAACATTATATCCAATAGTGGACTCGGCTTCAAACATACCAACTTTCTTCGCATCATCTTTCAAAGTGATACCTGTATATTGAGATAGACTTAAAAGCGTACCCTCTTCTGATATTGTTTTTTCTTTTGCCTCAGAAAAAACTCGTTTCATTCTACACACCTCCCAATGTTCTGGTATATCCCCAATCCACGAGATGCCACTATCCTTCATCTTCGCATCAGGATTCAAGCCTTTTGTGACTGCATCGGCAATGGTTTTCTGTTTCAGTTCCTGAAGAAGTTCTATCTCTTTCTCCTTGTCTGCTACATAAGCATCTATTTTGGAAGTCTTATCCTCCAAATAACTCACAATCTTCTCTTGCTCAGCAAGAGGGGGGAATATTGAAAACATAGCAAACAAATCATCAGTATACAGGCGGCTAAAGCCATCGCCAATACCAGAAGCCTTTCTGTTAAAGGCATCCCTATACATATCTATACCAAAAAGTTTAATCAAATATTCTGGCGAAGCTGATCTGTTGCATTTATACACAGCATAATCGGAACTTACAATACCATCATATCCTGAAACTGCAAACAATCTTGCCTTGAAACGATTGAAAACGATTTCTCCTTTATGCACTATCTTACCACCGACATAAGAGGCGCTCTCCATCGTTTTATTTTTCTTCTCGTTAAATGGAATTATTCCGCCATCTTTACTTAAAGACAAAGGGAGCTCTAAACCATTTTCGGATTTTTCCTTTAATTCTGAGAAAATATACTTAATACGCCTAAGAGACCAATGCTCTGGTATTTCCCCAATCCATTGAACACCACTATCTTTATATGAACTATACCTCTCCATACTACTTTCCTAAGATTTCGTTCAATAATCCGTCTGTGCGTTCCTCTATATCACGAATATCTTTGCTGATTTCGTCGATAGTACGCAGCTGCTTGGGCTTATAGAAATACTTGGTGAATGAGAGTTCATAGCCTGTCTCGACACTCTTCATGTCAATGATAGCATCTGGAGAATATGGCTTGATTTCGTTCTCAAAGAAACCTTGTATACCTCCTTCATATCGGAATGGGATAATCTCCACATCCTTGCTCTTCTTGTCAATTACAGGTTCACCTTTCTTCATGATGATGTTCCCCTGCTCGTCTCGTTGTGGCTGATATACCTTCACACTCCAGTAACCAAACTCATTGTTTGGGAAAATTTTGCTTTGTGGAGTCTCCTTGAAATCCATCAACAGCTTCATGATTTGCTCCCTATCTGCATCAGAAGTCTCGCAGTTCTTCTCACCTAAGTTTTTACGCAAGGGTGTTTTTATCTCTGTAGCATCGATAAGCTGCACAAAGCCCTTTCGACGTTCTTCTTTCCTGTTCGTAACAACCCAAATGAAGGTGCCAATACCTGTGTTGTAGAAGTCCTTCTCAGGCATAGCAATGATGGCTTCAAGAAGGTCGTTTTCTATGATATACTGACGCAAGTTGCTTGCCCCGCTTCCTGCATCTCCTGTGAAGAGTGATGAGCCATTATGTACCTCAACAATACGAGTGCCCAATGCTGTATCTTCTCTCATACGGGAAAGGTTGTTGGCAAGGAACATCATCTGACAGTCGCCGATGTCTGGAATGAAAGAAAGAGGGTTGCCATTATTGTCTATAATCTCAAAGCGACTATCAGTAAACTTTTTCTTGTCACCTTCACCCAAACCTCTCTTCTTCAAGTCTTCCTTCCAAGGAGTTCCGAAAGGTGGATTGGAAATACAGAAATCGAAAGTCTCACCTGCATGTCCGTCACGAGAGATTGTACTGTCAAAGGAAATATATTCACGCATTTCAGTACCATGAGGGTATTGGAAGGAGTTTATATTTCCTGAAATCATAAGGTCTGCCTTACATGTAGCAAAGGTTTCTGGTTGCAGTTCCTGACCAAAGATATTCACATTGACCTGCTTACCCTTTGACTTTGCTATCTCCTGTATTCGGTCTTGTGCTATAGTGAGGATGCCACCAGTACCACAAGCACCATCATAGATGTGATAGGTATTATCAGTTATCTTGTCTGCTATTGGCATAACAGCAATATCAGCAAGCAACTTTACATAATCACGAGGTGTAAAGTGTTCACCGGCTTCTGTTACGTTGTTTTCCTCATTGAACTTTCGCAGCAGCTCTTCAAACATTGTACCCATAGCATGATTGTCAAGGGCTGGCAGTCTCTCTTTGCCATTATCATCAAGCACTGGTTTGTTTGAAAGGTTTATCTTATCATCAGTGAACTTCTCAATGATGCTGCCAAGACGCTCTGCTTCTGTGAGGTTATCTACCATCTGACGGAGATGGAACTTATCGATGATGTCCTGGACATCCTTACTGAAGCCATTCAGATAGTCAATGAAGTTCATCTTCAGGCGCAGCGGGTCGGTCTCGCTCTTCAGCGTCTTCATGGTGAACTTCGAGGTGTTGTAGAACGGGAAGCCCGTGACGTTGTAGAGAATGGGGTCCTGGTTCTGGATGTGGTTGTCGTCGAGCATCTGCTTCTGCTTCAGGAGCTGGTCTTTGGTAGGTTCCAGCAGCACGTCGATACGACGCAGCACCATCATCGGCATTATGATCTTCTTGTATTCGCCTTTCTCGAAGGCATAGACCAACACGTCCGTTGCGATGTTCCAGATGAACGAGAACAGTTGGTTGTATTGCGATTGGTTCATAGGCTAATTACTCTATTTTCAACCCGCAAAAATAGCATTTTTTTCGGCATAATCTTGCACTTTTTCAATGCAAAGACAGCAAAAAAGCCCTTTAATATTACAAATTTAAGGTTGAAAAATAGTAGGAACAGGCATAAAAATGACAAAAAAACTACAATTTTTGACAGAGAATTTTTTAGCCTTAATTCAACGTTATTCCTTTTTCAATTCTCCACGCAAATACATATCTACAAGAAGATTATATAAAAAAGTATGCATATTTTTCAGGAAAAAATTCACTGCACGAAGAGTCTTGAAAAGTTTAAGCGATTCCATCATTACCTTGCTTTCTACCACATCCTCGCATCTTGAAATATAAAGTTTTTCAGCATCAAGATGAGTTTCCAAATCACGTTCATCTTTCCACCAAGAGGAAGATTTTGCTTCCTTTTCAAGCAAAGACGACAACTCTTGGTATTGCTTTTTGATTTCCTCTGGGAAGTATTTTAGAATACTGCTAAGTTCATCCCATTTAGAATCTTTTCCACCCTTAAAGCCATAGAGTTTCTTGAATCCTTCATTAAGAATAACTTTCATTTTCCCACGCATAAACCGCTTGTCATAATCTTGATCAGCCAAAATAAAATATTTGCTGATAACCATACTGTCAATCATGGTTATTAAAGCAAACTGAGAAACAGAAATTACTACTCTATATGCCTCGTGAAATTCATCGTGCAAATCTTTTATTTGCTCAAGAGCCTCTTTCAGTATTGGCAAACCTTCCAAATGGATGGAAATCGTGCCATTAACCATCTGTAAAAACTCTTTCTTTTCATCCTCATTGAGTTCCTTACCATTATATTGCATCTCTTGAAACCACCGCTCATATAGGCAGTTCAGTATCGGTGCATACTGGATATTATCAAATTCGTTTATCATTTTATGCTTGCAACTACTGCGCAAAAAAATACAAAAATACGTTTTTTATTAAAAACAACAATTAAGAACAAAAAATCTTTACCCCATCTGTGCATCGAAATGGTAGATCAAGTCAGTGGCGGTCTCGCGCTGAAGGAACATCAGCATATAGATGGGAAGATATACCACACGCTCTTTCACCTGAACATTGTCTTGACAAAAGACCACAGCCAACGGGATGTCGTAAGCAGCATCGGACATCACTCCCGACAAAGCGCGGTGCCGCTCGTAATCCTTGCCCGATTTCACCTCAATGGGGAGCACCGCACCGTCATGTTCCACTATGAAATCCAACTCGCCCTGCTTTTTGCTGTTGAAATAATAGAGGTTGTGGTCAGCGGCAAAACCATGCGCCGTGAGTTCCTGCGCCACCAAATTCTCGAAGATTGCCCCGTAATTTATATTCGGATTCTGGCTCAACAATTTTATCTGGATGTTCGCACCGTACATCGCCGCCAACAACCCCACATCGTTGGCAAACAGTTTGAAGAGGTTTCGCTGCTTGTTCAACAACAGCGGCAAACAAGGTTCGCTCACGTTGTAGGTGGGCAAAGCCACCCCCGAATCCTGCAACCAAAGCAGGCCACTTTCATATCGACTAAAACGCGCCTTGCTGTCCAACTCCTTCAATATGAATCGTTTGTTCTTTGCGTCCAATTCCGAAGGAATGAGATTGTAAATTTCCTCAATCTGCAACTTATGCTCATGGTCATACTGGGTAATGTCGCGCTTGTAGGTCTGTATAATACCGCGCTGCACATCCAACACGCTCCTCAGATTATTGGTGTCCAAGTACTTCTGCACAACGGCCGGCATACCGCCCGTCAACAAGTACAGACGAACCATCTCCAGCATCCTTGCATGCACAAAGCTGTCCACTGGAACGCGCCGTTCATAGCAATCCTTAAGGTGAGCAATCACATTTTCCCCTATTCCTAACGCCAAGGCAAATTCCTCCAAATCAAGTGGATACATTTCATATTCAGCCATATAGCCCACAGGAACACTACGCAAGTCTTTCAGTTCCACCCCCAGCAATGAGCCGCTCATCACATAACGATAGCTGCCCTCATCCACCAGAAACTTGATGGCAGTCACCATCTCTTTGCTTTGCTGAACTTCATCAAAGAAAATAAGCGTCTTCCCTGGTACTAATTTGCGATGAGTGAAGGCCGACAAACGGAGCAGTATCTCTTGACTGTCGCTTACATCGCTGAAAATCTCCAAAGCGTCTGGCTTTTCAATGAAATTTATTTCTACAAAATTCTTAAAAATTTTCTTTCCCACCTCACGTATCGAGAATGTTTTTCCAACCTGTCGCGCACCAGTGACCAAAAGCGCGCGATTATCGGACTGAAAGAAATTTTCTAACTTATTGTATATCTTTCTTTTAACCATAATACTATCATTTTTGTCTCCGCTGCAAAGATACAAACTTCTACACTTTTCCAATACCAAATCGGGGATTTTTTTACACTTTTCCAATGCCAAATCGCCCTGATTTTTACACTTTTCCAATCCCCCACCCCGTTCTTCCGCGGCATACACCCCGCCCGGTACTATCACCCTGCCGGCGTGCCGCGGTGGGCGCACGCTCCCACGCACACCCCGCACTGCGCTGCGCTTGTACGGGGTTACCCCAATATCACCCCTTCGGGGTGAAAGGTCATCGCAACCGTCTGGGCATCATCGGCAGAGACGCGATGAATCGCGCCTGTACGGCAGCCAGTTAATACCCCAATGCGTGGAAAGAACGCGGCAGCCCCGCATCTCTGGCCGCCTTGTAAATTACGGCGTGAAGAAATCGACGGTGAGTGAGCGTGAAGAACGGCGAACTGTCCGAAGATGTGCGATTTCTCCCCCTCCCCGTTCTTCCGCGGCATCACCTTTCCCGTCCTTCCGTACCCACCGCCCGTGCCGCGGGCGGACTCCCCCTCCCTTTTCGCCTCATCGCACCCTCACATCAAAAAACTCCGAAATTGAAAAAATCTCTGCAAAAATATGGCAGAACAAAAAATGTGGAAGAAAGAATCATCACCCTGCGCAACCAGCAGGTCATCTTGGACTGCGATGTCGCCGAATTGTATGGCGTGGCAACCAAAGAGACCAACCAAGCCGTGAAGAACAACCCCAGAAAATTTCCTAAAGGGTATATCTTTGAGCTTGACAATCAGGGGTTTTCTGCTTTGCGGTCAAAAATTTTGACCGCAAAATTCCAGAAAACCCGCCAACTTCCCAAGGCATTCTCTGAGCGAGGCCTGTATATGCTGGCGACAATTCTGAAGGGAGAAAGGGCGGAGCAAACCACCATCGCCATTGTGGAGGCATACGCCAAACTGAAGGAACTGTCGCGTGTGATTGTGGAAATTCCTCAGCAGGAAGAGGATACAGTTGTGCAGAAACAGCTGTTGCATCGTGGCGGACAACTAGTGGAAGACCTCATCACCGATCTGTTGCCAGAGAAGAGCACCGAAACCTCTTTCGAACTGAACCTCGCCATGTTCAAATTCCGCCATTCAATTCGGCGAGAGAACGATGAGAAAATGAAACAGATGGAGGCAGAATTGGCACGCCTGCGCTCTCTCGTGGAAGGCAACGGAGAAGCGTAGTCCGATACTTGCAGGTGGCGTACAATTTGCGGTAGATGTCGTCGAAAATGCGTTCCTGCCGACGCCTACTGGCGTCAGATAGAGCGCTTCTCAACCACGAAGGAGAATGCCGAAAGCGCCCTCCCAGGTATGAATATGTTGAAATACGACAGGACCGAACCCCCTTTACAAAGCGGCTTCCACGCAGTTCCAGAGACGCTCGGCGGTCAAGTCCCAGCTGAAGCGTTTGCGCTGTTCGCGTCCCCGCGCAATCAACCCGTCGCGCAGTTGCGGATCGGCGGCTATCGCGCGCATCGCGTCCGCGATCTGCTCCACCGAGGCGGGATCGACCAAGAGTGCGGCATCGCCCGCCACCTCTGGCATGGAGGTGACATTGGAGGTGATGACGGCGGTCTCGGCGGCGAAGGCCTCCAAAATGGGAATACCGAAACCCTCGAAGAACGAGGCATATACGAGCGCAGTGGCCGAGGCCATCGCCGCCGCCAGATCCGGCGTGCTCAGATGCCCCAAAAAGCGGACGTCGGCCGCGTGCCTCATCCCGTCAAGTACCGCCGCCACATCGTCCTGCATCCCCGCGCGCTCGCCCACAACCAAGAACTTCATGCCACTGTCGGCATGCTCCTTGAAACTGTCGAAAGCCCGCAGGATGTTGGCAAGGTTCTTGCGCTTGTGGATCGCGCTCACGAACAGGAAATAGTCGCAGCCGTGCGACACCTTCTCGCGCACCGCCGCCCGACCTTCGGCACTCAGCGGCGCAAACTGCTCACTACTACCGTTATACACCACGTCGATACGATCTTCGGGGATGCCGTACAGTTTGTGGATGTCGCGCCGCGAGAACTCCGAAACCGTGGCCAACCGCGCCGCCTTGCGGGCGAACCGCGGGAAGTATTTGACGTAATACTTCTGGTACGTCGGCTTCAGAAAATCCGTCTGGTGCTCGAAATTCAGGTCGTGAATCACCGCCACCTGCGGCACATCGGCGCGGAGCGACAACCAGCCGTCAGGCGACAGGAAAAGGTCGGGATTCAGCTTCCGCAGAACGTAAGGTATTGAATATTCGAAATATATATACCAAAGATAGGGATGCCGCGTCGGCGGAAAGGTCATCACCGGCTTCACATTGTCGGCAAAGACAAACCGCTCGTCATAGTTGCGGTCAAAAATGAAATAGAACTCATGTTCGGGATGTGCCGCAACCATGCGTTTCAAAGACTCGTTCGCGAAAACGCCGATGCCCTCCAACTTGTCCTTGAGCAGCAATCGGGTGTTGACGGCGATCTTCATAGCAATCTAATTATTGAATATGAATTGAATTACTCTTTGACAAACTTCTGGGAGAAGATCATCTTCCCTTCAGAAAGCACCATGACAACGTAGATGCCGGCAGGCAACGAATCAACGGCTATTTGTGACTGACGGGATGACAACTTCCTATCCATCAACTTCTTGCCATCCAAACCGCAAACCTGTACCCGGAACTGCCCCCGAGCGCTGACATGGTCGATCTCGACGGTCAGCTTGTCGGATGTCGGATTGGGATAGATGCGGACATCGGAAACAGGCACCACGGTATTCACACCCACGACGCCGTCGCCGACACCAATGGCATATTCCCCAGGAATCACTTCTGAAACAGCGAGATAGCCATTGGTCATGTTACCGGTTTTGTTGGCTTCAACCGGACGCCACTGTTCGGTACCATCACGACGGTAGAGCAATTCCACTTCGTTGAAGGTGTAATCGTGAAGGAAATGGTAGTCGGAAGCAGACTCGTTGTTGGCATGGAAAGCGAACCTCATTCCACCCTGAATGGTGCCCTCCGGCGTGCAGGCCACGCGCCAATAATGGTCTGTAGATACAGCAGTTACATGCGGATTGGCATCCTCGGACAGCGGCTCCGCAGGAATGATGTTGTCCTCCACACGGAAGTAGGTCGGCTCGGAAAGGTCGTTCACCAACAACTTGAAGTTGGCGTCCGTGGCATTCTTGATGCCCGTAGCCGTCAGGTCGTATCCATAATCGATGATGGCGTCGGTCATCTTCTCGTCAATATCGACCACGGCGAAGGCCGGTGCCCACGGCAACGTGACCGTACCCTGGGCGAACTCCCCGGAGAAGGAGAAGCGCTCCAACGTATAGCGTTGGTTGTCAGCGGAAAAGAACGTGATGTCCATCACATTGGAGTTGGCGAAATGATACGCATGGCTCAACCTCTGGCGCACGTAAAAGCGGTACTCGTCGTCATTGCCCGTCGCCCGGATGGAATCGACGGCGAAGTGCAGGAATCCGGGTTGCGACACCCACCCTTCACGGAAGTCGTGTAAGTTCATGCCGCTCTGCTCCGACAGGAAGTCGAACAACTGCATCGTGGTAATGTTCTGGTAGGCGTAAGTCTGGAACATGGCCCGCAGGGAAGCGAAGAAGATGCTGTCACCCATGTAGTTGCGAAGCGTGTGGACCACCAGCGCCCCCTTGTCGTAGGTAGTGGTTCCGTAGGTGACCTCCTGCGGCATGGAGTCCAAGGCCCAGTAGCCCCCATCGTCGATGTGTGCCGTGCGCAGAACATCGTGATGGGTCGCGCGGATGTTGGTCCGGTAGCCGTCGATGGCGGGATCCTCGTTCGGGTAAAGCCCTCCGTCGGCCACGGCCTCGTTGAAGCGGGCGAAACCCTCGTTGATCCACATCTCCTCAGCGCGGCTGCAGGTCACCAAATCACCGAACCACATGTGCGAGAACTCGTGGGCGTACAACAACTCATTGGCGGTCGTGCCCCCGATGGCGATCTGCGGGTAGGCGATGTTGGTGACGTGCTCCATGGCACCGCCGGTGAAGGCCACCCCCACATAACCCAGACGCACCCACGGATAGGGGCCGTACAGACTCTCATAGAGATGAAACACATCCTTCAGATGCACGAAAGAGCCGGCTATCTTGTTGAATTCGGAGGGGCGCGTGTAGATGTCGATGGGCACCACGCGCTCCAGCCCCTGCACGGTGTCGGCATAGTGCATGTAGTTGCCGACGGCCACGGAGGTGAGATAGGTGGGCACGGGATCATCCAAAACCCAACTCCAAATGACGGTGCTGTCGTCCGTGGCCACGCTGTCGGTCAGCACGCCGCCGCAGATGGCCTTCTTGCCGGCTTCCGTCTCGATATGGAAAGTATAGGTCGATTTGTCGGTGAAAAAGTCCATACAAGGATACCAGGCGCGGCCGAAGTTGTGGGGAAGGTCGCGGAAGGCGACGCCGAGGTTGTAGCAGTATTCGCCGGAGAAGTAGAAGCCGCCGAAATAAGAGTCGATAGCCGGCAGACCGGCGTAATAGACCCGGATCCGGACGGTGTCGCCCGAAGCCAGCGGTTGGGGCAGGCCGATGTGTATCAAAGTCCCCTCGTGAGTGAAATCAGTGTGCGGAACGCCATCCAAGAGGATGGAGTCCGCTGTCATCCGCTGCAGATCCAAATGGACGTAGTCCAATCCCTCTACTTTCGCGACGACTTGCAGGTCGGCATAGCCATACACCTGATGGTTGGTGAAATCAGTGATATTCAAGTGAATATCGTAATGGGCGACGTGCATGCTGTCGGTGCGGTCCTGGGCAGAAGCCGTGACGCCGCAAAAGAGAACCGCCATAAGAAGGAGGATTTTTTTCATAACCGGCCTGAAAATAGTGGGTGGAATAAAACGAAGCCGCCATCGCGCGAAAGGCGGACGGCGGCATATAATTCTTTTGGTTCTAATTACTTGACCTTTTCCAGCTGACCGCCGCCATTGCTGGTGAAACTGATCTTGAGGTTGCCCTTGAACTTGACGTCGCCGGAGGAACTGATGGTGACATCCAAGCCCGCGGAGGGAGCGACGCCCACGACACCCGTGCCGTTGTTGACGACCTTGGCCTTCTCGGTGGCCAGGTTGAGGGCATCGAAGTTGGCGGCGTTGGAGACGGTGACATCAACGTTGCGGGCGGTGCCGCTCATCGCAACCGTGCCCGTGCTGGTCATGTTGGCCTTGACATCCTTGCCCGCGAAACCGGTGAACTCCATGTTACCGGCACCAGTGACCTCCAGATTCAGGGATTCCGTCTGGACGCTGGCCCAACGGGTGGCCTCCAAGGACTTAGCGACGATCTCCATCTTGGGAGCGCTGAAGTTGGAGAAGTTGCCCGACACATTGTCATTCAACTCGAACTTGGCACTGCCGTTGCTGATCGCATCCTTCAGGTCGAACTTGAAATCACCGGAGGCCGTCAGTTTCAAGCTGCCGGTTTTCAGGTTGTTGATGATGCAGTTGCCCTTGCCGTTGAGGACCATCTCCATCTTGTCGGACGGGAGAGCGTTGGCCTCGATGTTGCCATTGCCCGTGAACTGCAACTTGTTGAGCACGGAAGTCGCCAAAGTAATGGTGATGGGATAGTTGGGAGCCAAACGGGTCTTCTTCTGGACGGAGATGTTGAGGGTCTTGCCCTTCACCTCGGTGATGATGTAAGGCAGCAGGTTCGACTCGGCCTCCACCTCCACCTTCGGAGAAATGGCGTATTCGATCTTGACGTTGAAGTCGGCGTTCACCACCACTTGCTGGAATTCCGTCACGATGCGCGTGTCTTTTTTCAGGTCCTGATTACCCGGAACATCGTCTGCTTTAACTACATAAACGGCGCAGATGGCCATCAAAAGTGCTAAGATTTTCTTCATGATTGTATGTTTTTTAATTGAAAAATTTCTGCTTGCAAATTTACAAAAAAAACGAAATATCATCACTTTTTGTTCATTTCCTCTTCCCATTTCCATGCACTCCGAATCATGTCGTCGATACCATAACGGCACTGCCAGCCCAACAGGCGGTGCGCTTTCTCGCTGTTGCTATAGATGGCGGGAATGTCGCCCGGACGGCGGGGGCCGAGTTTGTAGTTCAAGCTTCTCCCCATCACGCGCTCAAAAGCGTGCAGCATCTCCAAGACGGAGACGCCATTTCCGCTACCCAAGTTAAAGAGAGTACAATCCTCCGTATTTTTTTGATCGACAAGAAATTGCAGTGCCTTCACGTGAGCTTCCGCAATGTCAGTCACGTGGATGTAGTCGCGGATGCAGGAGCCGTCGCGGGTGTCGTAATCGGTGCCATAGACGCTCATCTCCTTCCGCTTGCCGCTGGCGGTCTCCATGATGATGGGCATGAGGTTGTTGGGGGCGTCGGGAGACAACTCGCCGTTCAGTCCGCTCATGTCGGCGCCGACGGGATTGAAATAGCGCAACAGAATGGCCTTCAGGCCATGGCCGCAGCAGGCACGGATCATCGCCTCCCCGATCTGCTTGGTGTGCGCATACGGGCACGCGGCCTCGCCGACGGGCGTATCCTCCGTCACCGGCAGCTGGCTCACCTCGCCATAGACGGAACACGAAGAGGAGAAGATCAGGTTCGGGATGTGGTACTTCCCACACGCTTCCAACACGTTAAGCAACGAATTGAGGTTATTGCGATAGTACATCACGGGCTTCTCCACCGACTCGGGAACGCACTTGTAGGCGGCGAAGTGGATGACGCCGTCAATCGGTCCCTCCTTCTCGAAAACGGATAAAGTGGCGGCACGGTCGCACAAATCGAGCTCGTGATTCACCACCCGGCGTCCGGTAATGCGCTCGATGCGGTCCATAGTGCCCCGCGCCGAGCGGCTGAGATTGTCAATGGATACTACCTCGAACGCTCCGCTCCTGATGAGTTGTATCAAGGTGTGGGAACCGATATAGCCGTTGCCACCTGTTACTAATATTTTCATTTTCAAAAGATTAATGGGTATTTACTCCTCTTCCTCCACCTCATCCTCCTCTGCTCCGATATGCTTGAGCCCATCGATGGTCTTTTCAGGATTAGGAGACTTGAAGATGTAGTTGCCCGAGACGAGCACGTCGGCGCCCGCCTCCACCAACTCGACGGCAGTATTGCCATCCACGCCGCCATCCACCTCGATGAGCGCGTCGGAATTGCGCCGGAGCAGCATCTCCTTCAGTTCGGAGACCTTCTTGAGAGCGTTCTTGATGAACTTCTGGCCGCCGAAGCCCGGGTTGACCGACATGACGAGCACTAAATCGAGGTCGCCGATGATGTCGTCGAGCAGTGCCACAGGGGTGTGGGGATTGAGGGCGACTCCGGCGAGCATATCCTCGTTCTTGATTTGCCAAACCACTCTGTGCAAGTGTGTTACAGCTTCATAATGGACCGTGAGAATGTCAGCGCCGGCCTGTTTGAAATCGCCAACATAGCGGCCCGGGTCGGTGATCATCAGGTGGACGTCGAGCGGTTTCTCCGCCATGGAGCGGATGGCCTTCACGACAGGAATGCCGTAGGAGATATTGGGGACGAAAAGTCCGTCCATGACGTCAAGGTGGAACCAGTCGGCGCGCGAGCGGTTCACCATCTCAATGTCGTTGGCAAGGTGGCAGAAATCTGCCGAGAGCATGGAGGGTGCGATCAAAGCATTCATGTAATCAAGGATTTAGCAACGTTGGAAACTCTGTTCGATGAGGTCGGTATAGACGTCGGTGAGGTCAAGGCCGATGTGTCGGATCTGATTGGGCACGATGCTCATGGCCGTCTGTCCGGGTATCGTATTGACTTCGAGGAAGTACGGGGTACCGTCGGCGGTGAGGATGAAATCGACACGCACGATGCCGCCGCAGTTGAGTTCGCGGAAGATCGTCTGCGCATACTGGCAGATGAGCGCGCGGGTCTCCTCGGGGATGTCGGCGGGAGTGATGAGGTCGTGCTGACCATCGGTATATTTCGATTTATAGTCGTAAAACTCGCGCATACTGACGACCTCCGTGACGGCGAGGGCGCGTATCTCACCGTGGATCATGCCAACGCCGCAGGTCATCTCACGACCGTGGACCATCTTCTCCACCATCAGTTGGTTGTCGTAGCGGAAGGCCTCTTCAACGGCGGGGGACAACTCCTCCTCACTGTGTACTTTGGTGACGCCGACGCTGGAGCCGGAGTTGCACGACTTGACGAAACAGGGATAGCCGCACACCTCGTTGACGCGCACCGGATCGACCGTGTCGTTCTTGAAATAGTGCAACGACGGCGCCACGGGGATGCCGAGGGAGCGCACCACGACGTTGCAGTAGAACTTGTTGAATGTGAGGGCGGAAGAGAGCATGCCGCAGCCAGTGTAGGGCATGCCGATCATGTCGAAATAGCCCTCCAGGCGCCCGTTTTCGCCCGGGTTGCCGTGGATGGCGATGAAGACGGCGTCGAAGCGGACTTTTTCGCCGTGCAAGGTAAGCGAGAAGTCGTTGCGGTTCACCTCCACCTTCTCCCCTTCCGGCGTGGTGTAGGTCCACTCGTTCCCGCGCAGGTGAATGAGATAGGGCTCGTAACGGCTCTTATCAAGCATGTTGTAGATATTCTCGGCGGTCTTGAGCGAAATCTCATATTCGCCGGAGTTGCCGCCTGTCATTAAAGCGATCTTCTTCATGATGAAAGCATTTTTACGGCTGCAAAGATACGATTAAATCAGGAAAAAATCAGCGGTCAAAGCCCTGTTGTGCGGGCTTCAACGAAAAAAAATAAAAAATTTCGCCACGATGCATTTTGTATGGAAAAAAGTTGTACTTTTGCACCCTCAAAACACGGCGGTTGTAGCTCAGTTGGTTAGAGTACCGGATTGTGGTTCCGTGGGTCGTCGGTTCGAATCCGACCTGCCGCCCAAGAAATTGAAAAACAGCAATTTACAGATGTAAGTTGCTGTTTTTTTGTCCCCAAAAACAACCCTGCAATCCAGCGGACGTTGCACAGCACGTTTGCCCTATTCCAGCCTCATGACATGATGGTTAATTCTGTCATGATTGTGAATTAAAACACTTTACCACAATGACACGGTGGCCATACCATAGGCATGGCCACCGTTCGCACGGTTATCTACGTTGCAGTGCGTTCAAATGACATCGTCAGATAACCCTATCCCGACGTCCGCCGCGCTAAATAATCAGCATCGCGTCGCCGAAGGTGAGGAAGCGGTACTTCTCCTCCACGGCCTGATGATAGGCCTCCATCACGAACTCATACCCGCCGAATGCTGCCACCATCATCAGCATGGGACTTTGCGACTGGTGGAAATTCGTCACCATCGCATTGGCAACCATGAAGTTATAGGGCGGGAAGATGAACTTGTTGGTCCAGCCGGTGTAGGGCTTGAGATGACCGTTGGGATAGGTCGATGACTCCATCGCCTTCATCGTGGTGGTGCCGATGGCGACGACGTTGCGGCCGGCGTCCTTGGTGGCATTCACCTTGGCGGCACACTCTTCCGGAATCTCCATCGACTCGGAATCCGTCTTGTGCTTGGTCAAATCCTCCACGTCGATGTCGCGGAAGTTGCCCAAACCGGCATGAAGGGTCAGTTCTGCAAATTCTATCCCTTTGATTTCCAAACGTTTGAGAAGTTCTCTACTGAAATGGAAACCGGCAGTAGGGGCAGCCACGGCGCCCTCGTTCTTGGCATAGATGGTCTGGTAGTCCTGCTCGTCTTCGGGCGTCAGATCACGCAGACGCAGGATGTCCTCTGGAATCGGCACGGAGCCCAACTCCTTGAGTTTGCGCTTGAAAGCGTCATGGTCGTCGTCGAAGAGGAAACGCAAGGTACGGCCGCGCGAGGTGGTGTTGTCGATGACCTCCGCCACCAAATCATTGTTCTCTCCAAAGTACAACTTGTTGCCGATACGGATCTTACGCGCCGGATCCACCAACACGTCCCACAGACGGCTCTCCTCGTCCAACTCGCGGAGCAACGAAACCCGGATCTTCGCACCCGTCTTCTCCTTCTCCCCAAACAGCACCGACGGGAACACCTTCGTGTTGTTCATCACGAAGAGATCGCCTTCGTCAAAATAGTCGAGAATATCCTTAAAAACCTTATGCTCAATGGTTTGAGTCTTTCTATTCAAGACCATCAATCTGGCTTCATCACGCGAATGGGTGGGATGAAGCGCAATCAACTCCTGCGGCAGGAAATACTTGAACTGTGATAATTTCATATCTCTTTCTCCAATCTTTATAAAATGCAAATATATAAATTCATAACCCGTTTGTCAAGGAAAATGTTCAAAAAATCACTTCACAACGGAGAAATCGTAGGGATCGAAAGGAGCGACTTTCCAATCTTTGGTTACAAAATATACAATTTCTTGAATGTAACCATCTGTGTATGAATAACATTTCGCCTCATATCCCACAATAGGATCATCCTTGGTCGCCAGAAGATTGTGCGACTGTTGGTTGTAAAACTCGATGGCCTTCTCCCTTTTCTGCATCTCCTCATCCAACTGCGCAAGGGCTTCCGTGTCGCGGGAGGCGAGGGCGGAATCCAACCGCGGGGAGATGTCGAACTCCATCTGCTTTTTCAGCAACTGACACATGAAATCGCAGTAAACATGCTTGTAGTAAGGCGTATAGCTCACAAACTTCACACTGTCGAAATCACCGAGGGACTCATCGCTCTCCGCATGTTTGAGGGCGATCTGCTCGATTTTCGTACGGATGTCCTCTTCCGTCTTCGGAGTGGAATCCTTCTTTTTGCATCCGGCAGCACTCATGACTACGAGAGCCAATCCGCAAATGATATACGACAACCTTTTCATTTTCAATAAATTATAAAACCAATGGTTTCCAGTCCGATTTTTTGTCTTCCCAGCGGCAGGGTATCGATTTTCCCCCACTGGTAGATGAAGCGCTCGCCCAAATCCATCACATGTGCGATCCCGACTTCCACCGAAATGTGGGCGGCAGCGGGAATGCGCACCCGATAGCCCTGATCGGGCTTGTGCCCTTTGGAGCAACGCCAGCTCACATCGAAGCGGGTGGCAGCGGTGCTCTCCGGAGCCGGTTGCATGCTGAGATAGTACGTCTCACCGGGTTTGGATGGATTATCGGAGAAACCCGCCGTCGGCGAGAGGGAGAAAATGGGCATGCGTGTAGTATTGCTATCCGGTACAACCGTGACGGTATAATGCAACTCCTCATCAACCACGAAACCCGAGAACAGCGACAAGAAGTTCTGCTCCATCTGATTGAGTTGGTCAATCATCAAGGCAAGGGCTTCGGCGGAGTAGGCAACCTCCTGACTTCCAGCCAGAAGAGCATAGCGGTCTTCCCGAATCTTACCGATCTGGTCGGCGGCTTCCTGGGCGCTCTGGGCATCGGTCTTGGCGACCTTCTGCGTCCGCGTCGCCGGAATCTGACGCACCACGCCATCCACAATCTGCGTCTCCACATAGTTGTCGCTCCGCTCCATGTAGGCCAAGCCGGAATAGTTGCGGACGAACTCCGGAATTTGCAGGTTATCAGGATGATAGTCGGCTGTCGGCTGCTCATGTCCTGCCTCATTCCGCTTCATCAGCATTTCCGAATAAAGACCGGACTTCAACTGTTGGGAAGAGAGTTCAACCGCATAAAGACATGCGGTATCAGGAATTTCTATCGTATTAATTCTCAATGACTTAAGAGAATAACTCACCTTGTCGGCGGTAATCGGCTGGCTCATGCCGAGCAATTTTTCGGCATAATCGGCATACATACCCCGAAAAGCATGGCTCTTGGTGACCGTAACCTCCACTTGGAAAGCGGTTTGCGGCAGGGCATACACAAGATAGCGCTGACCGAAGGCATACGTATCATCGACAGGCAGCGGAGTGACGGATTTTTGAGCAAAAGAGATGGAGACGATTCCGAAAATGAGAATAGCGAGAAGCGGTAATCTTTTCATCGATCGGCATTTCTATTTGACAAGATTGGCGAAGCCCATGAAGGCCATGGCAAGGATGCCGGCGGTGATGAGGGCAATCGGAACACCCTTCATGGCTTTGGGAACGCCCACGATCTCCAGTTGTTCGCGCAGGCCTGCGAAAATACAAATGGCCAAGGCGAAACCGAGGGCGGAGCTGGCCGAATAGACCACGCTCTGGAGGATGTAATTGCCGGCTTCGATGTCGAAGCGCTGGGTGACGGCGATGGCGACACCGAGAACGGCGCAGTTGGTCGTGATCAGGGGCAGGAAAATGCCGAGGGCCTGATACAACGACGGACTGGTTTTCTTGAGGATGATCTCCACCATCTGCACCAAAGCGGCGATGATGAGGATGAAAGCGATGGTCTGCAAAAATTCAACTCCCAGGGGCACAAGTACATATACATGGATCAAGGAGGTCACTAACGTGGCGAGGATCATCACGAAGATGACAGCGACACCCATGCCGACGGCGGTCCCCAGTTTGTTGGACACACCGAGGAAAGGACAAATACCCAGGAATTGCGACAACACGATGTTGTTGACGAATACGCAGGCGATGATCATTAAAATGTATTCCATAATAATAATATTGTATGGTTCGACGATGGGTTATTCTTTGGCTTGTTGGAGATGACGAATGAGCGCCATGAGGAAGCCGAGCACGATGAAGGCACCGGGCGCGAGGACAAAGACAAGGATGTTGTAGGTCTCGGGGATGAACTGGAAGCCGAAGATGGAACCGCTGCCGAGGATCTCACGGACAGCGCCCACCAGCGTCAGACTCAAGGTGAAACCGAGACCCATGCCGATGCCGTCGAGCATGGAGTCGAACACGCTGTTCTTGGAGGCGAAGGCCTCAGCACGACCGAGCACAATGCAGTTGACGACAATCAACGGGATGAAAAGTCCGAGACTCTCTCCGAGCGCAGGGACGAAGCCCTGGATGAGCAGATCGACGATGGAGACGAAGGTGGCGATGACGACGATAAACGCCGGGATGCGCACCATGTCGGGGATGAAGTTCTTGAGCAGGGAGATGAGCATGTTGGAGAGCATGAGCACGAACAGGGTGGCGATGCCCATGCCGAAGCCGTTGAAGGCCGAAGTGGTGACACCCAACGTGGGGCACATGCCCAGCACGAGCACGAAGGTGGGGTTCTCCTTCAGAATACCGTTGAACAGGATCTTAAGCTTTTTCATTTTGTTGCTCCTTTCTTTTTCTGGTCAAGCACTTTCTTATAGGCCTCTGCGGCACGGTTGACTGCATCGCAATAGGCCCTGGAAGAGATGGTTGCCGCCGTAATGGCATCCACCTGTCCCTGGTCTTTGGTCACCGCCAGCGGAGCGTCCCACGGACGGAGTTTCTTCTCAACGAACTGTCCGGAGAACTTCTCCGTCTTGATCTTGTCGCCCAAACCGGGCGTTTCGGCGGCCTTGATGACGGCGGTGCCGATGATGACGCCGGTGGTGTCGAAGCCGACCATGATGGTGAAGGTGCCTCCGAATGCCTTGTCGGTGTACGTCTCCACGGCCGCGCCGAAGGGAGAGCCGTCCTTGTTGTAGGCGAGGTTGACAATGACCGGGGTCTTGTCGCTTTCGCGGGCTTGAATCTCGACCTTTTCGGTGGTGCCGTCAAAGTTGGGCAGCACATTGGTCATGGCCGTCTGGGTCTTTTCTTCGTTCACCTGGTCGATGGAGCCTTTGGTCAACACATAGACCGCGGCCAGTGCGCCGGACGCGATGACGGCGATGACCGCCAGCGCCAGCAGCATATTTCCGAGTGTGGATGGTCTTTTGCTCATTATGTTGATTTTCTAAATATTCTTAAACCAATGAATTACGCAGCGAAACGCTTGGGCTTGAAGGCCTTGTCGATGAGCGGCACGAGGGCGTTCATGATGAGGATGGAGAACGACACGCCTTCGGGGTAGGCACCGAAAAGACGGATGATCATGGTGATCAGGCCGCAGCCGCAGCCGAACACCAGCATTCCGCGTTTAGAGGTGGGCGAGGTGACCATGTCGGTCGCCATGAAGCAGGCGCCGAGGAGCATGCCGCCGGTGACGAGGTGGAAGCAGGGATTGGCGTACTGGGTGGGATCAACCAGCCAGAAGATGCCGGCGAAGACGAAGGCAGTGAGTAGGAAAGAGACGGGGATGTGCCAGGAGATGACGCGTCGCCACAGCAGATAGAGGGCGCCGAGCAGAATGGCGATGGCCGAGACCTCACCGAAACTGCCACCCATCTGCCCGAACAGATAGTCGATATTGCTGGGCATGTTGGCCAAGGTGTTGTCGCTGAGGGCGACGGGGGTGGACATCAGGGAATCGACGGGCACGCCGGCCTTGACGCCCTCCTTGATCACACCGAGCGGGGTGGGACCGGTGACGGCATCGGCGAAGACACCGCCGTGGCGCGGGACCGGCCACGTGGTCATCTGCACCGGGAAGGAGATCAGCAGGAAAACACGCGCGGTGATGGCCGGGTTGAAGAGGTTCTTGCCCAAGCCGCCGAAGGCCATCTTGGCCACGCCGATGGCGATCAGATCGCCGATGATCAGGATCCAGATCGGCAGGTTGGCTGGCACGTTGAAGGCCACCAGCATGCCGGTCACCACGGCGGAACCGTCCATGATCGTGCTTTCACTCTTCATCAGGAAACGTTGGATCAGCCACTCGAACAGCATGCAGCAGCCGACGGAGATCAGGGTCAGGATGATGACGGGGATGCCGAAATAATAGACCGACACCAGGAACGCAGGCATCAGGGCGATGACCACAGACCACATGATACGCTTCACGGACTCGCTGCCATGGACGTGCGGAGAGCCGGAAACTTGCAATAACTTGTCACTCATTTTACCATTTTTTTGAGACGGCAAATTTACAAATAATTGTTTAGTTAGAAATTTCAAATCTCACTTTTTTTTCAAAAAAAAACATGTATCTTTGCCATGGAAATGATGAAAGTCTAATTTTCGGAAATACAACAATTTATTCACTTTAATCCTTAAACATTATGAAAAAAATCAGAACTTTTGCAGTCGCCCTGATGGCCTGCGCATTAGTATTCGCCTTCTCTTCCTGCGAAAAAGACGGCGTTTTCAAACCCAAAGAGAGGATTTCCAAGATCTTCGTCAAGGACAACAACGGCAATCCGCAACCTTCCCAGATCTGGGTCTGGGAGAAGGGCCTGCTCTCCAGCATCAACACCGTCGGCGGCGGTGACATCCACTTCAACTACGACGGCAAGGTGCTCTCCTCCATCACCGCCGGCGACGACGTGATCAGCTTCACTTACGACGGCAAGAAACTCGAGAAGATGACCTACAAAGAGGACGGCGAGACCGAAGCCGAATACGAGTTCACCCACGACGGCAAGCGCATCGTGACCATCAAGGCCACCATGGACAACGCCTTCGCCTTGTCGGCCGACGCCAGTCTGCTGCAGTCCGCCTTCAATTTCATCGCCCCCCAGCTGGCGGAATCACAAGTCTCCCAGCTCGCCGTGGCCGCCAAGTCGCAGGGCAAGGGCATCTACACCTACACCGACCAACTCACCTACGACGGCATGAACGTGGTCTCCGTGAAACGTCACGACAGCGACGACCACAACTACACCTGGGATTACACCTACACCTCCTACGCCAACCCGTTCTATCACCTGTTGGCAGGCGGCTCCGACATCGTCGGCTTCGGCCTCTCCAAGAACGCCACCAGCGGCTACCACTACGCGGACGACTACATCACCAGCCGCGTCATCGACATGGAGATCACCTACCCGAGCGTTGACGGCAAGTACCCGCTCCAGGAGACCCGCACCGAGAAGACCACCCACACCGTCGGCGGCCTGACCAACATCTACACCGACACCGACGACATCATGTACGAATACGAATAATCCCATCCCGCTTCCCCAGCCATGAGGATCCTCCTGCACTGCTGCTGCGCGCCCTGCTCCGCCGCCATTCTCGAATGGATGCTGCACAACGACTGGCAGCCGACGCTCTTCTACTTCAACCCGAATATCTATCCGGAAGAAGAGTACCTCACGCGCAAGAACGAGTGCACGAAATACGCCGCCAAACTCGGCATCGAGATCATCGACGGAGACTACGACCACGCCTCATGGCTGGAGGAAGTCAAGGGATTGGAAAACGAGCCGGAGCGCGGCCAACGCTGCCTGCAATGCTTCCACCTCCGTCTCAACGCCACCGCAGACCTCGCCCACGGGCGGGGGTTTTCTCTTTTCGCCACCACGCTCGCCTCCTCCCGCTGGAAAGACCTCGACCAGATCAACTCCGCGGGGCGCGCCGCCGCCGCCCGATACGACGACGTGGAGTTCTGCGACCGCAACTGGCGTAAGGGCGGGCTTCAGGAACGCCGCAACGCCCTGCTCAAGGAGAACGGCTTCTACAACCAACTCTACTGCGGCTGCGAGTTCTCCCTGCGCAACACATCTCATCCCAACCCCACAACCCCACAACCATGACTTTTTTTTTCGACTGCGGAGCCACCAAATGCGATTGCATCGTGCTGGACGGCCAGGGACGCTACCTGCGTCACTACACCGACCGCGGCTTCAACGCGAGTTACGCCACTGACGCCGAAATCGCCAGGGTGTTGACCCGCCTGCACGACGCCGCCGGCGACGCCGACCACATCCTCTTCTCCGGCGCCGGCTGCGGCGCCAACGGCAACCGCGTGCGCACGCAGCTCTCCAACATCTTCGCTGCCAGCGAGATCACGGTCGAAAGCGACCTCGCCGGCGCCGCCCGCCTGCTCTGCGACGGCCAGCCCGCACTGGTCGCCATCCTCGGCACCGGTGCCTCCTGCTGCCGCTACGACGGCGGCGCCATCGTCGAACAGGCCCCGTCGTTGGGATGGTTGTTAGGCGACGAAGGCAGCGGCACCCATATCGGCAAGTTATTCATCACCAGCTATTTGCGGGGCGAACTTCCCACAGCTACCGCCGCGGCACTTGAACAGGAACTGCACGCCGACCGCGCCGCCGTGATCGCCCGCATCTACCGCGAGCCCCAACCCAACCTCTTTTTCTCCTCCTTGGCGAAATTCATCCAAAAAGAGTCGGAAAAGCCGGCGGTGGCGCAGATCCTCGGCCGCGCTTTCGACGAATTCTGCGAGCGGCAGGTGCTGCCCGTGGCGGGCGCCCGTCCGCTGCCACTGCACCTGATGGGCTCCATCGCACAGCATTTCCAATCCCAACTGCAAGCCGCCGCCGCCCGCCACGGCCTCGCCATCGGACATGTGGCCGGCTCGCCCCTGCAGTTGCTTCAAAACCGACACTGACATGCGTTGCATTTTCAACCCCAACACAGACCCCTATTTCAACCTCGCCACCGAAGAGTACGCGCTCACCCACTTCGACGACGACGTATTCATGCTCTGGCGCAACGACAAAGCCGTCATCGTGGGGAAATTCCAGAACACGGCGGCGGAAATCGACATCGACTATGTGAAGGAGAAGGGCATCAAGGTGGTGCGCCGGATGACTGGAGGCGGAGCGGTGTTCCACGACCTCGGCAACCTCAACTTCACCTTCATCGCCGCCCGTGGCGACGGCGACTTCCACACCTTCACCGAACCGATCCTGCACGTCCTCAACGAGATGGGCGTGCCGGCGCAGTTCGAAGGTCGCAACGACCTGACCATCCACGGGCAGAAGTTCTCCGGCAACGCGCAGTGCGTCTATCGCGGACGCATCCTGCACCACGGCACGCTGCTCTTCTCGTCGGAGATGTCCGACCTCGCCGGCGCACTGAAGGTCAACCCGCTGAAGTTCCAGGACAAGGCGGTGAAGTCGGTACGCAAGCGGGTCACCAACATTAGCGAGCACCTTCCCCACCCCATGGACGTGCTGGAGTTCAAGGACAAGCTGATGGCCTACGTGGTCGAGCACACCGCGGACGCCCACGCCTACAGTTTCAGCGACGCCGACCTGAACACCATTGAGCGGCTGCGCGACGAGAAATACAGCACCTGGGAGTGGAACTTCGGCACGTCGCCCAAGTTCTCCTTCTCCAAATACACACACACGGCGATGGGCGGCAACTTGGAAGTGCATCTCACCATCGACCAGGGGCGCATCGCGCAGTTCAAACTCTATGGCGACTTCTTCGCCCTCGGCGATGTGGAGGAACTGGAGCGGGCACTCGTCGGCACGGCCTACCGCGACGACGCCGTGCGGCAGACACTACGGGAAATCGGCCTCCCCCACTACCTCCGCAACGTCACCGACGACGAGTTCGTACAAGCGATGTTTTAAGTTGGGTTTCTGGGAATCGCGGGGGCGCAAATGAAGGCGTCTCTGGGTTGTATATACAAAAAAAGAGGCAGCGCCAAAATGACACTGCCTCTTTTTTCATCGTTGACAACTCAATTACTTGACATCAACGTTGTAAGCGATCTTTTTCTCCTCTTTCTTCAACTTCGGAAGCACCACGGTAAGGATACCGTTGTCAACCTTGGCCGAGATGTTCTTCGCATCGACGTCGTCGGGGAGAGTGTAAGACTGTTCATAGTTGGAGTACGAGAACTCACGGCGCAGGAAGTGCGACTTCTTGTCCTCCTCCTTGTGCTCCAACTTGTTCTCGATGGCGATGTGCAGACTGCCGTCCTCGTTGACGTTGACTCTGCAATACTCTTTCTTGATACCCGGGGCAGCCACTTCCATCGTATAGGCCGTCTCGTCTTCCTTGACATTCACCGCCGGTGCTGTGGAACCGGTGTGCGGCATCAGGTCGCTGCTCAAGAAATCATCAAACACAGTGGGAAACCAACTGTTTCTTAACATGACTGGTAACATAACTACCTCCATTTTTAAGGGTTAGACATTCAGTTCTTGGTGGGCTCGCTCTCGCTTGCGCTACCATCCTTATACCTTGCAAACAGCGTGCCAGTCAGAAATGGGCAAAAAAAGTGGACAATTTGTCAGTTTCGTTGACAAATTGTCCATTTCAGTTGTCAAAATGCGCTTAGCGATGGGCGACGCACCACTGGCCATCGGCCTGTTCCATATCCAACTCGTCCTCTTCGGTTCTGTCTATGAAAAACGAATGACTCCTTATAAGCAGGGACTAAAATCCATCGCTGCACTTGATATCCTTGACATTCAGCTGGATAGAAGTTACATTGTTCCAAGTGTTTTCTTCCACATGGTAGAGCATGTCGAAGTCCTCGCCGGAGGTGATCTTGCTGAAATTCTCCTTCTGGTTGAAGGCGATGGCGTCGATAGGACGGCAACTCTTGTTGCGGTAGCAGACACGCATCTTGATGTGTCTCTCGCCGACAATGCGGGCGTTACCCTCCTCCACCAGACGGCGCGAAAGGAACACCGGCGCCATGTTGCCCGGTCCGAACGGAGCGAAACGCTTCAGGTTCTCCATGAACCGCGAGGTGATGTCGGTGAGGTCGAGTTCCATATCGACGTCGATTTCGGGAATCAGCGTGGTGTCGTCCTGGATCTTTTCGGAGACGAAGGCCTCGAACTTGTCGATGAAGGCCTGCAGGTTCTCCTCCTTGAGCGAAAGGCCGGCGGCGTAGTTGTGGCCTCCGAAGTGCTCAAGCAGGTCAGCGCAGTGGTCGATGCCGTTGTAGATGTTGAACTCCTTGATGGAGCGGGCCGAACCGGTGATGAGTCCGTCGGTCGATTTGGTCAGGATGATGGTGGGACGGTAGAACTCCTCCACGATGCGGGAGGCCACAATCCCGATGATGCCCTTGTTCCAGTTGGGGTTGTAAAGGACGATGCTCTTGCGGTCGCGGAAGTCGTCGCTGGAGAGGATCTCGTTGACGGCCTCGCTGGTGGCCTTCTTGTCGAGTTCGCGACGGGTGTCGTTGTGCGAGTTGATGCTCTTGCCGATGTCCATCGACTTGTCCTCATCGTCGCAGATGAGCAGTTTCACCGACTCGCGGCCTGTGTCGATGCGGCCGGCGGCGTTGATGCGCGGACCGACGTTGAAGACGAGGTCGGTGATGGAGATGACACGGTTGAAGATGGTCTTGTCGGTAGGCGGGTAGTGGATCTTGATGCCCGACTGCTCGATGATGGACTTGATGCCAACGCGCGGGAAGCGGTTGATGATGATGAGGCCGAAGTGGGCGAGGATGCGGTTCTCGCCGGTGATGGCCACGATGTCGGAAGCGATGGAGATGGCGACCAGATCGAGTTTGGAAAGCCAGAGTTGGTCGGGCAGGTCGAACTTCTTGCAATAGCCCTGGATGAGTTTGAAGCCGACGCCGCAGCCCGAGAGTTCCTTGTACGGATAGGGGCAGCCGATCCGCTTGGGGTCGAGCACCGCGACGGCATCCGGCACCTCGTCGCCCTGCAGATGGTGGTCGCAGATGATCACGTCGATGCCGTAACTGTTGGCGAAAGCCACCTTGTCGTTCGCCTTGATGCCGCAGTCGAGCGAGATCAACAGCGTGAAGTCGTTGGCATGGCAATACTCGATGCCCTGGTCGGAAATGCCGTAGCCCTCCAAATAACGGTCCGGGATGTAATACTCGATGTAGTTGCGATAGTCGGAGCCGATGATCTCCTTCAGGAAAGAATAGACCAACGCCACGGCGGAGGTGCCGTCAACGTCGTAATCTCCATAGATCAGTATCTTCTCGTTGTCGATGACAGCGCGGGAAAGGCGCTCCACCGCCTTGTCCATGTCCTTCATCAGGAAGGGGTCATGCAACTTGGAAATATCCGGATTGAAGAACAATTCGGCATCCTCGAGCGTGCGGATGCCACGACTAATAAGCAACGAAGCCAGCGGCTTCTCGATTGAGAGAAGCTCACTGAATCGGGCGACCTCATCCGCATCGGGCGAGGGATTGAGTATCCATCGTTTATCCATCTGGCAGACTATTTTTTGCAGGTTGCAAATATACATTTTAATTTGCAAATTGCAAGCCCATTTTCCGCCTTTTTTTCGATTTTTTATAAAAAAGTTACAACTATCTGTTAATAAACAAGATACCCTACCGCATTCCCACCTGGTTCACCTCCGCCTCCAGGAGAATGCCGAAGCGTTCGCGGACAGTTTGGCGCACGTGAAGGTAAAAGTCGTAAACTTCCGCGCCCATCGCGCCGCCGTAGTTGACGAGCACGAGCGCCTGCTGGGGATAGACGCCCACGTTGCCCCGCCGCACGCCCTTCAGTCCGGCAAGGTCGATGAGTTGTCCCGCCGCCAACTTGGCCATCCCCTCCCCTGCCGGATAGGATACCAAGTTCGGGATCTGCCGCAGCAGCCGGTCGCGCTCCGCCACAGGAATCACAGGATTTTTGAAGAAACTGCCGGCGCACCCGATCTTCGTGATGTCGGGCAACTTGCGGTCACGCACGGTCTTCACCACCGCCGCGACACTTTCGATAGTCACAGGCAACCCGCTTTGTTCCAGTTCGTTGCGAAGTCCCTGATAGGTCAGGTTGAAATGTTCCTCCTTCGACAGACGGAACTCCACCCGCGAGATGATGACATCGCCTTTCCAGTCGGTCTTGAAGATGGAGGTGCGGTAGCCGAAACGGCACTCCGCATTGGCAAGGGAGAACGGCATACGCGAACGGATGCGGTAGCCCTCCACTTTCGTTATAACATCCTTGACCTCAACACCATACGCGCCGATATTCTGCACGGGACAACTGCCCACCCAGCCCGGGATGCCGACCAAATTCTCCAATCCGTAGTAGTGGTTCTGTATGCAGAAATCAACCAGGTCCGACCACGGCACACCCGCCGCCACCGACAATCGCACCTGCCGCGCATCCTCCTCCACCCGACGGATTCCCTGCGTGCAGACCTGCACGACCGTTCCGTGGAAATCACTGATGAACAACATGTTGCTGCCACCTCCGAGCAGAAGATGTGGGCCTTCGAGGGCGTCCTGGGCAAGAAGCTGCGGAATCTCCTCTTCCGACTCTATCTGGACAAGACGATCGCACAGGGCGGGAACCATGAAGGTGTTATAGGATTGAAGCTGTTGGTTTTCAAGTATTTTCATTACAAAAATGGACGAAAAGAGGTGATGAAACTCGGTTTGTGGTTTGCAAAAGTACGACAAAAATACGTCACAGCGGCATCCCGATGAGATTTCTTATAAATATAATGTGTTTCGGCCAAAAATCCCAGAAAAAAGTCGTACATTTGCCGTTTGAAAGGCAGTTTGTCCGAAATGTTATAATTTACTGATATCCAATTAAATAAAAATCAGAATATGAAGAAAACACTATTTCTTATCGCAATTACCATGATGATGAGTTTAGCCGTACAACCCGCGTCGGCCCAGGGAACGGGCTCCGACAAAGACCTGATCACCCGCGACAACCGTCCGCAGCCGGACTTTTCGAAGGGCGTATTGACCGAACAGATCCTATGGCACTTTGGCCGTGTGAGCGCGCCAGAGATCTCGCCCGACGGCAGCAACATGCTGTATGGCGTGACCTACTATGACTACCAGAAGAACAAAGGCAACACCGAATTATATGTCCAGCCCGGCACCACGCCCATCCAAATCACTACCACTCCTTCCAGTGAGGTACAGGCCGTGTGGAGACCCGACGGCAAGAAAATCGGCTTCCTGTTTGTGGCCGACGGCACCATGCAGGTGTTCGAGTGCAATCCCGACGGCACCGGCCGCACCCAGCTCACCCATGCGGAGAGCGACATCAACGGCTTTTCATACTCGCCCGACGGCAAGCACATCCTCTACACCCGCAACGTGCAACTCGACCCCACCATCACCGACCGCTACGCCGACCTGCCGCAGGCCAACGCGATGATTTACGATGACCTGATGTACCGCCACTGGGACAGCTGGGCTGACGGCACCTACGCCCACCTCTTCATCGCCCCGTACGACCAGCCCGACAACGCCATCGAACTACTGAAAGGAGAGCGTTTTCACTGTCCTGTACCACCTTTTGGAGGCATGGAGGACGCCGTGTGGAGCCCTGACGGCCAAAAGATTGCCTACTGCTGCAAACGTGCCACCGGCAAGGACTTCGCGGTCAGCACTAACACAGACATCTTCATCTACGACCTCGCCACCGGCACCACCACCAACCTCACCGACGGCAACCTCGGCTACGACATGAACCCCGTGTGGAGCCCCGACGGCAGCCAGCTCGTGTGGTGGAGCATGGAGACTTCTGGCTTTGAGTCCGACCTGAAACGGATGATGCTGCACGATTTCAAAAACAACACCACCACCTATCTCCTGCGCAACAACACAGAACTCAACCCCGAAAGCTTCGTGTGGAGTCCTGACGGCAAGAAAATCTACTTCCTCAGCAGCTACCAAGGCACTGTGCAGATTTTCTCATGGCAGCAACAGATCGATAAGAAAAAGAAAGTCATTACAGAGCAGCTCAAACGCATCACCAACGGCGACCAGGACTATAATTCATTGGCGTGGGCCAACGGCAAGCTCATCGTCACCAAGACCACGCACCAGCTGCCTGCCGAAATCTATTCTGTTGACCCAAACAGCGGTGTCGAGACGCAGCTCACCTTCATCAACAAAGAGTATTTGGATAAAATCGACATGGGCAAGACCGAGAAACGCTGGGTGAAGACCACCGACGGCAAGGAGATGCTCGTGTGGGTAATTTACCCCCCGAAATTCGACCCCAACAAGAAATACCCTGCCCTGCTCTACTGCGAAGGCGGTCCGCAATCGCCGGTAAGCCAGTTCTTCTCCTATCGTTGGAACTTCTCGATGATGGCAGCGCACGACTACATCGTGGTGGCGCCCAACCGTCGCGGCTTGCCCGGCTTCGGCAAGGAGTGGAACGACGAGATCAGCACCGACTACGGCGGACAGTGCATGAAAGACTACCTGTCGGCCATCGACGATGTGGCGAAAGAGCCGTATGTGGATGAGAACCGTCTGGGTGCGGTGGGAGCCAGCTTCGGTGGTTTTTCGGTGTATTGGCTGGCCGGGCACCATGAGAAACGTTTCAAAGCGCTCATCGCCCACTGCGGCATGTTCAACTTCGAAAGCTGGTACGGCACCACCGAAGAGCTGTTCTTCGCCAACCACGACATCGAGGGCAACTATTGGGACAAGAGACCCAACAGCTACAACTTCTCGCCCCACCGCTTCGTGGGCAACTGGGACTGCCCCATCCTCGTCATCCATGGTGGCAACGACTTCCGCATTCCTTACACCGAGGGCATGCAGGCCTTCGACATCGCACAGATGAAAGGCATTCCCAGCCGCTTCCTCTTCTTCCCCGAAGAGACCCACTTCGTGCTCAAACCGCAGAACTCCTTCTTGTGGCAGCGTGAGTTCTTCCGCTTCCTCGACGAACACCTCAAGTAATCATCCACCTTTTTTTCCTTTACAATGAAGAAAATCATTTTACTGATATCCGCCATCCTGCTGACATTAGGCACGTTGCAAGCGCAGCAGGACTGTCCGCAAGTGGACTGCCCCGGCCGATGCGGCCGCTTTGTGGATGGCGACGGCGACGGCTTCTGCGACCACGGGCAACTTTCCCAACCGAAAGAGGCCACCGTCAAGGAGACGCCTGTTCACGCCGCGCCCAAGACAAGTGCCACGACCGACGCCACCACCGCCACCACACGACACGGGCAGCCGGAGCAAACCGATGCCACCACCGGGGCCACGCAAAGTCAAACGACTGAAATGGAACCCGCGCCCCCGGCCACCGCAGAGTCTGATGCCGAAACGGAAACCGAAGAAGCGGTCATGCAGCCGAACCGCAGTCCCTATCCCATCATCCCCATCGTAGGAGGCACGCTACTGCTCTACCTCATCTCCTTTACCTTAGTGAAAACCAACGTTTTACAAAAAGCCACCCACCGCAAGATCTGGAACGTCCTGTTAGGCGTCACCTTCTTGGGCTCCTGCCTGATCGGACTGCTGTTAGCCATCTTCATCCACTACAACTACTATCCCAAAAGTTACCTGACCCTGGTTCACCTGCACGTCTGGTTCGGATTGGTGATGACCGTCATCGCCCTTTTCCACATGCTGTGGCACGTCAACTACTTCAAAGCACTTTTCAAGAAAAGCAAGCCCAAGGATCAGTAAGAGATTATATTTTATTGATTTTAAGATAATTAAACAATGAAATTCGATAGAAAGAAGATTGCCTTCTGGCGATGGACCCTCATGGACACGTACCTGCTACGTAAGTTCATCGGGTCAGTATTCTATTCTATCGCACTGCTGATGACGATCATCGTCGTTTTCGACGTATCGCAGAACATGCAGTATTTCAACAACGCCCCCACGAAACTGGTCTTCACCCAGTATTACTTCAACTTCATTCCTTACTTCGTCAGTCTTTTCTTTCCACTATTCACCTTCATATCCGTCATTTGGTTCACCTCCAAACTGTCCGACCGGAACGAGATCATCTCGTTTTTCAACGGCGGAGTGAGTTTCTATCGTTTCATATTCCCCTACATTGTCGGTTCCCTCATCTTAGGGGTGTTCGCGTTTTTCCTGTCCAATTTCATCGTTCCCAACTCGAACCAAGGGTTGAACGACTTCAAGGACAAGTATTTCCACGCGCGGAAATCGACGGTGGTCACGGGGGCCATCACCACGCGTCACCTGCATTTCAAGAATTCGAAGGACTCCTACGTGTATGTCCGCGACTGGCGCAAGGTACCGATGGAGGGCGAGAAATTCACCTACGAAGTCTTCGGGAAGGACAAGATCACGTACAAGTTGGCGGCGGAGCGGATTGTTTTCGACCGCAACATCAAGAAGTGGCGGCTGTATCAATACACCGTCCGTTCTTTCGACGCCGACGGCAGGGAGAGGATCCGCACCGGGCCCGAACTCGACACGCTCTTCAACTTCTCGGTGGAGGATTTCAGCCGCGATGTAAGTTCGGCGAGCACGATGAACTACCGCGAGTTGAAGGATTTCATTGAGAAGGAGCAGTCGAAGGGCTCCAGTTTGGTGAAGAACTACCAGATCGAGCAGCACCGACGGACCGCCAACCCGGCCTCTATCTTGGTGATGACGTTGCTGGGGTTGTGCGTGGCCGCGCGGAAGACGCAGCGCGGCATCGGCGTCCACCTCTTCATCGGCATGTTCTTCGTCTTCGCCTTCATTTTCCTGCAACAGGTATCCACGGTCTTTGCCGTCTCGGAGTCGCTCTCACCGGCGATGGCCGTGTGGCTGCCCAACCTCATCTACTTGGTCATCTGCGTTGTCATGCTCATCACCATTCCCAAATAATTCAGCAATCATCAAAACAAAAAGATATGTCAATCGTCGTCAACAACGTTTCCAAACAATTCGGCAAACAGTGGGCCTTGAAGGATGTCTCCTTCGAGGTCAAGCAGGGAGAGGTCGTCGGATTCCTCGGCCCGAACGGGGCAGGGAAATCGACCATGATGAAGATCATCACCTGCTACCAGCCGCCCACCAGCGGTGACGTAAGTGTTTGCGGGTTGGATATTTGGAACGACTCATTGGAGTTACGCAAGAAAATCGGTTACCTGTCGGAGGCGAATCCGCTGTACATGGACATGTATGTCGCCGAGTTCCTGCGATTCATCGCCGGGATGCGCGGCATCGCCGTCGGCAAGCGCAAGCAGCGGGTGGCCGAAGTGGTCGAAATGACCGGCTTGGGACCCGAGTTGAACAAGCAGATCGGGCAACTCTCCAAGGGCTACAAGCAGCGCGTGGGACTGGCGCAGGCGCTCATCTCCGACCCCGAAGTGCTCATCCTCGACGAGCCCACCTCCGGCCTCGACCCGAACCAGTTGGTCGATATCCGCAAACTCATCAGAGAGTGCGGCAAGCGCAAGACAGTCCTGCTCTCCACCCACATCATGCAGGAGGTGGAGGCAATGTGCAGCCGCGCCATCATCATCGACCGCGGGCACGTCGTCGCCGACGCCTCACTCGACAGTCTGCGCAAGGAGAGCGAGCGCCGCGGCATCAAAGACGGTTCCATTGAGGAACTTTTCCACACCCTAACCCACAAGCAACAATCATGAAAGAAATGTTCCGCCTCCTCATCGCCCTACTGATCTGCAGTCTGTCCGTTCCTCTCTTCGCACAAGAGGAGGACGAGGGAGACCCGTGCACCCAGACCTACCCCAAGGCGACCGTCAAGCAGTTCCAGAAGGCCCGCGACCTGCAAAAGTCCGGCAAGAAATCGGAGGCGAACGCCATCTATTACGACATATTGGACGAATACCCGGAGCACCTTGAGGCCAACTACTACCTGGCGCTGAGCTACTTCCTGCCCATCAAGATCAACGGCTTCGTCATCGAGAGCGAACGCGACGCCCGCAAGGGCATCGAGGCAGCCGACCGCATGCTGTCGGTCTGTCCAGAGCACCGCATCGAGGTCCACTACTACGCGGCGCGCGTCGCCTACCAGTTGGAGGACTTTCCCACAGCCATCCGCCACGCCAAGGTGCTGGTGGAGAACCCCGATTTAGTGAAGGAGATGGACGAGATCTCCATCGCGGAGATCATCATCCGGCAGGCGGAGTTCTTCGACCGGCTGCTGAACCACCCGGTCCCGTTCAACCCGAAGCCGGTGCCGGGGATCTCCACGACCGACGACGAATACCTGGCCACACTCTCGCCCGACGCCGAGTACTTCTACTTCACCCGCCGCATGCCCTACACACAGCAGGGCGCGTTCGGCAAGGAGACCACCGAGCGCGAGTTCTTCTCGTACAGCCAGGCCGACGCCGCGGGTAACTACGGCAAGGGCAAGCCCCTGCCCTACCCTTTCAATGAATCGAAGGGCGAGGGCAGTCCCACCATCAACTTGGCCAACGACCTGCTCATCTTCGCCATGGTACATGAGGTGAAGCTGAAGGACTCCACCGGCCGCAGCTACACCTACCCCAACTACGACCTATACTCCTCCCGATGGGACGGCACCGAGTGGTCGGAGCCGCGCCTGTTGGGCAGCAACGTCTGCCGCAACGACAGTTGGGAGTCGCAGCCCACGCTCAGTTCCGACGGCTCGGTGCTCTTCTTCGCCTCCGACCGTCCAGGCGGCTACGGCGGTTCCGACATCTGGATGACCGAACTCGACGCCAACGGCAACTGGCAGACGCCTGTCAACTTAGGGCCCGTCATCAACACCAAGGGCAACGAACGTTCGCCCTTCCTGCACACCGACAGCCGCACCCTCTACTTCTCCTCCTCCTCTTCCGTCGATCGCCCCGGCGTAGGCGGCATGGACATCTACTACTCCAAACTCGATGAGAAAGGCAAGTGGAGCAAGCCCATCAACATCGGCTATCCCATCAACTCAGAGAACGACGATGTGGATTTCTTCGTCAGTCTCGATGGCAAGACCGCCTATTTCTCCTCCAACAACCTGCAGTCGGAAGACTGGAACATCTACAGTTTCGACCTCTACGAGGAGGCGCGGCCGAAGAGCATGGTCATCGTGAAGGGAACGGTGAACACCGACGACCAGGAGTTGGTGAGCGCCGTGGTGGAACTGCGCGACGAAAACTCCAACATCATCGCCACGACGACCGCCAACATGAACACGGGACAGTACGCCGTGGCCACCCATGTGGAGCCCGACCGCCCGCAGAACCTCATCGTCAACATCAAGCAGGAGGGGTATGCTTACGACACCAAGATGGTGACCGTGGCGCCCGAGGCCCCGCCCGTGGTCAAGTCCGACGCCGAAGTGCGCCGCATCGAAGTGGGCAAGGTGTGCGACCTGCACGACATCTACTTCGCCACCAACTCCTACGAACTCACCAACGAGTCAAAACGCCTCATCGACCTCTTCGCGGACTTTCTGGAGCACAACCCGACCGTCAAGGCGGAGATCCAGGGACACACCGACAACGTCGGCAACGACAACGACAACCTCGTCCTCTCCGACAAGCGTGCGCAATCGGTTTATAACTATCTGATTGAAAAGGGAATCCCGAAGAACCGCATCCGTTTTAAGGGATACGGCGAGAGCAAACCCATCGCACCCAACACCACGCCGGAAGGACGCGCGATGAACCGTAGAACCGTTTTCCTCATCTATGAAAGATAACCGCCCCTCATTTCCACTCGGCAAGCCCCTGCTTGAAGGGAGACGACACTTTGTGCAGTTGGCCGCCCTGTGCCTCATGATGTTGGGGTGTACCCTCATAGTGAGTGCCCTCGGGATGCTCATCGCAGGGGCAATCTACCCCGATGGCATCAACGGAGGAGAGGCGGGCTTCTACCGGCTGCTTCAGAGTTTCAGCAGCGTCGGCACTTTCCTGCTGCCCGCGATCCTCTTCGCCTACTGCCACGACCACCGCTGGTTCTCCTACAACGCAGCCGACCGCATCAAGACCACCTCCACTGCCATCATCGGTGTGATAGTCATCTCATTCCTCCTGCTCTCCCCCATCGGGTTGCTGGTTGAACTCAACAAGATGATCCATTTGCCAAAATTCCTGTCGGGCATGGAGCAGTGGATGCACGAGAGTCAGGCCTCCAGCGACCATGTATTGGAGGTCATCACCGGCGACCACCGCATCGGCATCCTGCTGCTCAACATAGTGGTTTGCGCGCTGTTGCCGGCGCTGTGCGAGGAGTTCTTCTTCCGCGGCACGTTGCAGCAACTTTTCCAACGTTGGAGCGGTCGCAAACACTTCGCCGTATGGTTTACCGCGTTCATTTTCAGTGCGATACACCTCCAATTCGACGGCTTCTTCGCCCGATGGATCCTCGGCGCATACCTTGGCTACCTCATGCTGTGGAGCGGCACGCTCTGGCTGCCTGTCCTGGCGCACTTCCTGCATAACTCCATCTCCGTTATCCTGCAATATATCGCTGATACTCATAATATTGAAGAAGAAATCGGGCTAACACCCACCTCAGTCATCCTCTCCCTCATGGCGGCCTTCCTCTGCGGCGTCATCCTCTTTTACATACATCGTTCCTTACGACAAAAAAATATCATTGAAACAGAGAAAGATAGCGAAACAGATCTCTAAAAGAATCCACTCATCAAAAAAAAATATAAAATCATTTTTTTTCTAAAACAAAAATTCAAGTTATACGTTACAAAAAACGCTGTTTCGGGTAAAAATGTGAAAGCCGAGACGATATCCAACTACAATTCAAAAGCAAACAACTCATGAACAATATTTTACGAAAGACTTTAGGGATAATGGCCGTCTTGTGTCTGCCGTTGCTGTCGGCAGCGCAAGATTCGGTGCATGTCAACCTTAAGCAGGCGTTGGAGATTGCCTTGAGCGAAAATCCGACCATCAAGATCGCGGACCGCAACATCGAGGCAAAGAAGTACTACAAGGACGAGCAGATTGCAGCGTTGTTCCCGAATGTCTCTGCATCAGGAAGTTACCAGCGCACGGTACAGAAGCAGAAGATGACGATGGCGATGGGCGGCTCGCCGATGACCATCGAGGTGGGAACGAGCAACAACTACAGCGCCGGCATCAGTTTCTCGCTGCCGTTGGTGGCCGCACCCACGTGGTACAATCTGAAGCTCTCGCAGATCGACGTGGAGGCGGCGGTCGAAAGCGCCCGCTCTTCGCGCATCTCCTTGGTGAACGAGATCAAGAAGGCCTACTACGGGATGCTGCTGGCAAAGGATTCCTACCGCGTGTTGCAGGCCAACTACGCCAACGTGGAATATACCGCAAACAACATCGCTGACAAATACGAGCAGGGGCTGGCCTCCGACTTCGACAAACTTCGCGCCGACGTGCAGGTGAAGAACCAGAAGCCGCAACTCACCTCCGCCGAAAACGCCCTGGCCCTCTCCACCATGCTGCTGAAGGTGCTGATGGGCGTGGATGTCAACGAGCCGATTATCTTTGACGGACAACTCTCTGATTTCGAGGATGAAATGCTCAACTACCAGGTGGCGGATGCCCAAACGATTTCGTTGGCCAACAACAGCGACCTGAAGCAGCTGGAGATCTCGCAAAACAGTCTCGACATGAGCATCAAGTTGTTGAAGGCATCGGCCTGTCCCACGCTGGCTTTCAGCGGCAGCGCCCAGTACATGACCATGGCCAACGACTTCAAGTTCTCCGACTACAACTGGTTCCCCTACTCGGTCGTGGGCTTGTCGCTCAACGTGCCCATCACGGCATGGATCGGGACGTCGTACAAGATCAAGGAGGCGCGGCTGTCGCAGTCCAACCTCGAAGACCAGCGGAAGTATGTGGAGAACAACCTGCGCGTGAGCGTCAACAACAACCTTTCGAACATCCGCAACGCCATGGCCGACATGACCTCCAACAAGGAGACAATGATGCAGGCCCAGCGCGCTTACGACATCGTGCAGAAGCAGTTCGACGTGGGCATGGCCACCTGGCTCGACCTCAACTCCGCCGAGTTGGCACTCACCCAATCGCGCCTGCTCTACCATCAATCCATATACAACTTCCTGACTGCCAAAGCGGAATTGGAGACCCTCACGGGACAAGAGAATTAATCATTAAAAAAAGAAGAAATCACGATATGAGAAGACATTTCCAGATGATTGCACTGCTGGCGCTTGTTGTGGCGACCGTTGCAGGATGCCAAAAGAAAACAGAAGATGCCACCGCGCCTGTCCAGGAGAAGATCCAGAAGGTGACGCTGGCGCAGGTCGTTGCCGAAGACGTGGAGCAGTTATACGAGTACACCGCCGTAGTTCAGGCCGAGGCGACCAACAACATCGCCCCCACCATCGCCGGGCGTATCGAGAAGATCTACGTCGAAGTCGGCGACATGGTGACGAAGGGGCAGAAGTTGGTGACCATGGACGCCACCAACCTCGACAACCTGAAGACGCAACTCGACAACATGGAGTTGACCTTCTCCCGAATCGACGAGTTGTACAAGGCCGGCGGCGTGTCGAAAGCGGACTGGGATGCCCAGAAGGCGCAACTCGACGTGCTGCGTTCCAACTACCAGAACACCACGGTCAACACGACGCTGACCAGTCCGTTGAACGGTGTGGTGACGCTGCGCAACTACGACAGCGGCGACATCTACGCGGGCAACCCGATCTTGCAAGTGCAGCAGATCTCGCCCGTGAAGATCCTCATCAACGTGTCGGAGAGCCAGTACCAGTCGGTGAAGTTGGGCATGTCGGCGAAAGTGACGTTGGACGTCTATGGCGACGAGGAGTTCACCGGCAAGGTGACATTGCTGTACCCCACCATCGACATGCGCACGCACACCTTCCCGGTGGAGATCACGCTGCAGAACGCCAACAAGCGCATCCGTCCGGGCATGTACGCGCACGTTACGATGAACTACGGCACCCTGCGCCACGTGGTCATCCCCGACAACTGCATCATCAAGCAGCAGGGCAGCGGCGACCGCTACGTATATGTTTATAAAGACGGCAAGGTGAGTTACCAGAAGATCACGCTCGGACGTCGGATGAACGACCGCTACGAGTTGCTGTCGGGCGTCAACGACGGCGAGTTCGTCGTCACCACAGGATACACCAAGCTCCGCGACGGCATCGAAGTGGAGGTGAAGAACCCCGAGATACTGAACGCCACGACTGCCCAGGAGTAATTTTCCCAAGGAGTAACAAAAAAAAAAATATTACGTAACAAAAAAGGATAATTAAAAACAAAACCGCAATGCGCCGTTTATCTTCTTTATTCACAAAAGAAATTGCAATCGACTTGGGAACCGCCAACACGGTGATTCTCTTGAACGACCAACTCGTGGTTGACGAGCCGTCCATCATTGCCATCGACAAGAGCACGAAGCAGATCATGGCCGTGGGCAAGAAGGCCCAGATGATGCACGGAAAGACGCACGAGGAGATTCAGACCATTCGTCCGTTGAAGGATGGTGTCATCGCCAACTTCCAGGCCACGGAGATGATGCTCAAGGAGTTCATCAAGATGACCGGCACGAAGGGGCATCTGTTCCCGCCGGCGTTGAAGATGGTGATCTGCATCCCGTCCGGCATCACGGAGGTGGAGAAGCGCGCCGTACGCGACTCGGCAGAGCAGGCGGGCGCCAAGGAGGTGAGGATGATCCACGAGCCCATGGCCGCCGCCATCGGCATCGGCTTGGACGTGCTCAGTCCGAACGGCAACATGATCATCGACATCGGCGGCGGCACCAGCGAGGTGGCCGTCATCGCCCTCGGCGGCATCGTCACCTGCCGTTCCAGCAAGATCGCGGGCGACGAGTTCAACGACAACATCATCGACTACATGCGCCGCAAGCACAACATCTCCATCGGCGAGCCGACGGCAGAGGCCATCAAGATGGCGGTGGGGTCCGCCGTGGAAGACCTCGACGAGCCGCCCGCGGACTACGAGGTACACGGCCGTGACCTGGTGGAAGGCCTGCCCGTGGCTGTGAAGGTCAACTATCGCGAGATCGCCCAGGCCCTCGACCACTCCATTTCCGAGATCGAAGGCGCCATCAAGAGCGCGTTGGAGAGCACCCCGCCCGAATCATCCGCCGACATCTACCAGAACGGCATCTACATCGCCGGCGGCGGCGCCCTGCTGCGCGGTCTCGACAAGCGCATCTCCCAGATGACACACCTGCCCGTTCACATCGCCGACAACCCGCTGAAGGCCGTGGCCCGCGGTACCGGCATCGCCCTCAAGAACTTCGACAAGTTCCCGTTCCTCATCAAGTAAAACAATGATTTTCCATATCTTCGAAGAACGCCGCAAATTTCAACGCGGCGTTCTTTTTTTATGCAAGAAAGACACCGATACTGGAATATTTCTTGTATCTTTGCAAATTCTTTTATCTACCCTCAGTCTATGCAGAAAAACATCCTCGTAACAGGTGCCAACGGTCAGTTAGGCAAGAGTTTACAAGCCATCGCGCCGATGTATGCGAACGATTTCCGTTTTCATTTCACCGATGTGGAGGAGTTGGACATCACCGACTGCGGAGCCATAGCGAGGACGATGGAAGAGACCCGTGCCGACTTTATCGTAAACGCGGCGGCATACACGGCGGTCGATAAGGCGGAGAGCGATGTGGAGAAGGCCTACCTGCTGAACGAGACGGCGGTACGGCTGTTGGCCGAAGCGACGAAAAAGAACGGCGCCATGCTGGTCCACATCTCCACCGACTACGTCTTCGACGGCACATCGGAAGAGCCATATCGTCCCGACATGCAGCCCAATCCGATATCCGTATATGGGAAATCGAAGTGGGCGGGCGAACGCGCCATCCACGAGGTGGGCGGTCGCGCCGTCATCATCCGTACCGAGTGGCTCTACTCGCGCTACGGCGGCAACTTCGTCAAGACCATGCTGCGGTTGGCGGAGGAACGCGGAGTGTTGCGCGTGGTGAGCGACCAAGTGGGCGCTCCGACCTTGGCCGGCGACTTGGCGCGGCTGATCCTGCGCGTGCTCGAGTGCGAAGAGCGACTTGACGGCGTCAGCACCTATCACTTCTCCGACGGCGGCCGCGCCACCTGGTATGACTTCGCCTGCGAGATCATCCGCCTCAGCGGGCTCCCCTGCCCCGTCCACCCCATCTCCTCCCAAGAGTACCCCACCCCCGCCACCCGACCAAACTTTTCGCTTTTCGACCTGTCTAAAACCATAAAGGACTTCAACTTCGACATTCCGGATTGGAAGACAAGTCTCGCTCAAGAGTTCCCGCACATCTACCACAACCACAAAAACGGGATTCGTTAAACCACTAAAAACCAACACCATGAAACGCCTGCTCACCCTCCTGCTCATCGTCAGCATCGCCGCTTTCGGCAGCGCCCAAACGACGGACGGCGGTGCCACGCAAATGATGAAGACCCTCGCCGCCAAATACAAGGGATTTTCCACCATGAAAATCAACTACACCTATAAGGCCGAAAAAGACAAGAAGACCTTGTCGGCCACGACCGGCGTCGCCCTCATCAAAGGCGAGAAATACTACATCACTTTTGATGACCAAGTCTTCTACTGCGACAGCGTCACGATGTGGAACTACCAGAAATCCACCAACGAAGTCTCCATTTACGACTACGACGGTTCGAGCGAAGATGCTTTGAATCCCGCCAAATTATTAGGGACCTGGCAAAAAGAGTTCTCCGCCAAGTTCATCCGCGAGGAGGTGGAGAAGGCCAAGACCGTCTCCATCATCGACCTCACGCCCAAGAAAGGACAGTCGTACTACAAGATCCGGTTGGTCATCGACAAGAACAAGAACGAGATCGTCCGCATTTCGATCTATGAGAAAGACAACACCATCTACACCTATTATTTCGACACCTTCACCCCCAATGCCGCCATCAGCGACAGCACTTTCAAGTTCAGTACTTCGAAGTATCCGGGCGTGGAAGTCAACGATATGAGATAAACCACCATGCGTCAACGGCTCACACTGACACTTATCGGACTTGTGCTTATCGCTTGCAGCGCGATACTGCCGTCGTGCAGTCCGTCGCGCTACCTGAAGGACGGTGAGTACATGTTGACGAAGAACAACGTGAAGGTGGTCGATAGCAAGAACGTGCTGTTCGACGACCTATATTACATTGTACGTCCCGTCACCAACAAGAAGTTTCTGGAGATCTATCCCTTGAAGGCGGCGCGGTACGTCAACCACCTGCCGGTGACCGATTCGGCGGGCAATGTCATCAAGGACACGAAGTTCATGCAGAAGCGGAGGGAGAACGGCGAGCCGTTGGTGATGTTGGACACCTCGATGATCGGATACTCCTTGGACCAGATCTACACGGCCATGCACAACTGGGGCTACTTCGAGGCACGGGCGTGGGACACCATCGTTTACAAGGATCCCAACAGGATGCACCCTGGGCGGCACAAGGCGGAGGTGACCTACTTCGTGGAGGCGGGCAACCCGTATCACATCCGCGACATCCAGTACCACGTGGAGATTGTTGAGTACCGCCGCATCATTCTCTCGGACACCTCCAACTGTGTGATACACAGCGGCGACAGGTACGATGCCGACAAGTTGCTGGAGGAGCGCGACCGGATGGTGAGCAACATCCGCGACAACGGCTACTACCATGTCAGCAACGAGATCGTCTCCTTCAAGATCGACACCCTCGACGCCAGGCGTTATTTAGACAAGAAGGGGCACAAGACGTTGGTGGTCCACATCTACGTCAACTTCGACCGCATCAGCGACCCCGAGGTAAAGGAGCGGCACGCATACAAGTACTATTTCAACAACGTGGTCGTCTATCCCAACTACGATCCCACATCGCAGTGGCCGACGCAACGCACCACCTACCACCGCAGTCGCACCGACAAGACCAACTACACGATCATCGGCACCAACTTCGACTCCATTCCCAAGCGCGCGCTCGACCGTCCGATTCCCGACATCCGCCCCAGAATCTTAGTGGATAACATCCTGACCAAGAAGGGCCTCCCCTACTCACAGACGTTGGTGAGCCGTTCGCGCAAGAAACTCAACGACCTGCGCAACTTCAGTTACATCAACATTGTGGTGGAAGAGGATGTGAGCAAGCGTGACACGGTGAACCGCACCGGCCAACTCAACACCTACTATTACATGAGACGCAACAAGTTGCACTCATTGTCCGCCGAAATCGAGGCACGCAGCGACAAGGCCGACCTGTCGCTCACCTACTCCAACAAGAACCTTTTCCACAGCGCGGAGCATTTCAGCATCAACGTGTATGGCGGTATCGGCTTCCGTATCCGCACCAAGACGAAGGAGCATCCGGCAGGTTTCACCTTGGAGAACAAGGAGATCGGTGCGGAAATCTCCATGAACTTCCGCCGACTGCTTTTCTTCAGGAAGACGCAGAAGATCGAAGCCAACAGTTACGGAACATTGTTGAAAATCGGTGCGCATTACGAAGACAACTACCTCTATCGCAGAGGGTTGTACAATGCGGCGCTCGTCTATAACTGGTCTTACAACAACTACCTCTCCCACTCGCTCAGTCCCATTGACCTGAGTATCATCAACATCACGCCCAAGGGGGATGAGTTCTACGAGGTGATGCGGCTCTATTCCAAGGACTTCCAGTCGAAATACGAGGACAACATCCTGCTGTCGGCCAAATACGGGTTGACCTACACGCATCCCTTCTCCAACCCGCGCAACCGGCTGACTTTGCGTTTGAAGATGGAGTCGTCGGGCATGTTGCTGACGGGCATCTGCGCGATGGCGAACGCCCCGAAGGATGAGTACGGCAACTACCTGATTGGCAAGCGGAACTATGGTAACTTCGAGATGGCGGAGTTGGACCTTCGCTATTCGTACAACATCAACAACAAGAACTCCATCGCCACGCGCTTCAACTTCGGCATCGGGGTGCCGCTGTTCGGATCCCGGACGCTGCCATTCGAAAAGAGTTTCTACTTGGGTGGTTCCAACAGCATGCGTGGATGGCCGTACAGGACCCTCGGTCCCGGCTCGTACTACAACGACGCCGACGAGAACCTGATCCAGGACATCCGCACGGGCGACATGAAGGTGGAGCTCAACTTGGAGTATCGCGGCACGCTGTACAAGTTCATCAAGTACGGCATCTTCGCCGACGCGGGCAACATCTGGCTCATGCGCAAGGACGACGACATGCCCAACGCCGAATTCAAGATCAACCGATTCTACAAGGAGATCGGGTTGGCGGCGGGCGTGGGCTTGCGTTTCGACTTCAACTTCTTCATCATCCGTGTGGATGCCGCGCTGCCCATCTACGACCCCGGCCATGCCGAGGGCGACAAGTGGATCGGGCTTACCGTGAACGACAAGGGGAACACGATACTCAACCGATCCATCAACTTCCTTTTCGGCATCGGTCATGCTTTCTAACCTGCAGTTTTCCCAACTCTTCCGGCAGCAAATCCCATACGACTTGACGCCGTCGCAGGCGGCTGCCATGCAGTCGCTGACGGAGTTCGTCTGCGCGCCCGCCGACAACCAGGTGTTCATCTTGAACGGCTATGCGGGCACGGGCAAGACGACTTTGGTGAGCGCGTTGGTGCGCACGTTGCAGTTGCTGCGCAAGAACTGCATCCTGCTGGCACCGACAGGGCGGTCGGCCAAGGTCTTCTCAGTCTATTCCGGGCGGAAGGCCTATACCATCCACAAGTGCCTGTACTGGGCGAAGACACAGGACGGCATCCAGCAGTTCTCGCGCCGTCCCAACCGGCTGACCGACACCATCTTCATCGTCGATGAGGCCTCCATGATCTCCGACACGGCGGGAGAGACGCCGCTCTTCGGGCACAACAGTCTGCTCGACGACCTCTTCTCGTACATCTTCGAGGGGCCGCGCTGCCAGTTGCTGCTGGTGGGCGACGACGCGCAGTTGCCGCCGGTGAACAGCGAGGCGAGTCCGGCGCTCTCCATCGAATACATCCAGCGCAACTTCTCGCTCAACGCCCGCAGTGCCACGTTGACCGATGTGACGCGGCAGACGCACGACTCCGGGATATTGCACAACGCCTCGCGCCTGCGCCGGCAGATGCAGGAGGGGCGGCTGTCGTTCCCGATGTTCGCCGGCACCGCCTTCCCCGACTGCCGCCGTGTGAACGGCGAGGAGTTGGAGGAGTTGCTCAACCACCTGTATGGCAACCGCGAGCCCGAGGAGATCGTCACCATCACCTACTCCAACAAGCGGGCATACATCTACAACGAGGAGATCCGCCACCGTATCCTGTACAAGGAGGAGCGTGTGTCGGCGGGCGACTTCATCATCGCGGTGAAGAACAACTACTTCTGGGTGAAGGACGACGCCGAGGTGGGATTCATCGCCAACGGCGACCAGATGGAGATCCTGTCCATCAACCGGACACAGGAGTTGTACGGATTCCACTTTGCGGACGTGACGGCGCGGCTGTGCGACTATCCCAACCATGGCGACATCGACATCAAAATCTTGTTGGAGAGTTTGGACTGCGAGGGGGCGTCGTTGAGCCGCGCCGACGCTGACCGGCTGTACCAGGAGGTCGGGCTTGACTACGCGGACATCCCCAGCAAGCGCGAGCGGTACGCCAAGATGCGCGAGGACCCGTACCTGAACGCGGTGCAGGTGAAGTTCGCCTATGCGCTCACGTGCCACAAGACGCAGGGCGGGCAATGGCCGGTGGTGCTTTTGGAGCCGGGGGTGATCCGCGATGGGGTGCTCACGCCGTCGTACTTCCGCTGGCTCTACACGGCGCTGACGCGCGCGACGGAGCAGGTCTATCTGCTGAACTTCGCCGACGAGTTCTTCGAAGGCGGACCGCGGCAGGCGGAATCGGGCGACCTGCGTTAGGGATTGGAGCGGACACGGAACGCACACGGTTTTCCTACGGCGGTTAGGCGCAAAGGGCGACCAGCGGAAGCCACTTTGCGCCTTAGCGCCGTGGAAACCGCGAAGTGAAGTAAAGTGAAAAGCCCGACGGCGGGCCGTTGTCGGCGGAGGGAGACGGATGGATGAAATACGGCGTCAGGGTTCGGCCGGCGAGGTACGGACCGCCGGAACGCCCAAATCCGTTTTATGTCTTGAGAAAACTACTGTTTCCGCATGGCGGCGATGGAGAGGAAGAGCCCGAGGATGATGCTGCAGAAGGCGGCGAAGAGGACCTGGAACTCTCCTGGCAGACAGAAAGTCAAGGTATGTGCGGGAATCCAGAAGAGGGGGATGGTCTTTTTGAAGACGAAGTTCCATTGGACGTCCCAGTTGACCTCCTGGATGAGTTTGCGCATGGGGATGGGGTGGACGAGGGCGACGGCGCGTCCCTCGTAGGAGGCGACGTGGAGGTCGCAGATCTTGTGGAAAGTCATGAAGACGGGGGCGAAAGAGGTGTTCATCATGACGCTGACGAAGAAGGCGCCGACGAGTTTGAGGCCGGAGAATTCGCCCGCCATGGCGGCGCTGACGCCGTGGAAGCACTGGGCTTTCTCCATGAAGGCGGGGATGCCGAATTTGAAGACGCTCATGGCGAGGGCGATCCACATGCCGAGGAAGCCCCAGACGATGAACTTGGGGAGGAGGCCGAAGCCCTTGCGGTAGTACTGGCCGGTTTTGATACGCTGGCCGAGCATTTCGCCGAAGGTGGCGAGGATGCCGAACTTGAGGAAGGCCATCCAGAGGGGGAATCGGCGGGTGAGGTCGCAGAAGGTGCCATAGACGGCGTCGCTGACGAAGAAGGGCAGCAGTACGAGGATGGCGACGGCGATGACGATGAGGTCGGATTTTTTCATGTTAGGTTACAGGTTACAAGTTACAGGATAGGGTTTTTTAGATGTTGGGGCGCAGGCATGAGGGATGGAGAAAAAAAAACCGCATCGTACCATGCGCGCGATGCGGTTTCGCCAGTGATGGGAACTTTCGATTTCAGATTTTCTTACGCAGTTCTTCGACTTCCTTCTTGAGTTGTTTGAACTCTTCGACGAACTCGGGGAGTTGTTTGGTATAGGCCATTTCGCGCCATTTCTTGCGGGCGTCGTAGGCGGGGGCGCCGAGGACGGTGGTGCCTTCTTCGAGGATGCTCTTATCGACGCCGGCGAGGGCGAGGACGGTGGTGCCGCGGGCGATGGTGAGGTCTTTGTTGACCACTGCCTTGGCCCAGACGACGCACTCGTCTTCCATGCGGGTGCAGCCGGCGATGGCGCACTGGGAGCCGAGGAGGCAGTTGCGGCCGATGAAGGTGTCGTGGCCGATCTGCACGAAGTTGTCGAACTTGCAGCCGTCGCCGATGACGGTGTCGCCGGAGACGCCGCGGTCGATGCAGACGCAGCAGCCGATCTCGACGTTGTTGCCGATGACGGTGCGGCCGCAGGAGTCGAACTTGAGCCAGCCGTCGGCGCGGCGCTGGAAGTAACAGGCGTCGCCGCCGATGACGCTGCCGGAGTTGACGACGACGTTGTCGCCGATGACGCTGTCGGCGTAGATGCTGACGTTGGAGTGGATGATGCAGTTGCGTCCGATGACGACGTTCTCGCCGATGAAGGTGCCGGGTTGCACGACAGTGCCTTCGCCGATGACGGCGGAGGGGTGGATCATCTCGCTCTGCGGATGGAAGGAGATGTATCGGCGCACGACGGTCAGGTAGGCCACGAGGGGGTCCTTGACCAAGAGGAGCGTCTTGCCGTCGGGGCATTCCGTCTCTTTGTCGATGAGGATGACCGTCGCGGCGCTGTGAAGCACGCGATCGTAGTATTTCTCATTGTCAACAAAGGAGAGGTCGCCGTATCCGACGGAGTGCATCTCGTTGATGCCCTGGACGATGTTGTCGCGGTTGCCGACGACGACGGCTTCCATCGGAAGCATCGCCAGCAACTGGTCAATCGTGATCGGCTCTTTGAGTTTCATTATCAGGGGGATGAGTTGGAGTGCGGATTATTTGACGCGTTCGCCGTATTTGTTGGTGCGGGTATCGACGCGGATGAGTTCACCGGTCTCGATGAAGAGGGGGACGAAGACCTCGGCGCCGGTCTCGACGGTGGCGCGTTTCATGGTGTTGGTGGCGGTGTCGCCCTTGACGCCGGGTTCGGTGTAGGTGACTTCGAGTTCGACGAACGGGGGCAGTTCACAGGTAAGCGGGCTGTCGGTCTTCACGTCGTACATCACTTCGACGGTCTGCCCTTCCTTGAGGAGGCCGGGGTTGCTGATGAGGGCCTTCTGGATGGCGATCTGCTCGTAGGTCTCGGCGTGCATGAAGTTGTACATGTCGTCGCCTTCCTTGTAGAGGAACTGGTAGGGGCGGCGTTCGACGTTGGCGAGGTCGATCTTGACGCCGGCGGTGAAGGTGTTCTCGAGCACGCGGCCGGTGCGGAGGTTCTTCAGTTTGGTACGGACGAAGGCGGGGCCTTTGCCGGGTTTCACGTGCTGGAACTCGACGATGGACCAGAGTTCGTTGTTATACTCGATGCATAAACCGTTCTTGAAATCTGCTGTTGTTGCCATAAATATCGGATTTAAGGTTCGTTATAATTTTGGAGCGGCAAAAATACGATTTTTTTGCGAAACGGCGTGTTTCATTAACTTTTATTAACATAATTGAGAAAAGGATGAAAAAAGCGGAATTTATCAGATGAGGGGATTGGTTTTTAAGTTGATTTCTAAATGTTTCTAACTGGAACACAATTTGTTACAATTAGAAATTACGCCATAATTGCGCTCAAAATCCCCATTTCAGATGATTAAGGATTGCTGATGTTTTTATAAAATATCCGTCAACTTATTGTCCGAGGTTCTACGAAATGTCGCCCAGATCATCTTCACGTGTCTGGTATTCAACATGTTGAGATATGTGCCAATCATGAGATTTGGCATGGTTTTATATTTATAGCACATTGATTATCAACATATCCCCCTTATTTAAATCGAAAAAAATGTATTAAACATTTGAAAATCAAAAAATAACTTGTAAATTTGCAGCGTCATACAATCAGATTTTGCTGAAAGGACTTCGCAGGGTGTGAATGTTTGACGGGAAACGAACAAAAACAGAAGACCCCTAACACATAAAAGTCGTGAACCGATTGCGTTTATTCGGGCTGATTACTGCTATGGTGCTGCGTTGGATGACGGCGGCAGGGCAGGACTATCCCGACAACGTCGATTCCGCTTCCTGCACGACAGCCTCCACCGGCTTTGTCTGGGGCATTGAACAGGATTGGGCATCTTCGGAAATGGTCTCCCCTTTGGTCATTCCTCTCGTAGGGGATATCAATGGTGACCACGTGCCGGAAATCATCTGCTTTGTACCCGATGAAGAATACATTTTTTATGGAGCCACCCAAGTGGTGGTTTACAATACACAAAATCATCAGCCCATCCACACATTTACACTTCCTTTTACGATTTCCACGGTTAATGCTGCCCCCTACGGAATCATCAAGCTGCCCAATGAACACGTCGTTTTTGTCGTCGTATTGATGGATAACACCATGCATGCCTACGATCTGACGGCATTAGGCACTACACCGTTGTGGAGCGCCAGCACAGACTACGAGGCTCCCAATGTGAGTTTCGCCGATTTTAACAGCGACTCCTATCCAGAAATTTATATCGGCAATAAAATCTACGATGCCGAAACCGGAACATTGTTGATTTCCGACCCATCCATAACCAATTCAGGCTCTGCAATAGCACACGGTGGTTATTTGCCATCTCCTTGTGTGGCGGATGTGGTCGGGGATTCCAAGCCTGATCTGATTTTGGGCAATCAAATCTACGAAGTCACCATTACCAACCGACACGGATTGGCAGGGAACAGCATCACTTTGGCACAGTCTATCACGCCTCCTGCAGGCATTGATGCAGACGGTCACCCGCAGGTGGCGGACTTCAATTTGGACGGACACCTTGATGTTTTTGTGAGCACATGGAGCTCCTCTGTATGTTGTTATGTCTGGGATGTCCACAACAATATCGTATCCGATGCGCTTATGGTACCCACTAATCAGTTTGCTTTTAACGGGAAAAGTATCCCGTTGATAGCAGATGTGGACAATGATGACCAGCTGGAGATTGTCATCCAATGCAGGGTTTCTTCTGGGCACCCCGTCAAGTGTTACAAGTACGATATCGCCAACCATTGTTTCGTTCTCCTCTGGGATTTTCCTGTAGATGAGGATTCTTTTTCCAACACCATGACGATGTTCGATTTCAACAACGATGGGGAGAATGAACTGCTGCTCAGCGACCAGAGCACAGTAAGAATCGTGAACGGCAGCGGACGAAGCCACCTGACGGGCAATGACACCGTGCCCGTTTATACGCTGGCATCCTTGTCTTTTGGCGAATGCACGGTGATGCAGTATCCCATTGTAGCAGGGCTGGATGAAGACGGGAGTGCGAGAATCATTATTTGCGGACGCTTCGGCTCCGGCCATACCTATCAGGGCTACCTGAACATCTTCAAGTCCGCAGGAGTGCCGTGGGCTTCCGCTCGCAAAGTTTGGAACCAGTATATGTACAACATCACCAATGTGAACGAAGACCTGACGGTTCCCCTGCATCTTTTCAACAACGCAACGGCATTCACGGATCCCGACAATGTGGTGCGGAGGCCTTTCAACAACTTCTTGCAGCAAGCCACCGCTATCGATCAGTATGGCCGCCCGTTTTCCACTGTGCCAGATATTGCTGTTGACTCAGTTGTTAATTTACAAACCATTGATGACAACACACTTGCCATCACCATCTCCTATTGCAACATTGGCTACAACACGCTTACAGCTCCCTACCCCATCACCGTTTTTTCCAATGGATACGGAAACAATCCTATTTATACGGCAATAGTCACAGAAGACCTTCCTGTGGACAGTTGCACACAAACGGCAATTGTATTCCCCATCAACGACCCCTGCCATTTTGCAGGAACGCACCACCTTGTGATGGCTGTAAACTGCGCTGGAGAGGGCATCGCCCAAAACGGAGGTCTGCCACCCGAATGTGACACCAACAACAATACGGCAACCGTCGCATTTTCCATGGACATTCCCGCGCACCATGTCGAACAGACTGCCTGCGGGAACTTCGTATGGAACGGACAGCTGTACGAAGAAAGCGGCGAATACTCCCAGACCCTTGTCAGCTCCACAGGTTGCGACAGCGTTGTGATTCTTCATCTCACCCTCTATCAAACGGTGGCTGAGCTTGTCGAAGCCACCATTTGCAAAAGCGACCTCCCCTACCGTTGGAATGGCGTAACGTTTACTGAGCCCGGCACACAGACAGCAGTCTTGCACTCCTCGCATGGCTGCGACTCCATCGTCACGATGACGCTACACTGCGTGGACAATGACCTCAAAGTCACCCTACTGACAGAAGACCCCTGCGAGGATTTCAAAGCGGAACTCTTGGCAGAGAGCGACCTGCCGAATTACCTCTGGAGCACAGGCGAAACCACCCCGCAAATCACTGTATATCAATCTGGGATTTACTGGGTTACCGCATCGGATGGACTCTGCGTCGCCACCGACAGAATTGCAGTGAAAAGCTGCGATTGCCAGCTTTATCTCCCCAACGCCATCACCTCCACCAAGCCCGACGGCATCAACGACTACTTTACTGTGCCACAACGCTCCGACCGGCAAATACAGGCATTTGAAATTGTGATTTACAACCGCTGGGGCGAGATGGTATATCGCAGCGAGGACAAGCATTTCAGGTGGCGTGGCGATGTCAACGGGAAAATCTTCGCCCATGCCACCTACACCTACGTCATTCGATGGACGAACCACAACGGCAAGGCGTGCATGGTTGCGGGTAGTGTCACAGTGTTATAACTGCAGAATCCGACACATTTCTTTATTCTTTTATTTATTTTTCAAAGAAAAAAATATTATCTTTGCACGCCTTATATTGAGGAACAAATTTTCATTCAACCTATTAAATAACAAACAATTATGGCAGAAAAGAAATTTATGACTTGCGACGGTAACTGCGCTGCTGCTCATGTGGCTTACATGTTCAGCGAAGTGGCCGCCATCTACCCCATCACCCCGTCAAGCCCGATGGCTGAATACATTGACGAGTGGAGTGCCGGTGGAAGAAAGAACATTTTTGGTGAAACCGTCAAGGTTGTCGAGATGCAGAGCGAAGCCGGTGCCGCCGGCGCCGTTCACGGCTCCCTCCAGGCCGGTGCCCTCACCACCACCTACACCGCATCGCAGGGTCTCCTGCTGATGATCCCCAACATGTACAAGATCGCCGGTGAGCTTCTTCCCGGCGTGTTCCACGTCTCCGCACGTGCC
>JAEEGL014249032.1_pt1 | contig 51030 bp, 69 predicted proteins | sample 9134231 | NCBI WGS metagenome assembly JAEEGL01 (sample SAMN16246548, study PRJNA631951) | gut metagenome | biome: gut microbiome; feature: rumen; material: fiber-attached | host: Bos | place: Iran: Karaj | collected 2018-10 | reverse complement strand
TTTATCGTCTAAAGAGACATGGGTGCGGTTCCTCTAATCATCATTGACGCAGTATAATAAGTGTTGAGCTATAATTGTTCAGTTGGATTAAATCTAACTCCAAATTCAGTAGCTGTTGTCATAGTCATTTTAGAAATACCATTAGTAGTTCCCTATAATAAATTCGGATTAATCTACTTATAAATTGCTGCCTAATTTAATTTCTACTCTATAAAATCAAATTTAACAATTCCAGTTTTAGAAACATCATTACTATTATTTTCTTCAAACTAATACCCATAAGTATTACCTAGATTATCTACTATAGCTGAAGTGTTATATAGTTCCTTTATGTCTTCTTCTGAAAGAATAGTGGTATAAAATCTAACATCAGAAATATATCCCCAAAAATAAATTGGTGAAGATGGGGCATTTCTACTTCCTATATAAGCCCCAGACGGAGAAGTTGTCCAATAATCATTTGATGTTGGGGTTAATTTTACTCCATTGCAATAAGTATCTCTAGTACCAACTCCTGTTTTTACAACAACAATATGATTCCAATCATTTTCTTTATAAGAAGACCCTAAAGTACATTTACTTCCAACACCTGAAGAACCAGACGGTCCATAATATCCTATAATTGTTCCACTATATATAGAAATACATAACTACGCTTCTCTGTCACAACATATCATCTACGATGTTGTTTTATTTTTTGTTGTCTTAATCCAAGCGCTCATAGTTAAAATACTAGGATTTGTCTAAGATATAGATATAAAAGAAGTTCCATTAAATAATGTTGAATAATCATATCTTTCTGTATTATTACTACAACTTAATTCTCCGGTTATAATTCCATTATTCCCATATCCAGAATAATCATAAATATCAGTACCAAAGCTTCTATTTCCACCAATTCCAGCGTATGCTGTAGCATGATCTTTTTCTTCTAACTACATATTAGCAAATAACCAATAATTAGAAGTATCCGATGTATGAGCAGCACCAAGTATAATATATCCCCACTCTGCATTAGCAGTAGTTGTTCCATGAAGTGTCATAGTTATATGATTCCAAATTGATGGAACAACTGGTATATTTCCATTATTAGTAAATACTCCTGATTTAATATTTGTGACATTATTTGTCCAAGTACATGTTGCTGAACCACTACCTAATTTATAGGGATTAATATATGTTCCTATTGTTCCAAAATAATCAAAACTTAAGGTTTTATATTCAGGTTTATTTGTTCCATCCGATACAAATAAATTATTAATATAAGGATATGGTCTAGCATTATTACCGGAAGTTCCCATATATAATTTAGTACAAAACTTTCCTTCAAATATTCCAGTAGTTTTATACATATCAGTATTTGTTCCATAACCATATTTACCTATAGCTCCATTATAACAAGTGTTAGATAAACAGTCTTGTGTTGTTATTAAATTATTAGTTCCTTCTATAAAAGAATCATCTAACTTATAATGTAAAACCAAACCTTTACTTATTTCCTTTATTTCTTTTGGAGATAAACAATGGTCATATATACGAAGATCATTAATGTAAAAGGGTATACGGGGAGTTCTTGCATTACCTCCCCATACACCAGGATAACTTATCCATAAATTTCTACTAACTGCATCATCAAATGTGGCTATAGATGTTACTGTATATTTTAGTTGTCCATTTACCCATAAACTTAATATTCTTGTAGAAAAATCAAAAGTTAAAAATAAATGAGTCCAAGTATCAAAAGAAATAGTAAAAGCCGAAGTACTTTTAGCACCTAAGTTAGCTGTTCTTAAACAAGAAAAAACTTTAATACTATCAAAAGAACCAGAATATAAATCATTAGTTTGCCAGATTAATCCAACACCACCATAACTATCATTCCCAATTAAATTACCAGTACAAGTTTTATAAGTACTATCATATGTTTGTCCTGAAGTTATTGCTTCTATCTCTGTTTTATTAAACTTAAACCAACCACCAAATGAAATACTTCCTGAATTAACTCTATTACCATTATATCCTAAATCAATACTACTGTTAGTGGCAGTCTTTATACATTTTCCAATTTTGCCATTATCGTTACTAGAATATGCAGTAGAGGCTGGAATCTAATCACTTAATCCTTGATTTTTCAAATCTCCTCTTAAAGGAAGCCACACCTATAATGCCATATCAATTAAATATAAATTTTAAACATTTATTAGTTGTATCGTATTGTAAAACACAATTACTACTTGAAGCTGAGTTAGTTGCTGAACCATTGACTTTAACACTCTTAAATTCCGGTTCTGTTATATAATTAGCAGCAGTTCCAGACTGAAGATTAGCTATGTAATGAGTTTTAGAATCAACAGTATTCTTTACAAAAGCAGTAGTTGCTATTTGAGTTGTATTAGTTCCCGCTGCAGCTGTAGGAGCTGTTGGAGTTCCTGTTAGGGCTGGGGATGCTTTAGGAGCTAGAGTTGAGGTAACTGCATAAACTGTTCCACCAGTTACTACACTTCCATTACCACTAGCTATTGAACCACCAGTAACCGTTACATCTAATTTACCACTAGTTAAAGATAAATTAACACCGGCCGTAGCAGTTGTATCAACACTTGTTACTACATTTACTTGAGCTCCAGCTGCTATTCCATCTAATTTAGTTTTATCGCTTGAGGACATTAATCCATTGGCTGAAGTTGTAGCTAATTCATAATGTCTAACTACTTCATATTCACTTTCTGTATAGACATTCCATCCAGTTGGTACTCCATTAACTCCACTAACATTCCAAGTGGCTGAATCATTTTTAATGAATACACCAGTTGCTGCGACTCCACTTACCCAATTTGTTGTAAGGTGTGCACCAGGTGTTATCGTAAGCATTGCTTTTATGTAATTTAAGCTAGAACAACCATTAAACATATCAGAATAGCTATCTTCATACATTGAATTTACTGATGGTAGCTCTGGAGCTTCTATTAATGACGTACAACCATTGAACATTGAACAATAGCATGCAGTTGCTAATGTAGTTGCTGGGAGCTCTGGTGCTTTAGTTAATGATGTACAACCATAAAACATACTCTAATAACAATAATTAGCTAAAGTTGTTGCTGATAATTCTGGAGCTTTAGTTAAAGAAGTACACCCATAGAACATACCATTATAACAACCACTAGCTAAGGATGTTGCGGGTAATTCTGGAGTAGTAGTTAAAGAAGTACATCCATAAAACATACTACTGTAACAATAATTGGTTAATGTAGTGGCTGGTAATTGTGGGGGAGTAATTAGAGAAGTACATCCATAAAACATCTATGAATAACAGCTGTTAGTTAAATTAATCTTAGTTAAATCTGGGGTATTTATTAACTCTGTACAATTATAAAACATGCTATTAAACATAGCAGCACAAGAATTAACTGGTAGTATTAAATTACTAGCACTAACACAGTTTGATCCCTAAAACATAAGACCACATACTCGATAATTATCAATCGTATTATCTGCTAAGAAATTATCTCCAAATAATACAGATAATAAATTTCCACTTACTTCAAAATTAGCGGTTCCTCCAAAAGTACAAACACCACCGAAGTTAGTTGACTAATTTCCTTTCCAGAGCACTTTATCTCCCTAAGAGACACTTAAAGATACACTACCTGATTCTGTTGACCATGTCTTTCCATTATCGAGAGAATATGATATTTTATTATTGCTATTCTACTAACCTCCTGCTGTATTAGAATAAGTAAAAGTTCCTTCGCTTAATGCCTAAAAAGTTAAGTAATCAAATTTATAATCATGACTCTCTTTAGTCCCTTCCCAAGATCTTATTCCTCCATCTTTAAAATAATAAACTGGATGCTTTATAACTAACTCAATTGCCGTAGCACTATAGGCTACTCCTAAGTAGATATAAATAAATCCATCCTCATCTGTTGGTAAATCTTGAGTATATCCCTATAAAGTAGCAGAGCCATTTGCTAGTGGAGTACATTTAACATAAACGGGTTTCCAAGAAGTCAAGGTTAGAGCTGCACCCGTAGTATTAAATGAATATCCTAATCCAACTGTATACTATTCCCATAATGTTGTTGCTGATGGTCGAGAGCCTGCTGCAACTGCTGCAGTTCCACTATAATAAACTATTTCTCCAAATGGATCAATTGGATCTATAGCAGGAGTCCTAAGTGCTGTAGCATTACTTGATGCTGAATTATTAGCAGGAACCCATCCCAACTAATCAGCAGAGGTAAATAATAATCTATAACCATACCCCAAAGCTGACGTCATCGGTTTACTATAAGAGTTAGTTCTTATCGAGTAGCCAACTGTATCACTATTAGCATCACCAGTTTCTTGAAGGCCAGCACCAGTAGATATATTAACTGCTGTAAAATTAGTAGTATTATAAGCAACCGAAGTAGAAGTCTATCTAAAATTAGCAGGAACGTCAGTTGCATCAGTAAGACAAATTGGTGAATCTATTAAAGTAGCCTCACAATTATAACACTCTAAAATTTCTACTTCAATTGTTCTAGCTATAGTTGATGCACTTTGACCATAACTATTAGAACTTCCAAAATAAAATCCAAAATAAGAACCATCAGATTGAGTAATTGCTGCTGAATTACTTCTATAGAGAGTATGATAACCAAATGGATAATATGAAGTAGAAGATAGGTTATTATATATATAATAACTCTTATAAATTCCATTATATCCAAAATCCCATTCAACTATTGAATCAAGCATAAAATTACCATTTCCTGGAGTATATGCTATGACCCTATATTTTATATAACTTGGTCTTAAAAGATCAATCTATTTTAATTGACCAAAATAAAAATAAGATTTAGAATAAGGAGAAGAATATGAGGCATCTTTTCTTAGGACATTAGTATATATTTTTGATTGATTAGAAGTTGGAAGTGACTTATAGATTACCCAATTAGCAGGAACTCCGTTATTACCATTTACATTCCAAGTTGCTTCAGAGGACTTAATGAATGTTCCAGAGGAAGCTACTCCATAAACCCAATCATAGGTTTGTGTTGTTGGAGATGTAGTAAATAAAGCCTTGATATAATTTAATTTACTACACTCATAAAACATCATTCCATAACAATCACCCACTAGAGTAGGAGCTGGTAGTTCTGGTGCTTTCTCTAAAGAAGTACATCCCCAAAACATACTCTCATAACAAGCCTCAGCTAATGTTGTAGCAGGTAATTCTGGGGCTTTAGTTAGAGAAGTACATCCGGAGAACATACTATAATAACAACTCTAAGCTAAAGTAGTAGCTGGAAGTATAGATGGAACTTCAACTAAAGAAGTACAACCCTAAAACATACTACCATAACAATCCTAGACTAAAGTAGTTGCTGGTAATTCTGGGGCTTTAGTTAGAGAAGTACATCCATTGAACATCTGATAATAACAACCACTAACTAAAGTAGTAGCAGGTAGTTCTGGAGGAGTAATTAAAGAAGTACATCCAGAAAACATATAATAGTAACAATAACTAGCTAAAGTAGTGGCCGGAAGTTGAGGAGGAGTAGTTAGAGAAGAACAACCTCTAAACATACCCTCATAACAGTTTTGAGCTAAAGTAGTTGCAGGAAGTTTTAAATTCTCTGTGGATAAAATTCCAGTACAATAATCAAATAAACAATGAAAACCATTTTGTCCTGGCTAACTCCTAAATCCGAGAAGCGACATTATATTACCACCTACATTAACACCTCCAGTTATAATAAATTTAGAAAATTTACTATTGTTACTTATACTCTCATTATCTCCCTTAAAATAAGCTTTATGACCAGCAGCTAATGTTATCTATGAAGAATAATTCTACCACTTTCCGCTATCTATCTTATATTTTAAATCTATTGTTAGTCCACTTGCCTTAGTAAAACTAATATTCGAATCCTAAACAGCCTCAAAATAAAGATAATCAAAAAGACTGTCTATTATGTCACTTAATTTTTTTCCAGTTCCTAAATCAATAACGGCATCACTAATAGTTGCCGGATATTTTATTATACTATTATTATCTTTTAATGAAACTATTTTTGGCATAATTATGATATTGATTAATTATAAGCTGAATAGATACTTCAGCTGTATTTAATTTTATAAATATTAACTATTTTCTTCTAACTATCTTATTCTTTCTTCAAGAGCTTTTATTCTAGAGTCATAATCTGTGTCTTCAGTGATTATTTCATAAGTAAAATCTGTAGGAGTTTTCTTAAATAGCTTTGACTAATTTGCAATTGTACAATTAATAAATTTAATAGTATAATTTTTATCTACGAGATTTGACATATTTGTAATAAACAAATAATTATTAGTATTATTAATTATACAATTCCTAAAAATTAAACTTTTATCACTTGATGATATTTTTTTAGATGCAGCATAAAACATACTACCATTATCTAAATTAAATACACAATTATTATATTCTCCTGTCCAAGAATTATTAGTAGTACTACCCGCCCCAAAATTATGAGTAGGAGTAAATACTGAATCATAAATCGTATACCCATTAGGAAAAAATGGACAAGTTGATTTTATTCCATAACAATCTCCACTAACACTACGAGCTCCATAAGAGGAAGAATCAGAGTCATTATAAGTATTCCATTCAATTATTATATCACTTCCCTTTGAAGTGGCTATATCTTCAATATGAATCTATCCAAAAGCACATGTATCAACTACTTTGCCTATCAATCTTCCAGTTAAAGTAAGTGCTGGAGTATTAGTTCGTAATCTTCTAATTATAAAATGTTTTTCTCTTGATGGAGTTGATGGTTCACAATCAATAAATGTATTATTAATACCTCTCCAGTTTGGAGAAGTATTTCCAGTATCATAAAATATACAATTTTTTACATTTATTAATGTACTAACATTTTCACCAAATGCAGAAACTTTACCAACACAATTATTTATATTAGCACTCCAGCCTCTATAGATACCAACAGAACCATAACAATTATTAACTATTACTTTATATGCTCCGATCATTGCTAACTTTCCTTCATCTCTAGAAGTACACCCTTCCATTATAAAAATAGGAGTAGCACTATCTTCAATATCAAGAAAGCCAACTGTAGATCTACTTGAAGCTGAATTAGCTGAAGACCTTGGTTTTCCATGTTCATAACTCTAACAATCCCTAACTATTGTTGTACCAAATGCCATTCCAACCATTCCTAATGAATGATTATTATGCATACAACAATTCCTTACCGTAAAACAATCACACTTATAATTAAAAAATCCTATATAGGTTGGTATAAAATCTCCAAATGTAAATGTTTTTGCTTTTACTTTTGTAGCTCCAATTGGAATTGGAACCATAACTCTTGGCATCTCAGAAAGAACATCAATAAGATTATCGTTAGAATCATAAAAATAATACTTAACATCCTGTTCACTAATTATACGACCATACCCAATTCCACCATAAACACATGTATATTTATAGTTTGCTGGTATATCAATATCTTTTGAAAGATATTGAAACGTATCTGTTTCCCTGTCCTCTTCACTAGAAGGTGTAACTAATGTTGCTGAAGAAATACCTTTCCTTATTGCATCAGTACCATAATCAAGAAGTCTACCAGCAAGAGCATATCCCCAACAATTATGTAAATCAAGGTTTTCAACTAATGCTTCATCATATAACTTTACACTTACTAAACGCTCAGATTCATAAAATGAATATCCTTCCTCATCATCAGCAGTATTGTAATTTCCACAAAGTTCTCCATTGCGTAGAATTGGTTTACTCCCCTACATTAAAATAAGTGGTGTAGAAACTTTTTCTTTTGTGCTCTATAGACAAGCCCCACCTAGATCAAGAGTAACATTATCCACTATAACTCCCGGGTCAAGTGGATAATGTCCTTTTTTTAATTTTACATCTCCTAAAGAAAGAGCTTGATTTAAAGTAGTTTTATTAAAAGCCCCGTCAGTAGTTGATAATTCTAAGAAATCATTACTACCTTCATTATTTTTTAAAGCACTTTCAACAGTAATTCCAGTAACTTCATCATGTACTAAATTGGATAGAGTCTCAGGATAAAAAATTTCCTAGTTATCTTTATCTCTTATTATTAATTTTTTTGCCATAATTAATTGCTTTCTTCTAACTGTCTTATTCTTTCTTCAAGAGCTTTTATTCTAGAATCATAGTCTAGATCTTCGGTAATTATCTCTATTGTAATTCCTGCAGTACTTGTAGCAAATAATTTATCTTGATTACTAATTTTACAATTAATAAATTTTATAGTATAATTTTTTTCTAAAACATTATTTGGAAATCCATTAAATAAATACTTACTTTCATTATTAATTGTACAATTTCTAAATATTAATACCCCATTATCTTTTTTTAAATTAAAAGGATTTGAACTACCAGCAGCATTATAAAACATACTGCCACCATTTAAATTAAATATACAATTATTATATTCTCCTGTCCAAGCATTATTGGTAGTATTCCATTGACCATAGCTATATGTTAAATTAAAAGTAGAATCATAAATTGTATATCCATTGGATAAAAATGGACAGGTAGCAGTTATTCCATAACAATTTCCTGATACGTTACAACATCCATAAGATTTATTGTCTTTTTTACTTGCTAAGTTCCACTCAAATGTAAAATGACTACCGTATGAAAGAGCAATATTTGATATACCAGTCCAACCACCTTGACAATATGGATTAATGATTTTACCATTTATTAATCCATTTACAATAATTGTTGGGGAACTATAAGAATTTATCTTTCTAACTACAAAATTATTTTCTCTAGTTAAATCATTAGGTCTGCATCCAACAAACGTATTATTATTTCCAGTCCAATTAATTGATGAAGAAGAATTACTATAAAGAACACAATTATTTACATTTATAACAGTAGATACACTCTCGCTAGAAGCCCAAATATTACCAACACAATTATTTATATTAACACTCCATCCTCGATAAATACCGATAGAACCGTGACAATTACTAATTGTAGCTATATATGCTCCAATCATTGCTAATTTAGGTTCGTTCTTAGAAGTACATCCTTCCATTATAAATATTGGTGTTTCAATATCTTCTATGTCGATTAAACCTTTGGTCTATTCAGTTGGAGCTGCAGCAGATGTCCAAGGCCTACCATGATCAAAACTTATACAATTTAAGACTTTAGTTGTACCATAAGCCATTCCAACCATTCCTAATGAGTGATTATTATGAAAAATACAATCTTTTACTGTAAAACATTCAGTCTTAGTTTTATAAAATCCTATATTACATTCCCTATACACTCCAAATCTAAAAGTCTTAAATTTTACTTTTGTAGCTCCGTTAGGAATATTAACCATTATTCGTGGTATTTCTGAGACAACTTCAATTAAATTATTACTAGAATCATAAAAATAATATTCAATCTTTAACTGACTATGAATACGATAATATCCAAGTCCACCATAGACACAAGTATATCCAAAATCATTAGGAATATCAATAGCTTTTGAAAGATATTCATTCGTTTCTGTAGTTATATCTTCTTCATTTTCGTGTACTATTGCGGTTACATCTTTTTCATAAATACCTTTTCTTATAAACTCTGTTTCTAATGTTGGACCACCATGACTAATTGCATATCCCCAGCAATTATGAAGATCAAGATTTTCTATTAATACATTATTATACCCAAGTACTCTTATTAAAGATTCATTTTCATAAAACTCATAATTAGGGTCGTTTACTGGAGTATTATAATTTCCACAAAGTTCTCCATTTCTAATTATAGGATTATTACCTTTTACATAAAGAAGTGGTGTAGAAACTTTTTCTTTTGTGCTCTATAGACAAGAACCATTTAAATCAAAAACAACACTATTTACTACTACACCTGGATCTAATGGATAATGCCCCTTCTTTAATTTTACATCTCCTAAAGAAAGAGCTTGATTTAAAGTAGTTTTATTAAAAGCCCCGTCAGTAGTTGATAATTCTAAGAGATTAGGACCATGACTTTCGCTTTTATTTAAATCTTCTTTTACTGTATTTTCAGTAACTTCATCATAAACTAAGTTTGATAAAGTTTCAGGATAAAAAATTTCCTAACTATCTTTATCTCTTATTATTAATTTTCTTGCCATAGATTAAAAAAATATTAATTACCCTCCTCCAGCTATCTTATTCTCTCTTCAAGAGCTTTTATTCTAGAGTCATAATTTGTATCTTCAGTGATTATTTCTACTGTAACTCCCGTAGGAGGAGTTGTAGCAAATAACTTGTCCTAATCAGCAATCTTACAATTGATAAATTTAATAGTATAACCCTTACTTGCAGCATTTGCTGGAAGTCCGTTAAATAGTGTTTTTATACTATTATTAATTTTACAATTTCTAAATATCAATGTATTTTTTGTGTCTAAATTAAAATATTGATTAGTATTATAGAACATACTACCCTATTCATATGTAGTGTTACCACCACTATCTGTACCAGTCTCAAAACTAAGATTAAATACACAATTATTATATTCTCCTGTCCAAGCATTATTAGTAACGTTTGACTAACCGTAACTATGATGAAGATTAAAAGTAGAATCATAAATTGTATATCCATTAGGTAAAAATGGACAAGTGGCAGTTATTCCATAGCAGTCTCCATCTACATTATAAGTTCCATAGCTTGCACTATTTCCATTACCATCAAGAGTCCAATCAAATACAAACTAACTTCCCTTTGCTGTAACTACATTAGTTATACCCTTATTAGAATGACCAACCGGATTAGTTATTTTTCCCACTATTACACCAGTTAAAGACATTGCAGGACTAGTAGTAATTAATCTTCTGATGATAAAATTGTGTTCTCTAGTTAAATTATCTGGTCGACAGCCTATGAAAGTATTATTACTTCCAGTCCAATGAACTGAAGTAGAATTACTATCATAAAAAACACAGTTACTAACATTAATAAGTGTTAAGAGATCTTCACTAATAGTCCACACTTTACCAACACAATTGCTTATGTTAGCGCTCCAACCACGATAAATACCAATAGAACCATAACAATCAGTGACTGTAGTTCTATATGCACCAGACATTATTAATTTATTTTCACCACTAGATGTACAACCACTCATTATAAGTATAGGAGTACAAATATCTTCTATATCCATAAATCCAGTAGTTGATCTAGAAGAAGCAGGAGCAGTAGATCTTGGTCTACCGTGCTCATAACTTCTACAATTTATAACTTTTGTAATTCCAAATTGCATACCAAGCATTCCTAGTGAATGATTATTATGAACTCGACAGTCTTTTACAGTAAGACAATTACACTTACTATTTATAAAACCTATCCATGTTTCTTTAAAATCATCAAAAGAATATGATCTAACTGTAACTGTAGCAGCACCACTTGGAATAAGTACTGTAGTATTTGGCATTGCAGTAGATGACTTAAGCTTAGTTCCTTCAGAATTATAGAAAGTATAAATTACACTTCTTTGACTTAATATTCTAGTATACCCGATTCCACCATAAACAGCCGTATATTGATAACCTTCAGGAACATCAATAGGATCAGTAAGATATTCAATTGTTTCTGTTGATCTACCATCAGTGGTTGTTGTAATAGCAGTTGCAGTATGAATACTTTTTCTAACACCTTCAGTTTCCCAATTTATACCACCATACACAATTGCAGTACCCCAACAATTATGAAGGTCAAGATTTTCAAGTAAAGCGTCAGTATATAATTTACAACCAATTATTTTTTCTGTTTCGAAAAATTCGTACCCTTCTTCATTATCAGCGGTGTTATAATTACAACAAATCTCTCCATTTTTTAAAATGGGTTTTTCTCCCCTTACAGTAATTAATGCTGAAGAGATTTTTTCTTTTGTACTTTGAAGACATGCACCATTTAAATCAAGAGTAACACCATTTACCACTACGCCTGGATCTATTGGGTAATGTCCTTTTTTTAATTTTACATCTCCTAAGGCAAGAGCCTAATTCAAAGTGGTTTTATTAAGTGTTCCATCAGTGGTTGATAATTCAAGTAATGAATTATCTTCACCACCTTGGTGATTAGCTAAATCTTCTTTTACTGTGTTTCCAGTAACTTCATCATAAACTAAACTAGATAAAGTTTCAGGATAAACGATTTCATTATTGTTATCTCTTATTATTAATTTTCTTGCCATAGATTAAATAAAAAATTAATTTTCTTCTTTCTTTTCTCCCTCTTCTTTCTTCAAGTCTTCTAATGCTTCACTAAGACCCTCAACATATTTAGAGGCCTTATTTATCATAATTTTTTGAAGCAACTTAGCCCAAGAGCGCGGATTTTCACTACTTTCATTTTCCAAAATACTCCACATTTCATAAAAACAGAAAGCACCTGCTACTATATTGGGGAGAATTAAGTCTAACATAGGAAAAATATAGGAATCTATTAAAAATGCTAATATTATACAACTAAATAATATAAACATTTTTGAAAATATACCAAAAAATTTTTCACTTTCAAATTTATCATGAGGCTTACTATTCGGATAATGCTTTTTTACTCTTCTTGCTAATCTCCAAGCAGAAATGCTATCAATAACGGCTGCAAAAAGACAAATCAAAGCAAAAGGAACCATTGGAGTAAGTCCTCCAATAGTTCCTCCTATAAGAACGAATATACCTCTTATTAATGTATTTCCCATAATTATTCAGTAAAGAAGCTAGAAATATCTGCATATTCAGTCTAGCTAAGTTCACTATAATATACTGCGTTGGCAACCTTAGCATCTACATAACTCTTAACAGAGGATATATGATTACCTGTTGCTAATTGAGCACCATTAGTTACTGTTAAAGTTGCTGTCGGTGTATTACCGCTTTCAGTAACAGTAGCATATTTATCAGCTACGGTTGCAGCAGTTAATTTACCATCAGTCTCAGTAACAGTAACGACAATATTAGAATTAGTAGAACCTGTCGAAGTAACAGTAGCATCAAGCTTACCTATTTCTGTTGAAAGATCACTTCCAGCTCCACTAATTTTGTTATCAATATAATTGATAACCTTGGTAATATCAGTACCCTTAACAAGACCAGTATTATTAGAAGCAGCAACTGAGAGAGTTGCACTAGCACCGGTTCCTTCACCAGCTGTAACAGTAGCATAAGTTTCAGAAACCGAAGTAGATGTTAATTTACCGTCAGTTTCTACTACTTCAACCGTTACGTTAGTTCCAGTTCCACTCTTAGTAGCATCAAGACCATTAACAGTAGAAGATACCTTACCATCAACATAAGTCTTGATATTACTTACAGCCTGACCCGTAAGTAAACCAGTCGTATTACCAGCTGAAAGAGCTGAAGCAGTTCCAGTAACAGTAGTAGTAACAGCAGCGACAGTTACTTTATTATTTGCAGCCGTGGCTGTGATTTGACTAGTTGTAGAAGATTCAGCTGATACATTTTTACCACTAACTTGAGTATCAACATAACTCTTAACTTGGTATGCATCTGCAAGACCCGACGAAGTAGAGGTAGCTGCCGAAGGATTTACAATCTTTGCTCCAAAAACTGCCTATTGAGAACTTTCATTTTCTCCACTTGGAGTAGTTGCTAAAGTTACCTCAAGATACTTCTAAGAAGCAGAAGCAATGGCAACATCATTAATATCAAGAAGAGCTGAAAGGTCAACAGTTACCACATTGTCTGTTCCAGTAGCTGACGAGAAGGTAAGAGTTAATTGGCCGGTAGTTTTACTATAACTACTACTCTTTAAAACGCCATTACCAACAATATCACTAACATTAATTGTACCAAATGTAGCGGTTCCTGCTGAGTTCTTAAGTGTAATTGTCGCTCCATTATTACCAGAAGCAGCCGTATAAGCAAGAACAAGATCAGCAGCAACTGTGTATTGAGTTGCTCCAGAGTTAGCCGTTACATTAATACCATTTCCCTTAACTACTGATACTTTCTTTGAATCAGTATAATCTTTTGCATCTTTAAGAGCCTTAGCAATTGATCCAGCAGTAGTATTATCTCCATTGATTACTTCAATAGCAGCAGCATTGGCGTCTACTCTATCTTCAAGAGCCTCAAGGTCCGTATTTGCTCCAGAAACTTTTTCATCTACATATGTAATAACCTTAGAAATGTCTGTGCCCTTAACAAGACCACCATTATTAGTAGTAGCAACTGTTAAAGTAGCAGAACTTCCAGTCCCTTCACCTGCCGTAATAGTAGCATATTTTTCAGAAACACCAACAGCAGTTAATTTACCGTTAGCTTCAGTTACACTTACTGTAACGTTAGTACCAGTATTACTAGGAGTAGCATCAAGAGCTGCAATAGCAGTTGAAATCTTGTTATCAACAGCTGTATTAATTGTAGAAATTGCAGCACCAGTTAAAAGAGAGGTAGCAGTAGCGGCGGATAAAGCATGACTTGTTGAATTCTCACTAACAGTAGTAGTAACAGCTGCAACAGTTACTTTATTATTTGCTGCCGAAGCAGTAATCTAATTTGGAGTAGAAGATTCAGCCGATACATTTTTACCACTTACCTAAGAATCAACATAACTCTTAACATCAGAAGCCTCGGCCAGTCCTTTATGAGTACTATCAGCAGAAGAAACAGCCTGAGTTGTTACTGATGTAGCAATAGTTTGTGTTTTTGCTCCATTATTACCAGTCTTTGAACCAATAGTTGTAGTTACATAACTACCGTCTGTTCCCTTAGAAATAGTCTGAAGAGCACTGTCTGCTCTTGTTCCCTAAGTAGCTGAAGCAAATACACCAGTCTTAACGCTGAAGACATTGCTAGAGTTCTTCTCAATAGTAGTTCCATCTGCCGAATAAACATCAACAAGAGACCTAAGAGGGATATAAATATCAGTTTTGCTACTAGCAGTATTAAAAATAAAGTGAATAGCATAAGTTGTTCCGGATCCTCCGTCATCATAGTTAGTTACTAATTCAACTCGATCCAAGAAAGTTTCTTGAGCAATGTTAATGGTATCACCTAACTGATTTCCCTCTGAGTCCGCAAGGTGATATTTTAAGTCATTTTCCTTTACTAAGGTAACGCCTCCAATCTTTGCTTCGAGGCCCCTAAGAACAGTATCGAGGCTGGTCATTGTCTATGAATTACCAGACCCTTTAAAATCAATAATCGCACTAGTTATGGTTGCTGGGTAAACAATCTAACTAGCCGAATTAACTAGTTTAACTATTTTTGCCATGAATAAAAAATAAAAAAGAATTAGAGTAATTAAACAAAAAAGAAAATACCCTCCCTCTATGGGCTAAGTATTAATCTTTCATAAGTCAGAGTTTAAGGGGACAGTATTTGCAAAAACCATCAAACCCTTATATATGAAACCTAATAAAACAAACTATTATGTATTTCATTGACAAAGAAAACAAAAAACATGAAGCAAAAATTGTAAAGAGAATTCCTCATTGCTTGCTTCAAGAGTATTTAATCGAAGATCTTCAAGAAGGTGACTTAATTTATTGTCAACCTATATTAGATTTTATTGAAGATCAAATTAAAAACGGTCATATTTTACCAGAGACAGGTGCTATATTGATAGATGTTCCAGATTTTGGAGTCCACTCATTAACGTATCTTTTCTTAGATACTAATCATAAGTGGTTATCTTTAGAGACTACTTCGCCTCTTCAAAAAGATGGCCGGATTTCCTCCTAATGGAGGAAATTTTTTTCTTCATTTCAAAGCCTTATATATAGAGTAGTTATTACTTATAAATTTATATAAAAATGAGAAAAACAATTTCATTCAATGACGCAGCAAAGCTGACAGTCGAAAAATTAAAAGAATTAGGCCCTGGTCCACATTCAATTTCTACAGCAGAACTAGCAGATCTTGTGGCATCAGTGAAAGGCCTTGCCAATAAACATAATACAGAATGCTGGAAACCAGTATTTCCAATATTGGCAGAACTACTGAACACAGCTATCCCAGAAGGGCGAGTAAGCAAAAGCAAGATAGTTGTTTTTGAGTTTACTGAAGAAAAACCAGTAACTCAAGAGGCGATCAAATTTGATGACAGCAGAATTATTTTCTTTACTTATCGATTCAATACATTATCTAAAATGAATCGAAGAGAAAACATGCTGATACTTCCAGAAGCAACCATAGTAGATATGGGAACTACAATCACAGAGCTTTTGGATCTCATCAAATATCTCGGCGCTAATAGTGCCACTCTCTTATCTGACGGTGAAGGAAATTATAACTTCCAAGGTTTTGATGTATTTATTACAGCACTCAGAGCCGAAGAAAGAAAAATCCAATCTCAGAAAAGAAAAGAGAGTCTAGATTCATCGTTAAATAAGGGTTTAGGGAAAAACGATGATCCTCTTTGTAATGAATTAATAGCTTTCTTTAAAAGTTATAATCCAGACACAGAGGAACTTGATTATAAGTTGGTAACACCTAATATCAAGAGTTTTTTTCAAAAACACTTTAACGAAATCAAACTTCCGGACAAGGAGTGTAGTCTTATGCTTTTCAAAAAGAAAAAGACAAATGCTTCTGTCAAGGAAACGTTTGAAAGAATTCGACAACTGATCGGTAATGAAGAACCTGAGGAAACTGAAAAAGAATCACAGGAGTCTTCTCCTCCTCTCAGTAATAGAGTTGAAAACTTTATGATTTTTGATTTCATCAAGTCTTGCAACACTGTACCAACTAACTTAACAATAAAATCAATCAATGATAAAACTATCATCTATGAAGTCAAAGTTGTAGGTATAGATGTTGATATTGTGAGAACAGTACTAGAAAAACTAGAGTGTCTTACAGTCAATATTGATTGCAAGAAAAATGAATCAATCTTCATAATATCTTACAATATTTCTAATCCACTCGAATACAAATGGATTACAAATATTTAGAAAAGATTGCCCGTAAGGGCAATCTTATTTTTCACTTTATTGCCTTATTAATAGAAACTATAAATGTTATGAAAAAGAAAAAAGAAGAAAAACTTTTATTTGAAGTTATCCCAGACAGTGATGGGGTAATTAGAGGAAACGTGTTTATAATCCCCCAGTCCTTATTATTCTTAGAGAATTGTACTGGAGGATTAGAACATTTTGAGCAACTAAAGAGAATTTATCATAGACATTTATCTCTTAGAGATGTTTTATCAGATGAATTCTATGTTCGAATTCAATGTTCTAGTGGAAGAACAGGCAATTGGCAAGTCTTTGAAATGCCGGATCGAGAATGTTTTCCTGATTATCTTCCTGTAAGTATTTTTGATAATAAAAAAGAAGGGGACGTAATCTCATTTAATTCTAAATGGGGTAAAATAGAATTAACCCTTAGTCAAAAAATTAGAGGAAAGAATGAAGGCACATTTGAAACAGTTCTTGCTCGGTTAATAAAAGAAGCCAAAAAATACAAAGAGAAAAGAGTGGAGAGTTAATTTCCGCTCTTTATTTTTCTCCCTCACTTCAAAGCCTTATTTATGAAGGTGTTGATACCTTCTTTTAAATATTATTAATTTAAAAATTATAATTATGACAATTGAACAAATTGAAAAAGGGCTAGTTTTAAATTTAACACTAGCCCAATTAGTGTCAATCTCCTGTATTCAGGAATTGAAATCATTTAGAACCGTCGGAAAAATAACAGATCTTTTGCCTGACGGTATCGATGAGGCAACGTATGTTCAATTACTAAAGATAGTGATTGAATCAATGGAGTTTAAGTTAGACAAACATATAACTCCTATCATAAACGACGCTAATACAAAAATCATGGCCAATAAAGAGTTATTCTCTAATGGCCTGATGACAGTTTTTGAATTAACTCAGCGTCAAGTTGCTGACCTCATTAATACAATTAATGATGTCAAAAATTTAATAACAGAACATACGTTAAATATTTAAATTAACTATTATGACAAAAGAAGAAATAGAAGAGGCTAAAGATGAAATAGCAGTAAACTCTTTATTTATATCGCTAATTATCGCTCTAGCAATGGGAGAAGTTAAACAATTTTCAAAAGTTATTCCATTACTAGACAAGCTTAATGCTGAAGGCGCTCTAAGTAAAAACATATATAATGGCCTCTATATGTCGACATTAAAGGTTGTTATTGTATCAAGTGAAAATAAGATTGATGAAATAATACTCCCTTTAGTGAAGAAAACACAAGATATGGTATTAAATTATAAACCATATCTTCCAAACAAATTATTGGATACCTTTAAAGAAACTCAAGAAACACTAGCATTGCTGATCTCAAAACAAAATGAGGTAAAAACAATACTAGAAGAGTATGATAATTTGAATAAATAACTAAAAAGGGTGGGAAATTAATTTCCACTCTTTTTTTTCTCACCTTTCACTTTAAACCCTTATATATGGAAAGCGATGATGCTTTCTAATATTAGAAATTATTTAACTTTTAATTAATTATAACCTATGGAAAAATATTGGTTAAAATTAAAATTGCTGTTACGCAGCAAAGGAGATAAAATGACCGTCTCCGAATTTAAAGAGGTCATTAAAGATTTAATGGGGTATAAAAATTGGAGCCAAGAGACAATTAATTTTGTGACGTGGCTTCGAAAAAATAAACCCGAGTTAAATCTCCCCGGTCGTCTTACGAACGGGGATGACAGATTCATTGAATTAACAACTCCTGGACCAGAAGTATCCTCTTCAAAATGGCAGGCAATCACACAAGTCTTTATGCATGCATTTAAACATGCAGGAAATAACAATAATGACTGCTTGATCACCACAGAGGAAATTAAAAAACTTCCCATGGACTTCCAGGAAGTTATTAAAATTTTTGATGAATGGTGCCCAAACGAGAGTGAATTTTTGCCCCTTGACGAAGGCCTACTCGTCAAAAACTACAAAAGCCTTAAGTCGGCATTGATAATAAATCAGCAACGAGTCGATGCCAAGGCCCATGAAGCAAAGAAACTAACTGAGTCTTCTAGCTTCATCAAAAAAAGAGAACTAGTTACTCCAAACGAATCTGATGAAATAATTCAGAGACTAACCGAAGAACTGAATAAGTTATTTGATTTAGTTAAAAACCAAAAAGGAGAACTGGGAAACTATGAAAAATTTCCTGAAGGGAAAGTAACCGATTTTATATATAATTTTATTCAAAATTCATATATAAAAGGTAACTTGCCTTTTCAATTTAATGAGAACAGAACTGCGTTTATTAATGATGCAAATGTTCAAGTTATCAATGAAACCGCCTTTTGGGAACTTCAATTTCGGATAAATAATCTTTGGAGAAATCACAAAACCTCTAGAGATGGTCTTTCCGAAAAACAAAAGTTTGAAAGAAATAAGTACTTTATTAAAAAGCTCCTAGAGTATTTTTTAATAAAGGTTTATGAATTTTCAAACAGCTTTAAGATTGAACAAATGGAGTGGGACAATGACCACTTAAAGGTAGAAATCTCCATTCCAGCAGAAGAGTTCCACGAGTTGGAACCTCAATTCAAATTAAAAATCATAAAGGACAAGAGAGCTTATTATCAATATAACTACTATTTTAGTAGCGATGATGAGAAGAAGTTCTTCTTAGTCTAACCCTTTAATTCTCGCCCCTCGCGGGGCGAGAATTTTTCTCACCTTAATTACTCTTCAAAGCCTTATATATGAAAGAATAATTATGTTTAACTTAAATTAAATCGTTATGACAACTGAACAGCAGAAAAATTTAACTTGGCTATTTGTCAAACTAAACACAATTTCTTCTGCAATAGCATCAGCTTATGATGCTGTTGTAGAGAATCAAGAGTCAACTATTGGGCGTCAGATGGCGTCCTTAGTGTGCCTCAAGTCAGCAATCAAGTATGCTTCCCTAAGCATGCCTGAGATCGAAAGAGTTATTAATTCCATCTCTGTCATTTCTATGACAGAACAAGAGAAGGAATTCTTTAACTCAATTTCTAACTTGAAAGGCTCGGTCTCCTCGACAATCGAGCACTTCAACGGACTCAATTTAAAAATATAGAAATTGGTTAATTCCCGCCCCTCACGGGGCGGGAATTTTTTCACCCTTTAATTTCCCCTAAAAGCCTTATATATGAAAGAAATTGGTATTAGGGTTTTATTTGTATAGGTGCCTATCCGCAAATAAAATTCCGAAATAAACAACGTTAAGTACCGACTCGTTTGGGCGAGTATAAATGGATAGGATACAATTACTTGACTTCCTGCTTCGGGAAGTTGTGAAGAGGACAGCTTGTTATGTTGTTATTAACAAGTTTTGTATATAGGCCCAAAGCGTGTCATAGGAAACTATGATTTGGTTGGACACAACTATGACGAACACAATCTTAGTACCTCCGTGAGAGGGAACAGATAATTTATTATAAAAATTTAAAAATAGTTTTTAGGGAAGACCTAGAAACACCCAAAAACCAGTGTAGTGCGTTGCAACGCATGAACCAGAGCTTGTAGAGTGTGTATATCGCTTTATATAGAACTGGGACTGGACGCTGAGAGGGGATTTGTGATATACACACAAATCTACTTTAAAAGATAATTGACCGAAGAGGATATAAGACTTTTAAAGTTCGAAGCAAAATTGAAGAGAGAAACTTCGACTCAATCAAAGAGTATAAAACTGATTCGTCCCAGGAGAGTAATACGGCCTGGCTGAAGAGTTAGATCCAATCCAATTCATTTTGGAGAGGAGAGGAACGAAACGAATCAGGGCACAACTAAAGTTTGAGTAAACACTAAACCATACTCAAGGTTTAGTTATGTGCAAAAAAAATAGAGGCTTACGCCTCTGTTATTTTTTGTTAATCTGGTAAAACATAATCTAATACAAGCAGTTTTGCATCAGGATAATATTTTTTAAGATCATTTTTTCTATTTTCTGCCTCCTCTTCAGTCGGAAAAACTTTAATTCTTTTATCTTCAATTTCTCCGAAAGTTTTGTTATTTAAATAATATTGAACATAATTACCAGAAATTATTTTTCCAATACAAAAACCAGAATTACTCTGTAATTTCATTTTAGCTTCATCAATAGTCATTACTACGAAATCATATATATGATTTCTCCTCTTTTTAATAGCAGCTATACATGCTTCGGCTTTTTCTTCAGAAGGAAAAGTTGAAACACCCTCTAACTTAGGATCAGTAGTATAAGAAGTATTACCACCATCACCATATTTCTTGTTTTTTACTAAAGCTGCATAAAGTCCACCTAAAGTTTTACAAACTACGTAATTATTGCTCATATTTTTTTAATTTATTATGTTTATATTTCAAAGATAAGAAATTAAAGCGTATTTATATCCCTTTAATCTCTAAATAATAGAAAAAAATAATAAAAATGAAAAATCACAAAAGTTTAAAATGTATTATTAACTTAATTAATAAAACATAAACTAAATTATGATGTTTTTATTAAAACTTTTACTAGGTACGGTTGTAGGGATCGGAACCGTTATTGCCATTAGTTCTGTTACTGACAAAAAACCAAAAGAGGAAGAGAAACCCTCCGAAGAAGAAAGCGGTGGAAAATTCTCTCTCAGTAACGTGCCTTTAACTGAAACTGATAAATTTATTTTAGGAAATTGCAAAGACACTAATTTCTTAAGACAATATTTTTCAGAAAAGGATAACAACAGCAATAGAAATAATAATAAAAATGCTGAGTTATTTAAGAAAATTTCTTCTATTCAAGAAGCTGTTTCTAAAGTTAAAGGAATAATGGACTTAACTGTAAATATTGGAGTTGATATAGTTAAATTATTCAACTATAATCAGCAGCAACCAATGCAACTACAGCCTCAGCAAGTCAGAACTGGATGGCGGGATAGCGATGGAGTATATATCTATCGTTAACTAACAACAACTAAAAATAAAAAAACATCATACAAAAACAACTCAAACTTTGTGAAGCCTTGAACCCTCTTCTCTAAAAGAAGAGGGAATTTTTTCATAAAGGTAATTTATCTCCTTTTTATTTCTTAATAATGATAGAAATTCAAAAATAAATAAAAATGAATGAAAATATAAGAAACAAATTAGTTGAAGCCGTAAGAGAAGTTAATAAAACATTAAAATCTTACGAACCTGGTGGTTATCTATCTGCTCAAAGAATACCTGCAATGGGAGATTATCCAAATCAAGAAGTAGCAATGTCTTTTGAGCAATGGATAGAAATTCGTTTAAATAATGAAATTTTTTATAACATTCCAGAATTAAGCAATTATGTCATGCTTTTTAGCGGATATCTATTTGTTGTAACTAATGTTATTGACAAAGATGATATTAAGAGACGTTTTAAAGAAGTTGAGGTCTCAGTGACAAATTCCCCTGAACACTATGTTGGAATGGGTCAATGGGAGAATGACTTAAATGAAGTAAAACAAATTATAGGAGGTAGTTCATTTAAATTTAATTATAGTCAAAAGAAAACAAAAGTAGAATAATGAAAAATTGGATTTTAGAAGATGAAATTGCAGCCCTTGTATGCTGCGATGATGTTATTTATTTTTATAAACCTAGTGAGAAACAAACAGTAATCAATACGGTTAAGAAAAAATATAAACAAGTTGATGCGCCTTACTTAATCTTATTGAATAATAAAGATTCTGAATTTGAGTTAAAATTAAAAAGTGGAGCTCTTCTTGTAAAATCAAAGAATCTTCCAGAACCAACTAAGTTCTATACAATTGGTAACTACAATAAGCAATTTCTTATTACTATTCTAGAAGAATCAACCAGTCTTTCTGGTGACATTGATGGTAAATTCGAAATTGTCTTTAGTAAGAACTATGAAGGGGAGTGCTTTCCAATTTCATCAAAAATGAATACTTGGAAAGATGTGATTTCTGAACAAAAGAGAAGAATGTTTGCTTCCTACAATAGAAAAACTACTAAACATATTCCGGGTCACCGTTATGATGCAGACAGTATTTCTATATTGTACCTAGGACAATTCTATATTAGACACGAATTAAGTAATTATTATAGTATCAGTAAATTTTCACTGAATACTACAGATACAATTCATTTATTTACAACTGATGTAAATACAACATATAAGACTGTATCAGAAGTAATTACTAATAAGAGACTTCTCCCGATAATTAAATCTGCTGATGAAATATTGGAACTAAGAGAAGATACTGATGATAATTATGTTGTAGCAGTTAAAAAACTACCTGCGATGGTAGATACTGGAGAGGTATTGAAAGATGATATTAAGCAAATACCACAAAATGATTTGCTTAATCGATGTCTTGATACTTATATGAATAATAATAAATTTCAAGACTATCCTCAGTATAATTCTCCCATATATTATGGAAATATAAAAGAACTATATGCAATATTCTCCTATTGTGGAACTAGTCCAACTATCAGTCCAGATAGTAATATTACAAATAAATTAAAAGATATTATAACACATAATTTAATCAGACTTACTCAGATAATACCAAGAAAGGGAAGAACTGATGCAAAAACCATAGCAGAAGTTTACACAAACTACCTATTGTGTAGTTGTAATACAAACTGTAAATTTCTTTTTGGTACAAATTTCTTTACTGAAAGCTTTGCAAAAACACTATTCTCGTTCTACTCAATTAATTTGGTAGATATCTCTTTAGATATAACAAAAGATTTTTTAAAAGAACTTCCAGATTATAATAAAGATCTTGATAGTCTTCTTCAACATATTTCATATTATCTAACATGTGGAAGATTGACTGGTAAAGGTGTTTACTACACTTGTTCTAATATAAAGAAAAACGATACTGAAAAAGTACTTAAAGATTATTTCCTAAGTAATCTTAGAGATGTTTTAGTAAAAATTCTTAACCAATCTGATCAAAATAATCACAAGTTCTGCAATACTTACGAAGTAAGAAATATTGGATCTTTAAAGAAACCTATTTTAAAGACTCTTATAAAAATTGATATTTTTGATATCTTCAATTTTTATGGTGGACGAGAAAATCTTCCAAAAGAAGTTGAAGAGGAGATAGTAAAAACTCCATTTGTAGAATTAATTATAGAATACACTGCTGATTAAATGTCGAAAGAACAATTACTAATATTGAAAGGAAAAGTTGATGAAGCTACTGGTGGAATTAATTTTAAAGTTACACTAGATGGTACAGGTCAACAGATTAAAGCAACTCTTTCTGGAAAAATGAGGAAAAACTATATAAAAGTAGGACCAGGAGACAGAGTTATTATTGAGATGAGTCCATATGATCTAACAAGAGGAAGAATATCTACTAGACTATGAACGAAGAATCTTACTTTAAAAGCGCCAAAATAGTTCAAGATGCAGTAGGAGTTATACTCTTAAAGCATTTTGGAATGTTACCTAATCCTAGATTAAATGAGAAGGGTAAAGTAGTAATGGATAACCCTTCTCTAAAAAATGGGATTAGATATGATGAGATAGAAAATTACTGCAAGAGTGATTGGGAGGAATTTCAGAAACTTATTTTCAAAAAAGAAAAAGAAGATACCTCTCCTGATATGTTCTCTAGAATAAAATACGCTTGGAGTAGTTCAGAAGTAAAAACAAAATTAGATCAAATATTAACAAAAATAGAAAATGGTAATAGCAATTGATTTCGATGGAACTCTTGTGGAAAATGATTTTCCTGCTGTAGGAAAGCCTCTTCCTGGTGCAATTAACGTTATAAAAGAATTACAGGAGTTGGGTCATAAATTCATTCTTCTTACAATGAGAGACGATGATCACTACTGTGATCCAACTACAGGAAAATGTAAAGAATATCCACTTGGTAGTTTAACAGATATAGATATTCCGTCCTGTTTACAAAATGCTATAGATTATTGTAATAATAATGGCATAGTCCTTTGGGGAATTAATAAAAATCCAACACAATGGAAATGGAGTTCCTCTAGAAAAGTTTATGCTGATATTTACATCGATGATCAAGCTTTTGGTATTCCAATTTCTATTGCAAGTAATGGAAAACCTGCTGTAGACTGGAAAGAAATTAGAAACTTAATTTTAAAGGACCAATAAGGTCCTTTCTTTTTCTCCACTTAAAACCCTTATTTATAGAAACAATAAATTTTTAACAATATGAAAAAATTAGAGACTTATTTGGATCTTTTAAATGATGGACTTAAAAACAAAAAGTTCATAGAAATTGTGGTTCCGAATATAATTGGACTTTTTATTGGTCTAATTATATTTATAATAGTTTCCCTTATGATTAAGGAAGCTTCTCTTAATATTGCTATATCATCGGCAACTAAAACAATAACTATGATCATTTTGCCATATATAAATATAGCAATATTTATAATAGCACCACTAGTAGAATACAGAAGAAGAAATAAAAGAAAAAGATATGAAGAAGATTAAAAACTATTTTTCTTTATTATTTGAAGGACTACCGCACTTTTTTGAGGCAGTTTCATATATGAAGGCCGTAATAATAGGATTTCTATTAGCAGTAGTCTTCGAAATGATAAAAGGGATGGATTTTTATAGTTTAATGGAAAAATTAATAGAAACAACATTAATATTAATTTTCCTATGTATCTTTATTAGCTGCCCAATAATTGCAGCTGAAAAGAGAAAAAAGAAAAAATCCTCAAAATAAAAATAACTGGGTCAGTCATATAAAATTGATTGACCTTGTTTTTTTTTCTTCTCCACTTCAAAGCCTTATATATGGGAAGTGATGATACTTCTCTTTTAGAATTTTTAACTTTTTAAAAACTATAATTATGTCAAATTATGACTTTTATCCACAGTTAGTGGAAACTTTGACATCTGAAATGTCCACACTGGTGGACAACAACAACAAAATTAAGGCCAAGGACTTTAAGGCCTTACTGCAACTACTATTAGCCTCTTACACAGAGGTCAATAAGTGCTCATATTTCAAGGCCCTCGATGCCCTGAAGAGTGAGTATTCAGAATACCTCACATTCAATGGTCCTAATGGGGACATAACGTTGAAAAAATCCTATAAGGTAAACTACAACGTAATAACTCCAAACAAGAACATTGAGGAGGAGACAAAAGAAAAAGTCAAGTGCCCTTTACGGGTAAAAGAACTCAGATTATTTTTAGTTCGACTGAATAATCTTGCTAACACCGAGAGAAATCAGTCGAATCGAGACATACTGGTTCGGAAAGCAAGCAGTGAGCTTGGAATTAGCTCTGTTGAACTAAGTTCCTTAATTACATTCTTCAAACTCACTGACTGCCGCTTTGACGGTCTTAAGCTCTATCAATGGAAAACTTTAAAACAGTCCATTGAAGAGTACTTAAAGACGAAGAAGGAGGAAACAAAACAAGAAGTGGAAATCCCACAACAGCAACCAGCTGTAATAGTTACTCCTCCTGCCCCTATCGTTGAGAAAGCGAAAGAAACCTTACCAGCACTAGCACCATTCTACGGGACTAAAATTTCCCGAGAGGAGTGTTGGAAGTACATTGAGGCTTTCTTCAACTCAATGAGGGAAAACGGAAAGATTAATGACAAGAAAGATCTTTCAAATTGGAACTCTTTCTTTCATGATCTAACCCCTCAAAATGTTGTTATGTTGTTTGGCTTGCACACGCAAATTCTTATAGCAAACAACAAGTTCCTTTGTGGAAATCAGAACGCTTTTGATTTATTTATCAAAAGAAGAGATTTCCTCAAGAACAATAACAGTGGTGAGAAAAGTAAGGTTACTTCTTACTCACCCGTAACGACTATAGTAACCAAAACAGAGGAAACTACCGTTGTTTCTACCTCAGTTAAAAAAGAGGAAATAACAACAGTCGTTTCTCAACAGACTTCTACACCATTTGAGAAGTTCATGCTTACTAATTTCAAAACGCACGAATCTTCAAAAATAGTGGAGGTTAAGGTGATTGAAAAGGCGTCTGGTACTAAAAATACCATCACAATAGACGTCGAAGTCGCTCTAACCGGAGAAGAGATAGCAAGCAGAATAGAATTATTACACAAATATAATTCTAGAGCAACTGCTGGTTCAACCTCGTCTCTAAAAGACGGAAAGATTCATATTGTATTCAAAAGAATTTCATACAGTATGAACGACTATGAGAGTATGTTCTATGAATCTTGCTATTCATGAGAATATTTCTATCATAAAATCTGGCTCATTCGTGAGAATGGGCCAAGGTTTTTTCTCCCTTTAAATCCTAATTAATGAAACATTATAATTTAAAAAAAATATGAAAAGACAACAAAAAACATCATTTGATGCTGGCTTCTCTCTAGGAGCCTTTTTTGCAATCATTTTTATGCTATTTCTTATAGCTATTAATGGTGGGAATATTAATCTTCACTATCATGACAAAAGAAAGTATATAGTTGAAGAAAACGACAATTTTTGGAAATGGTTTTTCAATTAGTAGGAGGGTAATCCCTCCTATTTTTATCCCTTTAAACTCTAATTAATGAATAATTTAAATCTAAAATAATATGGAAAAAGAAAAAGAAAAGAAAGTAGTGAAGAAAGAACCAACAAACTCAAATTCAAAAGAATTTAAAAAAGGATTCTTTTCATTCCTTGGTAAAGGAACAGCTTTCCTTATAATTCTGGCAATAGCTAGAATACTAGGACTATTGAATTTTAGAACCACGTCTCATAAAGAGTGGTATAATGGATATATCTATAAAGATACAACAATAAAGAAGGATTAATCCTTCTTTTTTAATATGAAAGTTATTTAACAAATAAAAAAGGAGGCGATTATTCGCCTCCTATTATTTTTTTCACTTTTACTTTATATTTAGATTTATCCATTACAAAACTACATCCTTTTTCCTGAATAAATCTAGACATTGAGTTGGTAACAAAATCTGGTTTTATTTCTGATATTTCAGTATCAATTTGATACTTAACACCAGCTTCATTCAATCTTTCAAAAATCATAAGAATTGATCTAGCATTTCCCTTTAATTCAACTATATCATCTGATATTTGGGTAGCTGAACAAGAGTCTTGATAAGTTGCTCCAATTTCAATATCGAATAATAACTTAATTCCTGTCATTTTATAACAGAAATCAGTAAAGTTCTTATCATAAAACTTTCTAATTTCCCATAACTTCTCAGCAGGGAAGTTACAAGTATTCGAATCATGAACTGTGATAAATGATGTTAAATTCCATCCTTCTTCTTTAGCAACTCGAAGATCATTAAAGAAACCTGATGACATCGCTGTCGAAGTTCCTCCTTGAATAGGAAGATTCACACCAAGTCTCTCAATTCTAGATCTTTGTTTTCTTTTTTCTCCTTCAGTTCTGGCCTCTTTATAATACTTCCACTCATCGACTTGAAGTCTATCACCAAAGAAAGTATTAATACAGCCATCATGAGTAAATGGATATTCCTGCTGCTTCTTAACATATTCTCTAAGCTTTGGAAATGCATTATAGACCGATTCAATGATTTTTTCTGCTTCATCAACAGAACAATTCAATCTTTCAGCTAATGAATTCTTACCCAAACCATAAAGAATTCCTAAGAAAATTGTTTTAAATCTCTTTCTCCAAGTCTTTTTCTCTTTGTCTGGAAGATTATTCCAACCGTCCTCACCTAAATATAATTTAGCTGTGTAAATGTAACATTGTGTTCAGGAGGTACATTACTTCTCCTGGTTCTCAAAGAGTTCTCTTATAAACTCTTATGAACTCCTCATAGTTTCCTATGAGATCAGACTATATCTTCATCTCTAAATGAGAGCTTACCGTTTCCACCATATGATTTTAGATGTACTCTTTTTCAAGATAGTCGTTGAGGTTCTAGTATTTTTATAAACAAGATTAGTTAGTCACTCTAATCTTCTCTAAAAGAATGTTTGGGTCTACTATTACTTCAGTAAAGTATCCATTCTTTATATAATCTGATTTATAAATTGTATAATAATACAATTTAATATCATTATTATTTGCATAATCAAATTTTAATTTATCATTATAAAGTAAATTTTCAGAAAAATATCTCCCTTTTCCAAAATGTGCTTCTCCATGATGCTCTACAAGAACATTATACTCTGGTAGATAAAAATCATATCTAAGTAAAGATATATTTTTTAAATCTTTATATGTTTTTTGAAAAACATATTTAATTTTATTTTCATCAAACAATTTCTTTAAAAAATTTTCTCCAATAGAAAGGTTATTTTTCTTAAAAAGAACGTTATCTAATTCTTTTAAAAATTTAACATAAATTCCTGGAAAATATCTATGAAGCTCTTTTTTATTAATAATTTGATTATTATCAATAAATTTTTGTAAATCTTCTAATGTGTTTATTTCACTATAATTATTTCTTTTATTAGGGTACTATAAAGTAGTTATTTCAGAAGAACTTAACTATCGACAAAGTTTATCATATATTTTTGGATAATTTCTCTTAAAATCTACTGGTTTTAATATATTATTATCTTCTATAAATTTCTAAAAATCTTTCTTATTAAGAAATTCATTAGTAAAATTATGATAAACTTCTTTTAAAAATTTAATGTTAATTCTATCATCCTTTGTAGTTAACCTAATAAATCTTCCATATTCAGTTGGATAATTTTCTCTAAAATCTTTCCTAGACTTTATATTATTACTATTAATAAACTGCTATGTTAACTATATAATATTATTTTCCATATTTATATACATTATTTTTTTTCTAGAACCTGCTGATTGACCCTATTTATTAAATTATTACTATTATTGACTAGATAATAGTATTAATAACCTAGCGGGTGTTTCCAGCATTTAGTAAGTTATTTTCTTAAAATCACTTTTAAGCGATACTATTTAATTTAATATCGATTCCATTTACAAACTTATCAATTAGATCAGGGTCTTGACTTTGAAAGCCTGCTGATTTTCAATAATGTTATCTATTAGACTTTTTATTCTAATATTCTAATAATTCTAAATTCTTATTAGTTCGGCGTACATTTTTTACCAAAATTTTGGTAAGCGAACACTCTTGGAGAGATTATATTTATTCACTCTCTACGCTCTACACTACTTAATAACCTTTCGTAATTTATTAAGTTAGCACGGTATTATCATCACAGACTTCACCGTATTTGCTCGCTTTCATTATAATATTACTATTATAATAGGCAAATTTTACCTCAGCAGAAGATATATCAAAGTAAGATAAAAGACAACCAGGATAAGATAATATAGTAGATTTTATATCGGAATGAGACACAATTGTATGATATCCACTAGACCATCTCTTAGATGATTTCTCCATACACTGGAATTTAGCAAACATCTTACAAATTGCTCCTGGTTCTTGTGGGGAAGAGACTTCTCTAATTACTAGATGAGTTTTAGGGTCTTCAATTACCCACTTATCTGTCTGAAGAAACATTCCCTTTGGCTCACCATCAACAACAGTTCCAATATAAGTAGTTAATACTTTAGAATACTTCTTAAAGAGAAGATAATTCAATACTAACTTTCTCATAAAATAGAAGTTATTGTTAAGGTCTACAGGATCAAATTCCTTCAAATAATCCTCATATTGATTATCTACATATTTAAAGAACTGCTCTTGAGCACTATACCCATTAAAATTATCCCAAACTTCTTTCACTTGATCTAGAAGCTTACCACCATATTTTTTAGGATTAGTGATATTTCTCCAATAACCAAGACTAAGATTAAACATTTTAAATGGATATAATTGAGAAACATAGTTACATGTTCCATCAGGTCCTAAGTTCAGACACCATTTTTCCCAATCATTATGGAAATGATCAAATGCTTCTTCAATTGTCTTTATTCCAAGGGACTCATAATACTTTTCAGTATTTGGAAGTTGCTGGACTGATTCAAATAGAGCTGCCAAATAAGCTGTCTCTTTTGGATACAACTTAGCAAACTCTTCACATATTTCATCATTTTCAATAGGACTTTTACATTTAAAATAGTTATCACTAACATAGTTAGCATAATCTAATAATCCAAAGACCTGACCGAATGCTCTGATAGTTGAAGGTGGATTATCAATATCTTTAAGTTGCTTATCCGAAACTTTTTTTAGTTCCTTATAAGCTCTTTCATAATAAAGATACTTCTCCAACTCTATATGTTTATCATTTATTTTGATCTTATCCAGACCAATAACTGGAATTAATTCCCCAGCAATAATCGAAATTATCTTCTTTTTCCTTACAATACTTTGATCAATTTTAGTTTTCATTTTTATAGATTTCTTAGACCTATCAACAATATCCAAAAAATCTACACAAAATTGTTGACCATAATCCATCAAAATCTTACCCTCATTTAAGCCACTTGGGTAAGCATCCATTGTATCAACATTATTTCCTAAAAGATATTTAGCTATTTCAATGGCATTTCCATTAAAGAACTCATTTCTCTTTAAAAGAACTTGAGCTAATTGAGGATATTTAGAAATATCTGCCATCTTTCCCTTGTGCTTTCTCATCTTAATTTCACAACGAGCCATAGCACAATACTGAATACCCCAAGTTAATTGTTTAATACAATACTCCTCATATTCTTTTCTATAACTCTCCCACTTCGTAATACCACAACTATGAAGTCTAGTTTGAAGTCTAATATTATCCAAGAATACACTAATTGCTCTCTCAGTATATTTTGACTTCTCTGTTTCATAAATCATAAGAGTATAGAAGGCGTCAAGATTACAGTAATATCCAAGAATATCACTAGGAATACACATAAATGGATTTCCAAAATACTCTTCCATAAGAGCCTCAAACTCTGAAGCATACCCTGGATATCTACTTATCAAAGCATTCCATTCCGGAGTGCTCTTATATGTATTTCTGTCTACCTTAAGAGTCTTTACTCGATCCTTTTTAGTTTTACCGTCTTCAATAAATAACATTTTATCTATAAGATCACTAATTCTATCGAATTCAGAATCCCAGACGGTAGTTTCAAGATACAAGTTAGCTGACCATTTAAGAGAATATTTCTTTAAATGATATCCATTTAAAATATTAAAGACCGAAGCATCACATAAATTATACAAGTCTACACCAAGCATTCTAAAACTAACTTGGAACTCATAAGACTCATTATAGACCCATATATGTGACATATGTTTAACCAAGAACATTGCAAGATGATTATATAAAAAATCATCATATTGTTCTTTAGTTGCAGTATGTCTTAGATCAGTTAAACTAATGAATGCTCCTTCATTTCTATCACAAAGAGCAAATCCACTTAATTCAAACCAATAATCCCAAGGCATACCTGAAGACTCATAGTCAAATCCGAAGTTAGTTCCTTCGTGCCTATGATCCATGTAGCTAATCCATTGACAAGATTCATCATAAGTATGAATAATCTTTTGCTTAAACCAAGAATAATCTCTCGGCTTAGTAAAGTCCTCTGACATAAAATCATCAATCTGATCCTTGTCTGGATAATCTACTATACATTTAGCAAAAGCTCCACCTTCACTTGAAACTCGCCTAAGTTTTGAACAATCATAGAAATTTTCACCACGAATTCCAAAATGATAATGTTCTCTTAAGTGGGCAAAACAATCTGCTCCAACCAACATAACTCCATCTCCAGGACCTAAGTTACCTATAAGATTAGCTATTTCAACATCAGTAAATGTTGGTGGAACAAATGATTTAACTTTTTGGAGTTTTGAATTTCCAGATTTATCAACTACAAGTGTTTCTGTTACTACTTCTTTCCCAAAAAACTGGGAAGTTACAAATACAAAATTACCAAGTCCTAACCCTGCAAACTGCGCAGGGTTTAGGTTTGTTTGTGAATCGTCAATTATAGTAATCCTTCTCATAATTTTATTTTTAATTTTCATAATTGAGAAATTTAAAGGAAAATAAATCTCAATTCTAAAAGCTCTAAATTCTCATAATTGAAATGATAGAGAGTATATTTTTAATATTAGACGACTGTTTAATTACAGTTTATAATAGTAAGAAAAATTTATATCCTTGTGGAATCTGGGATTATAAATTTGTATGGCCTCTATGGAATATTCTAAAGAATTATAGTTGGAATTATAGAAAACTTCAAGAAAAAGATAAAAGTCTTCCTAATTTAAAAATCACAGTCCTTAGCAATAATGATTGTGTTAAAAAAGGAATCACTAAAGATGTCTCATTCTGGACTAAAATATTTTTTATTAGTAGATGCCTTGAAGATTATTTATCACTTCCTTCTTATGGAGTTGATTATGAATATTCAATGGAAGCTAACTGGAAAGATCGCCTAAACGAAAAACTAATAGGCATTAATTCAGTTGTTAAAGGAAAAAGTCTATTTATTGGAGTTAATGAAGACGATTATAATCATTCCAAAGCACTTGGAATTGATAAATATATAACCTCTAATGATTTAATAAACTTAAGCGAAAATGAACGAGACAAATTATTTCTTCAGGGAGGACCTCCCTCTCCTCAAAAAGGAGGAGAAAAATCTAGTGGAAACAACAGTAATTGAAAACAACAAAAAAGAAGAAAAAGAAATTCCTGAAACAGAAATTTATTATTAACCATGGATTATCAAAGAATTAAAGGAGCAATCGACTTTTACTTTAGACCAACTCCACCAACTGCAGGAGAATGGCTCGAAAGATACTCAAGACTTCCAGAAGATGAGATTATAATTATCAAATCTTTTATTCAACCTAAACCAATTATAAAAGAATTTGAACTTCCTTCTATTCTTCATTTAAAAGAAAATCAAAATGATATAGATAGGTTAGCTAGAATGATTGATGCCTGGCGAAGTGATGAATATGGAAGATTCATTATTCATCTATTTACTTCTTATATTGAAGATCGTAATAATGTTTGCTACGCTTCAACATTTAACGACAAAATATTTGATAGCTGTGCTATAACTGGAAAAACAATCTTTGCTCAAGACCAATGGAGCATGTTGTTCGAAAAAGATCTTAAAGAAAAAGAAGAAAAAGAACGTTGGGCTATTATAAATTCATCAGGAAGATCTAGTACTGTTCTTTCAAAAGAAGGGTTTACATTATTAGCTGAACTGTATAGTTTATTAATGAAACTAGGTATTAAAATAAATGCTAATATTTAAACTTTAATTCCTAATCTCTGAAAACATAATAGAATTATGAGTTTTTCATAATTCTATTTTTTATTTAGTTATGAAAAAGAAAGAAAAAGATTATTTTATTTTTCCAGATATCCCAGAAGTAATGTATCCTGTCTGGGCTGAAAATGAAAACGGTAAATTATGTAATTTTAAAACAATAATATATCCTAATCCAAGAAGCGCTAAAAAATTTACTAGAAGAAATCAATTAATTCATAGATCTCTTCAAGCTAAGATATTTGATGCATTTATTAATATAGGGTATTTTAATCCTTTAATTGTTTATAAAGAATTTCCTATAATAATAGATAATTCTTTAAGACTACCAAATCAAGAAGGAATGTATTATTTAGCAGATTATGCATTTCCAGAGTTAAGACTATTTGTAGAATTAGATACAAAAGAAACCCATGACCAAAACAAAGATAAAATTAGAGATGATTACCTAAAACAAATTGGAATAACTGTTTACAGAATAAACAATTTAGAAAAACCAGAAACTCAAAGAAAAGAGTTTCCAAAACTAATAGAATTTATGAAATCTTTAAAAATTCAAAAACCAATAACTTTTAATTTTTACAAATATGGAGGAAAATAATAGCTTAATATCTGTTTCTAGAGTCCGTTTTAACGATAAACATTTAGTAGAAAAAGCAAGTCAACTAGCTAAATACATTAATGAAAAATGTAAAGATCTAGTTGAAGGAAATCAGATAAATGTATATATTTCTGATGACGAAGAAGACACTGTTGAAGTCGTTTTTGCTACTAAAAGCGATGAAAAAATAAGAAAAACGGCGACAGATAAAATAATGGAAACTATTTCACAATTTATACATGATTTTATTCCATACAGCAGTGGTAACAATGGTGTAGAAATTATTCCACTAGAAGGATATTCTACAAAATATCTAAAAGAAGATATTAAAATTGCTGCTGAAAAGAAAAGAACACTATGTATTGTAGATACATATGATAACTATTATCGTTTTACTTGTGGAAAATCATTAAAAATAAAACATTTTAGTATAACTCCAGACAATGACTCTTATTCAGATGTAGTAGCTTATTGCTTAACTGAAGATATAGATAAAATTAGAGAATTATATTATGATAAATTAACTGAAGGACTTTGGTTAGACTAACCCTCTCGATTTTCGAGAGGGGTTTTCTCTCTTATAAAACCCTCCAAAACCTTATATATGAGAGAAAAAGACAGACACGTGTAATAACACTCGGCTTATACCGCTGAGCGGAAACTGAGAGTGTTTTATTTTTTTTTCTTGGTAATTTTCTTCCCTTTAAGTTCTTAAATATGAACTTAATAAAATTTTAAAATTATGGAAGAAAATCTCGATCTCAACAATCAACAACCAACTGAAGAGTTTATTGAAGAAGACGAAGGTCTTAATATTAATCAATTAGTTGTAGGAACTTGTTTTCATTTATGGGCAGAAATCCAAGAAAATGGAGAAAACCTATATTTAATAACAAAAGTAATAGAACGAACTCCCGAAAAAATTACTTTTGAGGCAGATAGAATATTTAGAGAATGGGTAGATTTTGAAGACCCAGGAAAGTTTTCAATTGAAAAGAACTATGAGGTAACGATCACAGAAGAAGAGGGAAGATTCATGACCTTATGTGATCCAGATAAGTTTACTACTCTATTTAGACTATTGAAAGCAAAGTGTTTGCCTGGAGATGGAGATATAGTTGATGAATCTATACAAGAATTATATGAAATAGAATCAATTGAACTAGAATAAAAAGAAGAGCACTGCTCTTCTTTATTTTTCACTTCAACGCCTTATATATGGTACAAACTTAAATTTTTTAATATATGGAATGGTATCACTATCTGCTAATATTCTATATACTTGGAGTATTGGCGAATTTTAAAATCCTTCTTAAAAAAGATTGGATCGGTGGGGTATGGCTATCTTGGCTCACCCCAATAATAATCATGATAACCATTTATTATGATTATTATCAATCTAGAAAAAAGGGTCAAGGGTTCTGAAATCAAAACCCTTTAAACCCTTATATATGGTGCAATTAAGCAGCACCATTATCTATATGGTACAAATTAATAAGAAACGCGCCGGTTGGCTTGGCCTAGCAATGGGCATCATCGGCGCAGGTATCGGTGCATTCACCGGTAACAAAAAAGATGCTCCTAAGGCTGAACAGCCAAAGGAGGAAACCACGAAAGAGGAGTAATACACTCCCTTTTGAGTCTAGAAATCCCTTCCCCTATGGAGAAGGGATTTATTTTTTTTTCACTTTAAAGCCTAATAATTGAGTCAAAATTTTAAATTTTAAAAAATGAAAACAGAATTAGACAAAAAGACAATTGAAGAAGCCATTGAAAACTTAAAAAAACAAATTCAAAGGCTCAAAGAGATTGATGACCCTCGTCAATGTTTAATTGAAGAAAACGAGGCAATTGATGAATTTCTTGAAAGGGTCTACAAATCAGTAGAACCGAAAGATACAGTTAAAAAATTATGGGATGATGCTAAGGAAGAAATATCTAATAATATTCCTGGTTTTATTCCAAAATCACTTAAAGAAAAAGCTATTGAGGCATTAATGAATAAATTAGAACCAATACGAATCTTAGCAATTGAAGTAAAAAATCTGATTAAACATCAGACAGATAAAGATTTCGATGGTTCTCTTCATCAAATGCTTCAAGAACTAATAAACAAACACAAGGGGCAATAAGCCCCTTTTTTTATTTTTTGCAGTTCCCTATGGATATATCCCTAAATTATGGAAATTTAATTTAATAATTTTTTAAAAACTAAATTATGGATTACAATAAATATTATTACAGTAATTTCAGTGGGATAACTGATAAAAATATGTATAATTTAAATATTAAAAGTAGTGATTATAAAAAATCATGTGGTAAATATCTTAATACTGCTTATGAATTATATAATTGGTTTTTTACAAATACCCTAAATGAAAAAGTTAGTTGTCTTGATCCAGGAAGTATTAGAGGTAATCATGGAATAACAAAAAGTATAGAAGACTCTAAGTTTTACTATAATAATTCAATAGAAGACTCTTATGCAATGAGTTCAATATTAGGAATTATTAAAAATGCATATGAGATTAAAGAAAAAATATTTGCTCGTATGTTTACAAAACCAGTTCCAAGGAAAGAAAATAAAAAGATTTATTGGGTATCTCAATTCTCATTAAGAAGTGATGCAATAGATCATTGGTTACTTAATAATACTAGAATAATTTCAACAGGGTATAGTAAACCAATACCAGTTATTTTAAATAAAAATAATCAACTTGAAATTGTGTTAGATAAGCAAGAAACAAAAAACGGAACTGATATATTCTATTCTGGAAAAGAAGTAACTTCTGATTACACGCCAAGTGGAACAATTTATAGACCAACACCTGATTGGACTTATGAATATTTACAAATTGACTCTGAAGATACAATTTGTAAAAGTTATTTTAACAATAATGTTGATGTATTTGATAATTATGAAGATGCCTTTGAAAACTTAAGAGAAAAAATACTAACAGAATTTGAAAGATTAGAAAATCATTATGCAGAATTACTAGAAGAATTAGGTTCGTTGAAATATCAGGGAACTCAAAAACCCTCAAAACTCTTAAAATTGATAGAATTAAATAATTAACACTTAAAATTAACATTAAAACGAGAGAAAAAAATGAAAAAGTTTATGATTTTTGTCGCAGGTATTATCGCGACTGTAGTGGCTCAGAAGAGCTATGAGAAGAACGACGCAGTTAAGAACGTCGTAGATACTGCCTTGTCTAAGGTAGATGACTGGAAGGAGGCCGGTAAGGAGAAGATTCGAAACCTGGTATCCTGATAACAACAATCGACACGAACACAAAAGGAGATTTCTCAGATTTAATGAGAAATCTCCTATTTATTTTTCAAAAAAATGAAAAATCGAAACAAACATTTCAAAAACCCTTATCCTCACCAGAATGGTGATAACAAGGAAAAAATTAACAAGCCTTACTTTCCCGAAGAGGCTAAGAAATGCCAAGCAAAGGTTGGCGTCTTGTTGGACGTAATCAAAGGAATCGGAGCAATTCTTGTTGGCATTCTCTGCCTTATCCATTATTATGGAAAGAAGACTGATGATATTATTAACAATAAAAAATAATAATCATGGCAAACATTTTTAGTGACGTAAAGAAGACTTTCGGCATTGCCGGAGATTATTACGAATCTAAGCGACCTTCTTATAGAGAGAAAAATACAGAGGACGGAATTCGGCATGTTTCTGCAATTGCAGGCATCATTGCCGGAATCTGGGCAATCTACAAGTTGGCAAAAACCTTATTTAATAAAAACTAAAAAAACTAACACATGGAAAAGAAGGGTTTGGTAGCAGGATTCTTCGGAATTCTTGTTACTGCTTTACTAGCTTGGCTGGTAAAGAAAGACTACAATCGTCACTTGTCAAAGTTTTCTGAAGAAGAAAAACCGGAACCTAAAAAGGACAACCCGGTTGACGAAAAGACTGAGAATGGAGATGAGACGGCTCAAGAAGAAGAAAAAGAAGAGCCCTCAATTATCTCCAAAGTGGTCAGCTGTTTTTATGACAACAGAATTGTAGAAGACGATGTACTTTACAACTATTGTAAGTTTATACATCGCCCTCTTAGCTCAAATCAAATGGAGCTTCATATTCTCGAAGGCACTCATGGACAAGAGAAATTCCTTGAGGTACTCGTAAGAGTGCCAGAAAACAGACACTACTCAATTTTCCATAGAAGTATTTCTTCAGCGCTCGATAGTTTTAAAGACCAAGAGCGTATTAACGGGGATTTTCAACTTCCCGTATTCACGAAAGTAGGCGGTAGAGAGGACAAGTATGTTCTTCTCGACTATGTCTATGTTAGTGATGAGGAGTGGAGACACTACTCAAAGAAAGAGAAACCTTGGGAACAATACAAGGATGGAATTCCCAACATGGTTAAGTATATCCGTGAAAACAAGTCTACTGCATTTGACGCAGGCGAGTGTTCATTGGAAAACTATTGTGGATTCCAGTATCTCCTCCTTGATGGAGGAACAGATGAAGAAATCAAAACATTCTGTGAATTCATGGAAGAATTCTTCGCAGATGATTTCATCGAGAATATCGTTGGTAACAACCGTTTTAGCAAGGCTGATGAGCTCAGAATTAATATTCTGGCATTTCATCCCAATGATCGCAAACTCGACGAGGTTTGCGTAATTGAAAAGGGTACTGTCATCGGCACTGTTCATACGGTTTTGAACGAAAACGACGTGACAAATGAGATCCTTGAAGAAGCAGATGCCTTAGACTCAGAAGAGAATGAGGATAATGAAAACACAGAGCCCTCAGACGAGAGCAATGAGTAAAAATAACCCGGGAGTAATTCCCGGGTGTTTTTCTTATATATGTATGAAGAAAATAGCTTTATTGATTATAAATCCAAATAATGATTATGTAGATCCACATGGATCAATGTACATTAAAAACTCTGAGACAATAATGATGAATCTAGCTAAATGGATTCATCAGAATCATAGTAAAATTACTACAATATTTTGTTGCTTAGAGTGTCATACAATAAGGCATATTAGTTTTCCAGGATATTGGAAAAGAGGACAAAAAGGTTCAATAGATCCCTGTCCAAATATGTCAATTACTTATCAAGATTTTAAAAATGAATTAATAACTGTTAATGATCCTAGAAAAACTCAATGGATTGAAAATTATCTTAGAGAATTAGACATTAGAAAAAAGTCTCATTTATTACTTCCATATCATTGCATTGATGGATCTTTGGGTCAAGCAATGACTCCAATTTTAAGTAATACTTTTATCAATCGAGGAATTAATCCACAAATAATTAGATATGGCCAATGGCCTGATTCTGAAATGACTAGTGTTTTTGAATTTGATTATCCAATCAATCTTCCTGGTCTAGACATTCCAGAAAATAAAAGTCTAATGAAAGTATTGCTTAAATATGATAAAATATTAATAGCAGGAGTTACTAAAGAAGGAAGTATAGCAGAATCAATAGCATCTTTAATAGCTAACTACCCAAAAGAAATTGATGATAAATTAATATTCTTAAAGGATGCTATGATAACTGTTAATCTAAATAATCCTAGCCTTAATATATTTACTTACTGTGAAAAACAGTTAGAAGCTATTGAGTGCTTAATGAGTGATTTCGAAGGATAAAAAAGAGAGGGAATTTCCCTCTCTTTCTTTTTTTATTAAGGATTAGCGGGTTCTTCACTACCACCACCACTAGGAGTCTGGTTTTCTCCATTTTGCTACTGATCACTACTAGGAGTTTGATTTTCTCCATTCTGTTGCTCATTACTGCTAGGAGTCTGATTTTCTCCGTTTTGCTACTGATTATCACCACCAGCCGGAGTCTCATTATTACCACCACTAGGGGTTTGATTTTCTCCGTTTTGCTATTGATTATTAGGGTTCTGCTGTTGCTGTTGGTTATCACCACCTGCTGGAGTCTCATTATTACCACTACCACTACTTACTGGCTTATAATAAGTATAAAGACCGCTTACACAAACAGCTACTACATCATGAGTTGCAGCCTCTGCTGTTGAAAGCTTTTCAAACTTGAAATAAGTCTTAAGAGTACCAGCCTCAATAGCAGCCTCTACTTCTTCTGGAGTAGCTAATTGCCACTTAGTGGCAGGATCAACAAGCTCTTCTTCTTCGCCAGTATAAGGACTAACAATAGAAGTTACATTTAGTCTATGACTCTTACCAAAATTTTCAGGATCAATTGTCTCCTGGAAAACTACTCTATGAGTATATGCATGAGTAGCCTACTTAGGATCAAAATTTTCCCAATTAGTATCAACTGCAGTAAGATCATCGATTAATTCACCACCCTTACTACAAGGGAAGTGCTCTGGGGTAGGCTCAGATACGAGATTACCCTCTGAATCAAAATCAGGGTCATTTTTCCAGCAATGATCAATAACTGGTTCACCCATGTAAGAATTAATAGTATCGATATATTCACCGAGATTATCACCAACTGCCGGCTGCGAAGGATCAAGAATTTCGATACCACAGAAATTAACGTTTGCCATTTACCTAAAAATAAAATTTAATTAAATTTAATAATTAACGTAAACTAACCCAGAGCCTATCATTTACAAACGGCTCTAAGATATAATACGATTGTTCATCTTCCTAATCATACTTAACTTCTTTATCGATGAAGTAACCTGGATATTGAATATGTAACTAAAACCAGATAGCAGTTAATAAATTAGTTAAAGTAAAAATAAAAGTATATCTATCTACTCCTAACTAAAGAACTCCCATCTAATACATTAATTGATCTACATATAACTCAATTAAATCTTTTTTATCAGTTTCAGTTTCTTCATCGGTTGATTCATCTTCTCCATAAAGAAATTCTAACTTTATTTCCCAATCATCATTTATTCTAATAAACTAATCTTCATACTAAAACCAATCCATTAATACACTCCCTGAAGGTTCTCTCCAGTCTAATTGTCTCCATACATAATGGTGATCAGTTGCTTCAATAAATTTAACTGTTCTACCAAAATCAAAATAATAGAATGCCTTAAAAAATTGGGTAAAATCTTCTTGTAATTTGCTCTAATTCTTTACTTTAATTTGAATAGTTGAAAAATCAGTTATTTTGAACTCATTTGTTGGGGAAAATCTCATCCACTTAAGTAATCTTTTAAGAAGATACTTTATATTGAATAATTCGTCAGGAATAACTTTTATCGTAAAATTGATTTCAGTATTTCCAAACATAAATTTAAAAACATATGTAAAGAAAATTAAACCAAAGCCAGAGAAATCTAATTCTTCAAGAATAACAGAAACAAGATCTGTATCCCTGTCGTTATACCATTTATTATTATCTCCTAATCGATATTCATTATTATTATATGTGATAGACTCTGTTACGTTTGTTTCATCTACTCGATAGGTTTCGAAAAATCTACTAATATCATTAACAAACCAAGTTACTCTTCCTCCAGGAACTTTCTAGTAAAGAGCACTAAGTGGACATATATAATAAATTCCATTTCCATCATGAGTGAATTGACCATAAATATCTAGGTCACTAAAGATAGAAGGAATTACTTCATTTTTTGGAAAGAATGCTTCATTTCCAATACAAACATTACAGCACCTGTAATAAAGATTAATAAACTCCTATATTCTTTCTGGAATTGTTTTTAAAGAAAGAAGATGAGAGCTAACATAGTTCATTATATTAGTAGCTATTGGAAAAAGAGGTGGAACATGATACCAGTGAATATCTCTAATTCCTAATGCATCCTAAATACTAAGTCTTGCCTATTTATGCTAAAAATCAATCGGATCCATACTTAACAATTCCGTGAATAAAAAGATTATCTGCAGTAAAATACTAATCGTCTACTCCTTTTAATTTAAAAAGGGGTATAATTTTTCCATCAGTTAGAACTCTAAATCTAACTTTTTCAATTGTCTATTGTTTATCCAAAAAGTCTGAGAATACAAACTATCTATGAGCCATTCTTTCTGATCTTACCCAACAAGGTGCTCCTATTATATTCTCAAGATCCCAGACACCATCAATCCCAGCCGAAATTACTTTTATTTCCATTTCCTTTTGCTAGTTTATCTGCCTCGTTGTTCCAATAAGAATCTCTCGTAGTAGCCTTCTAATGTCCTCGACACCACCTAAACTAAATATTTGGATAGCATTTTCTTACTATCTCATTTATTTCATAAAAAATTCTTTGAATATAAGGCTTATTTATTTTCCACTCTTTATTTAGCCACTTACTAACACCAAGATAGTCTGCATAGACTACAACTGAATCATTTATGCTAATATGTCGACTAAAAGATTTCAATGATTCTAAGACAGCAAGCATCTCCATAGTAGGATTGCTGCAGTCACTTGTTCCATAGACTGTTTTGACATAGTCTAAAGAAATTTCTTGAGAGAGCTCATCTACTTTTTTTCCAAGCCCATTTTTATCTTCCTAGATTAATACTGCTCCAATACCAAGCCTATGATTTGTTTTCTTAAAATCACTTCCGTCACTATATATAAAATAATTCATATATCAAAAACTGTACTTATATTTTCATACTTCCAAGGTTCTAATTTTATTCCACAACTAGAATCTAAAAAGTTAATAAACTTAGATGTTCCTAATTTATATAATTCATCTAACAATAATCTAGCGGCATCATCCGTGTTATATGAGAATTTTATTCTAGTTCCTCTAGAAAACTTAAAAAATAAATATATAAATTTTTCTATATCATCACTAGGCTCGCTTGTTCCAAAAACATTATCCCCCTAAAGAACATCAATACTTTCAAATAAATCAAACCAATTCCTTGGAATGGTTAATCTATCATAATTTCCTTGATAGTAAATAGTAATATTTGATTTATATGCCCTCATTAATAAAAATGGACCAATATATTTATCTACTAAGGATTCATCTGATCTATTTAATACAATACTATTTAAATTATCTGTAATAGTATTTATTATTGTTTCTTTAAGTTTCCCCATAGCTTATTAAATAATAAATCCAATGACATTCCACATATAAGAATTGTATCAGTTTCTTTAAAAACTAAAATACCAGACTTATCACATAGATTATCATAATCTATTAATTTTAAAAACTCAGACAACTCTCGGGGATAGAATGTTATGCAAAGACTTGGGATAGAAGAAGGAGCATTCTCAACATATAAAACAGATGCCGAATAAATTTTCAATAAAGATAAAGACTCCTCAATACCTTCTTGAATAATTAATTCTTTTGGCCTGTCCATTACGCTTCTAAAACTAAGTTATTTAATAATTTCTTCTCATTTATGATCTTTGAGATAACACTTCTATGACACTAAGAAGGGTCTTCTCCATAACCAAATAGAATAGCACCTTTTGCATTTGAATAGTCACAAAGAAGACTTATTTTCTTGAGTATCTATTCATAATCTACTTGTTGCTATTCTTCTCTAAACTTCTCTTCGAAAGTTTTATCATCGATCTATCCCCCTTTCCACTCTCTCAACAAAGCTGGAGAGGGGGCTAACTAGCTGAAATGGACACCTGTTCCATTCCACTTTCCAATAAGACCCGAGTTAGAAATTGACCTTGCTATAAAAATAGGTAAAAAATTATTTTTAATAGCCAACTATAGTCTCTCTGGTGTAACGAAGGAAGTCCATAAATTTAAATTTTTAACATCCATTTTAATTACTTATTTCCCCATCTTTTATAGGAATCATTAAAAGAAGATTTTCCTCCAAAATTTCCTCGCCCAAAATTTCTATTAGAATGACTAAAGTCTTTCTTAGTTTTATAACCGTTTCCACTAGAGTCTCCATTAAACTTATTACTAGATTTTTTAAATTGACTCTAATCATTCTTTAATCTTTTTAATAATTTCATGTTACCCATTACTATTTCTTTCATAGAAACAGAGTCAACATGATAAGTTGCATCTGGTATATTAAATATATCAGACATTATTCCTTCCTAATTCTATAAAAATAAATTTAAACTAAGGAGGCCTTCAGATAATGATTTTGATTTTAATAATGTTTGTGTGGTAGATTCATAAAAATTATATTCTTCTACGGCTGGGTCAAATTTAATAACAATATCCATATTATAATACTATTAAAAAGGGAATTAACCCTACTACTCCACCAGATATTGCACCAGCAGTAAAATACCACTTCTTCTTTTTCTTTTCTTTTTCTAATTTCTTAGATTGTTTATCTATAACTTTATTAGCTTCTGTAATTAGCTCATCCTGAAATTTTACTACGTCATCCTTAGATGATATTACATTTTTATAATCAGTAATTTCTTGATCTTTATAAAAAATAATAGAGTCGCATAATGCAACCTATTGTTTAAGAGACTTATTTTCATAAAAGACAACATTTATCTTTCTGACCTGAGGAAGAGATAAAGTAATAACTGTATCTCCTTCTAAAAATAAAACATTCTGAGAATAACTTTTTAATGAAACTAATAAAAAAAGAAAGAGAATTAATTTAATTTTTCTCATCATAATTTTTTAAATTTTCTCTTAACAATGACACACTAGAATCAAGTGGAAGAGTTAATATTTGTTCTTTAATAATAACAGTTTTTTCAACAACTTTATTACGAACAGAAAATAAAGAATCTATTACAGATTTTTTTGAACCAATTTCTTGGTATAAAGAGTCAATAATAGATTCTTTTTCGATTAATATGCTGTCGTAAGTGTTGTTTAACTACTGTAATCTGTCATCATATCTTTTTTCTCTGTAGATGATAACAGATACTAAAATGGCTATTATAGCCAGTAGTATAAAAACATTAGACTTCTGTAACATAAATTCCAATTCTATATTCGGCGTCCTCTTCTTTGGACTTCCGATAATTTACTTTTTTATGAAAAATTCGAACTTCACCATTTTCATCCTGAAGGAGTTTATCCTCCCAAGAATTCTCAGAAGCATCTATTTTTTCAAATAAAGCTTTCCATTTGTGTTCCTCAATGGAAGTCTTTGGGAAATATTCCAAAGACTCTTCTCGATTAAAGCACTTCTCTGGAATTACCTCCATGTCGTACTGAGAGATATTATCTTTCTTGCTAATGACATTTAGGAACTGACCAGATACCTTGGTGGATTTTATTTCAACTACTTCAGCTGCAAATCCTTGATAATTATCTAATATATCTTTTATGCTTTCTATAGACTTCAAAGAAGTTGTGATCCCAAGACTTACGAATACTCCTGTTGGCTTAGTAAAAGACTTACCATCAGTTGAGTTCACGTAAAAAGTCTTGTATGGCGTAGTATAGAACAAACCCACTAATTCGTGGATTTGTTCTTTATCTATAATGTTCATTTTAATCTCTGTATGGTATTTTTCTAACTTTTATGTTTTTAAATTCAACACCATTTGAGCGATCATAATAACCATAGTTGAGTCCATATATGGTGTAAGCACCCATATCCTTCTCAGCTTCTGCCCACTGACTTAAACAATCATCAAAATCAGAAGCAATTACTAAGATTGCACTAGGGTCATAGTTCTTATGAAAATATTCTATGCCTCGGCCAATACTAGTACCACCACCGCAATGAATACGATCTATTGGTTTTCTAGGATCAAGATCCTTCTTATGACTACACAAATTGGTATCCCATTCTATTAGATCATACTTAAGACCACCATTGATCTTGGAAAGATGCTTATTGATGGTAGTAATAAATCTTTGAATGAGAGAGGTTGGCATTGAGCCACTAACGTCAATAAGGAAGACAAGTCTGGGATTAGTATCATAATAATACTTGTTTCTCATAACAGGTGCTATAACACTTCTGTTAATACCTCTGTTATAGAGATACATTGGATCCCTCTTGTAGTTAACTTTTACTACACGATGATGGACGTCTCGAACAATCTCATTAAGAGCCATATCGATTTCATCCATTGGAGTGTAAGTAGTAGTTCCACACGAATGACCATCACCACGTCCTTGAGAACGATCCTTTCTGGTTTTATCACCTTCATCACGATCATTACTGCCGTGGTCTGTGTCAGGATTGTCATCCTTTGAGTTCTGATTATCTTTACCGTTCTTTCCCAAGACGTCCTTCATATCATCAATTGGGTCTCCATTACTTCCACCTGGATCCCCACCGGGATCATTGGAGAAGCTATTAGAGATACCATCAATATCTTCTTGAGTAACGTCTTCAGTGTCACCATTTCCACCTTTCTTGATTGAAGCTACCATCTTGACAAACTGATCAAGATTAGCCATAATCAATTCAAGGTATTCAATATAAGACTTTCCAGAAGGGAAAGGAGTACCATCGCTGAAATGATATCTTTCAGGAAGAATGAGCTTAATCTTAGTTTCCTTCTTTGCCTTGTCAATCATGTCCTCTACTTCTTTTCTCTTAGGATCATCTTCTGCAAGTTGATCCTTAAGAGCTTTCAGCATAGTAACCTCGACTGTTTCGGGAAGGAACTTGTCGATATCAGTCTCCATCTCCTCGACATCCTCGGTAGACAATACCTTTGAATTGACTTCCATATCCATAGCAATATTATGGATGGAGTGATTCAGGTATTTATCATTAACAAGTGCGTCAAGAAGCTTATCAGCCCAATCGATACCACATGATTTATTAACATACTCAATAAGTTCATCTCGATGATCTCGAATAGCATCCAAGATCAAATCATCAAATTCTTGATGCTGGTCGAGATGTCTTAAGTAAATATGTCCAATCTCATGCATCAAGATACGATAATCTGTAAATTCTGCTTTTCCACCAAGAGGTGTTACGCAGATTTTATAGATTAAAGTATCAAGAGTTTCATATTTAAAGCAATAGCCTAACTCGGGATTATATGGATTAAACGGTCTCTTGTCATTAATATCCAAGTGTGACCTACCACTCCCGTTCAGAGAATACTCAACGGTGCTTTTTATGTTGTCGAAAAATTGTCTTGTTCTTTTCATGCTATACAATAATCAGTATGGAGTTTAGGAATGAGGGACTTTGAGTTCTCATCCACACCATCAGTGTTGATCTTAATGGCATTACTGATTCTTCGAGAATCCTGTCTAACAGTCTTCTTAAATTCAGTAAGTACTGCAAGATCAGCCTTGTCATACTGACGGCTGGGGTCCTCAAGGAACTTACCATAAATCTCAAAGAGATCAGCGTAGATATTCCACTCAGTCACAGCCTTAGCAAGATCAGATACACTCAAAGTAGCAGTTGGATCAGCTAAGTTAAACTGAGCAGTAGACTTCATTGAATTCTTGACATAATCAAAGACTGCCTTAAAGACACTAATATCCAAAGGCTTTGCAATTGGAGCAATAGTATTGTCCTTAATTACATCCTTGAGCTTATCTGATAACAGACCGGCCTCAGACTTGTCAAGAATAGTGCTCTTCTTCGAATTCTTCTTATTAGCGAAGAAGTTCTTGTAGAACTCAACAACCGAGTCAAGAGTTGCACTATGCTGAACGGCACGATCAATCTCCTTAAGAGAATTGACAATTCTGGTATAGAAATCGTCTGCTACGTGATTCGTAGTGATAGATCCATTCTTTGATCTAACAAAACCAAGACCTACCAGACCTTCAAGAACCTTTCGGAAGTTTGTACTCTGGATACCAGTCTTACCAAATCTCAGCCAAGAAGCCACAGTAACTTCTGAAGTGTAAGACAAAGTACGCATCGTAACGAAACCACAAAGTGGATCATCATTGTCTACTTCAGAATAAATACTCTGAACGTCAGATACCTTGATATCAACTTTTGCCTCAGAAGCAGTCTTACTATCCTTGTTAGGAACGGCAAGAGTCTGGAAAGCATCATTGATAGCAATTTCGAAAATCTCATAAACTTTAGCAAGAACTGATTCATCAGGCTGTTCGACAGCCTTCTTATCCAGAAGTCTGAATTTTTCAAATACCTGATCCTTGTAAGAAACTACTGCACCCATAGCAGCATTTCTGTGATGAAGGATAAAATCAGGTACATCATCTCTTGTTGGGATGATATTGAAAATACAGAAACGATTCATAAGAGGAGGAAGCAAGCCGAAACTTGAACCTAAGCTCTGTGAATAGTTACCTGCTGACACAATAAACGTACTGTCAGGAATGTTTTCATTACCAACCTTACGTTCAAAAATCAAATGGAGTAGAGCTGCCTGGACGTGCTCTGGACAGGTAGTAATCTCATCTACGAAAAGTAGAGTCTTTTCACCATTCTGTTCATTCTTAAGCACGTTACCGAACCAAGAAGGTCTCAAGTGACGAGTAGACATTGCTGATGGATCTGGATCCACAACATCATAACCCATAACTTCAGACTCACTTGTTGAGTTACCTCGAAGTATTTCTACCTTATAACCAGCATACTCGGCGAAAAGGGATACAGTCGTTGACTTACCCATGCCAGGAGCTGACATAAAGAGAAAAGGTACTCTACTCTGTTCTGAAACTCTAAGAGCGAAAAACATTTGCGAATTAATGTCGTTTTTTGCCATTGTGTTTTTTGTTGTTTTAAAAGTTTGAGTTTGTAAAATAAATTAATAACTTTAATTCAAAAATTAGAATTTAACGGCTTTTAAATTGCAAATAAAAAATAAAGGCCCTTTATTCGGGCCAATTTTTTGGTTTAGGAAGAGTTACATCTTTGGGCTTACATCCAGTAATAAGTGGCTCGTTCATACGACCATTATAACCTTTCTTAAACCTGTCAATTTCAATATCTAATAATCGAAGAACTGCAGGAACTAACTCTTCACTATTTTTACATTGATAAATTAATAGTGCTAAGAATAAAACTATTCCTTTAAGAGCATTTCCTTTAGATACTCCACTTGGAATTGAGTGAATAAAAATTGTAGTAAGCCTATCTTTTGATATTCGATTAGTTCCTTTTTCAAAGTTATTCTTTAAAGCATAAAGTTGAAAATATCTACCTTGACCAAATAAATTAACCTCACATAACAGCATGCCTTTTGTAGCATCTATTATCACTCCGTCGTTATTGAACTGATTAATAACATCTGCCAATAGTAAAATTGCACTTTCTAAAACCTCTACTTGATTAATACTAACATCATTCGGAATTGAATGAATCAATAAGCTTGCAATCTCTTCTTTTTCCATATTTTTAAATAATTAGTTTTTCAATTATTAGAATTTAAAGAGAAATAAAAAGCCCCTTATTGGAGCTTTTTTGGGAAAGTTAATTTACCGTCTTTACTACAACTACAGATCAACTTGATCAATTCTTTCTTTTGTTTTTGTGAATGTTTTTTCATAAGTTTAGTTTTTCTCTTTTAAAGTAAAATTTGGTATTTTTTGATATTTCATTTAAGAAATTAATTGTCACAGAGGTAAGTTCCCAACCCTCTTCTCCTAACTTATTAAGTTTCAGGTTAAGTATAAAATCTCTATCAATAACAATGCCAGAAGATATTGTTTTAAGATAGTCCTCAGTGCTAATAAGTTCTCTAATGTCTGGAAATCTTTTATCAAGATCGTCTAAGTCTAAAATTAAATACTCAAATTTTTTCATAAGTTTAATTATTTAATTTAGTTATCCAATCAAGAGGTTCCCCTCGTTCTATTCTCTTTTTCATTATCTCTTCTGGATCTTCTCCATAAGTTCTAATTATAGAAATAGGACAATAATCTATCACACTAACTAACTTATTATATATTTTCTTAGAGATACTAGTTTCATCCATCATAATTAAAATCTCATCTGGAACATATTCTCTAAGAAACTGAATTTGATAATCAGATATTGAAGAACCTAAAACTGCAAAAGGAGTATAGCCTGGTGCTTGAATTAACAAGCTTATAGCATCATAAACACCTTCACAAATTATAAACTTATTTTTATCTCCAACCTCAATTATATAGGGAGGTTTAGTTCCCTCTGGCATAGGTGGAAAGAAATATCTAGGAGCTTTACTATCATGAGTGACATTAGCAAAACGAATTTGATAATAAAACACATTATTTTTATATTTAAAAGGAGCTACTGGATTATCATTCCAAAATTTAAATTGAAGCGGTTTCCATAAGTCCTTCATAAAAACATGTCTTCCTTCTAAATATTTAACTCCACTTTCCGAATAATCATCAAAATCATACTCAAATTTATCTAATGACCAAGTAGGATCTTGAAGTGGAACTAATTTTAAGCCGGTGAATTGTGGTATATAAATAGGAGTTTTATACTCAAATTTAACTTT
>JAEEGL011138929.1_pt1 | contig 51036 bp, 48 predicted proteins | sample 9134231 | NCBI WGS metagenome assembly JAEEGL01 (sample SAMN16246548, study PRJNA631951) | gut metagenome | biome: gut microbiome; feature: rumen; material: fiber-attached | host: Bos | place: Iran: Karaj | collected 2018-10 | reverse complement strand
GAGAGCCAGGCCGTGGCGGACACCGGGGCCAAGGCGATCACCCGGGGCAGCGACATCGCCTTCGCCCCCGGCATGCTGGACTTTTCCAGCTACGGCGGCCAGGCCCTCCTGGGCCACGAGCTGAGCCACGTGGTCTCCCAGGCCCGGGGCGAAGTCACCGGCGGCGGCTTCCTCAATGACCGCGCCCTGGAGGCCAGGGCGGACCGGGAGGGGGCCATGGCTGCCGCCGGGCAGACCGTGGCCATGCCCACGGCAGCCATGTCCCCCGTCACCGCCGCTGCCGCCGCCGGGCCCATGCAGGCCAAGGATAAGCCGGGCAAGGACAAAACGAATGCGCCTGCGGCGCAAGCGCAAGCGGGCGCACCCGCACAGGCACCCGCTGCCGCACAGGCACCCGCCGCCGCACAGGCACCCGCCGCCCTCGCGCCGCATACCAAGTATTTGTACCGGCAGGAAGACGACCAGACCAGGGGCACCCTGTCCGAAAATGACCTGATGCTTTACGACGATATGATGAAGCAGTTCTTGACCGAAGGGCTCGCGTACATCGCGCCTCTCCCCGCGAAGGAGCGGACGGTGAAAAACGGCTACCGCCCCCCCACAGAAGAGATGTTCCGGGAGGAGCGTTATGACCCCGCCAGAGGCGATCCCGAAGCGGGAACGAAGGCCTATGAGAAGGCCTTCCGGCAGTTCCGAAGCGACAAGAGCAACTGGTACAGCCCCTCCAGGAATTACCATAATGATATGATCGATAAGATCCAGGCGGAGCAGTCCAGGCAGGTCAAGCAGATGCACAGTCCGGACGCGGCAGCGGCACAGCAGCCCCAGGCACAGGCCCAGGGCGGCATGGACATGGGGATGATGGGCATGGGTATGGGTATGCCCATGATGGATATGGGCATGATGCAGGCCCCGATGATGCAGGCTCCGATGATGCAGGCCCCGATGATGCAGGCTCCGATGATGCAGGCTCCGATGATGCAGGACCCGCAGCAGGCCACGATCCAGCAGCAGCAGCAGGAGACGATCCAAGCGCTCCAGGCGGAGAACACACGCCTCCAGGCCCAGCTGAAAGAGATGCAGAGCATGATGCAGGCTTATAAGCAAAGGCTGGGCATCACCCAGGCGGACGATCTGACCGCCCAGGACTGAGGAAAAGAGATTCAAGAGGGGCTATACTTACGCAGAACGCAAGCGGGGAAACGCCGCCCCGAGGAAGGATACCGCGCCGGCCCAGCCCCCCCGGAGGCCCTGCGGGCGGGCACCGCGGCGCCCACGGCGGAGCAGATGGGCCATCGGGTGGACCTGAGCAAAACCCGGACACCTCAGACGCGTTGCCGGAGGGCGGATTCGACGCCTCCCTTCAGGCCTGGATCCGGGAGCAGGAGGCCATGATCCAGCAGCTTCAGGCACAGCTGCAGCAGAAGGACGCCATGATCAGGATGCCGATGTCCGGCGGCATGGGCATGCAGTATTGGTCCTCATGAAAAACGGACGTTTTCCCGACTGGGGAAAACGTCCGTTTCGTTCTGTTCAGGACAGCCTGGTCCGCCATTCCAGCAGCGCCGTTTTGCTGCGGCTCAGGTTCGCCGCGCTGATGGGCACGCTTTCGCCGCTGTCCAGGCGGAAAGCGCGCTGCTCGATCTTTGAAACATGGGCGAAATTCAGGAGGAAGCTCTTGTGGCAGCGGAAGAAAGACGTATCCAGCGATGCTGCCAGCTCGTCGATGCTGCCCCGCACGCTGAGCTCCTGCTCCGTGGCGTGGATGACGCAGGCATGCCCGCGGCTTTCGATATACAGGATATTCTTCGTCCGGAGGACCTCCTCCCCCGCGGAGGTGCGCACCGTCAGCTCCCGGCGCTTCTCGGCGCGCTGCTGCAGGAACCAGTCCATCACGCTGTCCACATCCGGCTGGCTGAAGGGCTTGGCGAGATAATCCAGCGCGTGGATCTCATAACCGTCCATGCCGTGCCGCCGGCTGGTGGTGGCAAAGACGATCTCCACATTGTCGTCCTTCCTGCGAAGCCTCCTGGCGGCCTCGACCCCGTCGATCTGGGGCATGAAAATATCCAGGAAGATCAGATCCCACCGCTCCGGCCGCCACATGCTCAGCAGCTCGCTGCCGTCCGCCGCCGTTTCCAGGCGCAGCTCAAGATCGTTCCCCTGTTCATAGCGCCGGAGCATGCGGATGAGATTCAACCTTTCCTCCGGCAGATCGTCGCAGACCAGAATGGAAATCGTCATTGCTCTTCCCCTTTCGTAAACGCCGGTTCACGCCTTCCAATCGTCCAGGGCTTCCCGCACCGAGCGGACATAGGTTCTTCCCAGGGGCAGACCCGCGCCGTCGCGCAGGGTCAGCGTCGTGTAGGTCATCCCCGTCACGGCGCCCATGTGGACAAAATAGCTCCGATGGCAGCGGACAAAGGGCGGCTTGGGCAGCAGCTCCTCCAGCTCTCCGGCGGCAAAGCGGAAGCGGACGAGCTGCTTTCCCTGATGGAACATGCAGTAATGCGCCGACGCCTCCACATAGCGGATGCGGCCCAGGGGCAGGCGAAAGGCCCGCCGCAGATAGGGCGATTCCAGGCAGATGCGCCCCGCCTGCCAGTGTTTTTCGCAGGCGCTCATAACCTCCGAAAAGCGGCGCTCGTCAAAATCCGGTTTCAGGAATGCGGAGGGATGCCAGCGATAGGAGTGGATCGCACGGCCCGCATCCCTGGAAATGACGACCAGGCCGCCCTTCTCCCGCTCTGACCTTCCCTGCTCCGGCAGCTCCACGCTGTCCATATCCAGAAACAACAGCTCCGGGCTCCTGCTGCCGGCAGGGAGAAAGCTTTCCGTTCTTTCCACCGACAGGCGGACGCATTCGTTGAGCGCCCAGCGTTCCAGCAGGGTTTTCAGCCGCGCCGCCAGGTCTTCCGACGCCGTGCAGATCTCCGAGCGCACCGTCTTGGCGCATACCAGACCCACTTTATCTCTCCCCGGTCCCTTCCCGGCCTTCTTCCCCTTCTTCTCCGCCGGGGTCCTTCCCGGAAGAAGGAGCGCTGCCGATGCGGCGGCGGAGACAGGCCAGGGTCACCAGCACGCCCAGCACGAAAGCAAGAACGCCCGCCAGGACATAGCCGCCCGCGTTGCTGGGCAGCAAAAACGCGCCGTAGTCCGCTTCCGCCAGGGCAGTGCCGGAAGAAGCCAGCGCATAACCCATCGCCAGCAGGGCGCACAGACAGCCGCCCGAGATCGCAGACAAGGCGAGCTTCTGGCGCTGCCAAGCGCGTTTCCGCAAGGCGGAAGCGCGCTCCAGCGTTTTCCGCAGGGCTTCATCCGCATCGTATCGCATTTCTTCCGCCTCCTTTTCCGGCCCGCTCCCGGCGCATTCTCTGTGCTTCTACTCCTTAGTCGCCTTTTTTCGCGGTTTTACTCACCAAAAATCGACTTTTTTCGCAGAAAAATCCTGCGCTCATGACTGCCGCCAGGCCTGCCGGAGCTTTCGGTAGGGCCAGTAGAAAGCGACGGCCGTCACGATGGGGAGCACGTAGCCCACGTAGGCAGACGGACCCGGAACGGAAACCAGAAGGTTATACAGGGCGTGAAAGACCACCGCCTGGGAGAGGCAGCCAACCACCGTGGCCAGGGTGAAGACCCGGTATCGCCGGACCATGATCAGAGACAGGGACATCGCCAGCATGCAGACGATATGCATCACGCCCACCGCCAGGCCCCGGATCAGGGTGAAGGCCAGGCTCTCGGAGCCGGTGGCAAGGAGATAGCAGCAATTCTCAAATGTGGCGAAGCCCGCCCCCAGGGAGATGGCGAAGGTCGCCAGGGTCATTTCTCCCGGACGGTAGACGAACAGGTAAAAAAGAAGGGGCAGCAGCTTCATGATCTCCTCCGCCGTGGGAGATATGTAGACGGCGCTGGCATTCAGGTCCATCCCCGCCAGCAGCGTCAGATATCCGCTGATGTAGCTGCTCAGCAGGCAGGTCAGCATGCCGGCGAGAAAGGCGGCGAGGCTTCTCCGGGACGCGCCCCGCGTGTAAACGGCGGTCAGCAGCAGGGGGATGCTGATGCAGAGCAGGATATTTTCGGAATAGATCATGCCGCCTTCACCTTCTTTCGGACCGCCAGCAGGACCAGGAGCAGATGCAGGGTGAACGCATTGGCAAAGACAACGTATGCCACGCCGTCGGACATATACATGGAGAGGGTCACCCACATGTAGCCGGTAAAGCCGAGGCTCAGGGTCGCGTCCGCGCGGTGTTCCCGCCGCAGAGACAGAAGGAACCGGGCGAGGAGCCAGATTTCCACCGCAGCCAGCACCCCGGTCGCCCCGGTATTCAGGGGCGTTTTCAATCCCGCCGGCACAAAGAAACCGGCCGTCTGCACCGCGATCAGCAGGGCGCAGGCCGCCCACAGAGCGGTCCGCTCGATACGGCACAGCGCCTCCGTCTGGTACAGGGAATTGAAGCAGACGCAGATGAACCAGCCGTAGGACAGTCCGCCGAAGATATCCCGCACCCACTCGCCGGACCAGCCGATCCAAAGGGCGACATTGGCCGCGGCGAAGGCCATGGCGGCAATGGTGACGCCTGTCCGCTGCCTGCGCCTGCCCAGGGCGGTGCTGAGGGCGGTGCTCATGAGCAGGAACATCCCGAAGTCTGCGATATCATTGGCGGCGAAGGGCACGCGCATCCCTTCCCGCAGATGACTGTGGGTCAGATAATACAGGTCGCTGAGCATCAGCGTGGCGAAGGAAAGCGCTGTGAAGATCAGATAGAGATTATCCTCCGCCCGGCGCGCATAGCGAAAGCAGACGATCAGGAGCAGCAGAAGCATCAGCAGCTGGAGGATTTCGCCGATCACTGTTCTTCCTCCTCCGGGCTTCCCGTCCGTCCGCGGCGATGAAGGCAGAGCAGAGTGACGCACGCGCCCAGGATGAAGGCCAGGATGGCGACGACGATATAGCTCAGCGCCGGTGAGGTGAGGATGACGCTTCCATAGACGGCGCCGGCGCCGATCGCAGCGCTTCCCTCCACGCTCGGCAGAAGGAAGCCCAGGACCGCCGCCGGCAGGAGGCAGCCCGCCGCCGCGCCCCGGCGAAGCATGCGCCTGCGACGCATGCGCAGCTTCGACGCTCTGTTCCGGACGAGCCGAAGCTGTTCATCCGTGCTGCGCATCATCGAATCCCATCCTTTCCAGCTCGGCGCGGAGGGCTTTCTTTCCCCGCTCCGTCAGATTATAGACCTGCTTTCTGCTCCTGCCCATGACCTTGGCCGCTTCATCGCCGCTCATATCCTCAAAATAGATCAGATAAAGCGCCTGCCGGTATTCCGGGTTCAGACGCTCCAGCGCTTCATAGAGCTGCCGGCTGCGCTCGGCGCGCAGCAGCTCCAGCTCCGGGGATGCGCCGGCCTCCTCCGATACCTGGGGCGGCGCTTCCCGCCGGCGCTTCAGCTGCCGCAGCGCCAGGTGCCGTCCGATGGCGAACAGCCAGGTCCGGAAGCTGCTTCTTCCCGCCCACACGGAGGTGCGCGCGGCGGCGGCGGCAAAGGCGTCCAGCATCAGTTCCTCCGCGTCCTCCATATTGCGGACATAGCCGTAGAGAAAGAGGGTCAGGCTTTCCCGGTGGCGCACCAGCAGCTCCCGCAGGGTGTCCTCGCTGCCCTCGGCGAGAAAAACGCGATACAGTTCTTCGTCAGACCGGTGCATCCTCCCGCCTCCCCGCTTTCCCTTCCGGATATTTTTATAATTATAGCACGCTTTTCCGGCAGTGAAAACCCCCCTCTGCGCGCAGAATCCTGCTGCCGCTTTTCCGAAACGCCGTCGATCCCGCGATCCGGCGCGAAAAAAAGCAATCAGCCGCCCCCTGAAAAGGGACGGCTGAAATCTGCGCGCTGTTTTTCGGGCACGAAGCCCTTCGACGTTCTTCTGTCCGCTCAGCCCCGGGTCAGCTGATTGCGGGTCTGGGTGATCTTCTGCTGCTCCGCCTGCTCCGGCAGATACCAGCCGTGGGCGTTCAGGTCCTTGAAGATGTCCGCCTGGATGCAATGCTCCTCGTCCAGGATGTTCAGGAAGGCATTGCGGAGCCTGGGATCCACACACTCGCCGGCAAAGGTATTGTAGGCGGCGGTGATCTGCTTCTGGCTCGACAGACAGTCCCCCAGCACTTCCTTCACGTCATAGAGATTCGCGCACTGATCGGGATTCGTCATTCTCTCCGCCTCCTTACTGCAAAAAGCCCAGCAGCGTGTCGCAGTGCTTCTGGTGCTTGTCCGCGATGCTCCTCAGGTCGCCCTGTACCTTGGCGTCGGTGCAGAGGCAGGCCATCGCCTGATACTTCTTCACCAGCACCTGCTCATGCCGGATCTGGTCGTCCAGCGCGGTCAGTTCCTTGGTCGTCAGATTTGCCATGTTTTCACTCCCGTTTCATCGGTTTTTGGGGTCGCCGCTTCTATTCTGCCCCTCCTTTGGGGAAATCATCCCCAACCGGCCCTCAAAAACCGAAAAAACGAGATAGGTCTTGCCCTCCAGCTGCCGCGGGCTGCCCATGCAGAATGCCGGCAGCAGGGGGAAGGGCGACCGGAGGGGCAGCGCCAGCAGCGTTTTCCCCGCATCCTGACAAATCAGCGCGCCCTGCGCCCCCCGGCAAAGACGCCGCAAGAGTCCGTCAGCCAGCAGCCTGCCCGGCTCCGGCTCCGGCTGCCAGCCCCCTTCTGGCCGGGGGAGGAAGCACGCGCGGATCTCCTCCAGACCCAGGGCGCGCAGCTCCGCCGGGGAAAAGCGCTTGTCCAGGCACCAGAGGTCCCCCCGCGGGATCAGCACGCCGAGGCTCACGGCATTTTCCGCTCCGCGGGCCAGGAGGCGCTTCACTTCCCGCCCCCGCGACCGGCAGGCCGCCTGAAAGCGCAGATAGCCTCCCTGTCGGCGCACCTCCAGGGTGCCCGCTTCCCGCGTTCCCTCCATGACCGGATAAACGCCCGTCAGCGCCGTCAGTTCCATGGACAAAAACAGGACCGGCGCTCTCCGCCGGTCCTTCCTTTCTTCGTTCGATCAGGAGATGGTGTATTCGCCCCGCACCAGGATCGTCGCCGTCTCCTCGGCGCGGACGCCTACGCCGTCGCCGGTTGCCATATACATATGGTTCACCGCCAGCGCCTCCCCGCCGCTCAGGCTGCCGGAGGTCCCGGTGTCCGCCAGGCCGGCGCCGTCGGAGGACGCGGCGACAGCCCTGCCGCTGCGCAGCAGGATTTCCGTGCCCTGCGAGCACAGGAGGGTCTGCCCCGCCTCCAGAGTCACCGGAGCGAACCTGCTGCCGTCGGAGGAGGCTTCCAGTCCCGCCCGTTCCAGCGCCGCGACCCGATCCTCCAGATCCGTGCGGAGAGCGGTCTCCTTCTCCTCCAGGTCCTTGCGGAAAAGGTCCGTCACATAGGGCACAAACACGTCGTTTATGTAGCTCAGGGTCACCAGCGGATCGTCCTCCGTCCCCGCGGAGGTCGCCGCGTCCACAGCCAGGGCTGCGATGCCCAGCGCCAGCATCGCCGCCAGGGCGATGAGAACGATCCGTATCGTCTTTTTCATGCTGCTTTCTCTCTTTCGTCGCGGGGGCCCTGACAGGTCCCCCGGTTCAGGATGTGGCGCTCCCGGCGTTTCCCAGGCCAAAGCTCACGGCGATGGCGTCGTCCACCCGGCTCATCATATCTTCGTCCAGTTTTCCCATGCGTTCCCGCAGGCGTTTTTTGTCGATGGTGCGGATCTGCTCCAGCAGGATCACGCTGTCCTTCGTCAGGCCGCAGCCGGCGCCCTGCAGGGTGATATGGGTTGGCAGCCGGGCTTTCCCGGTCTGGGAAGTGATGGCCGCTGCGATCACGGTGGGCGAATAGCGGTTGCCGATATCGTTCTGCACGATAAGTACAGGCCGCATCCCGCCCTGCTCGCTGCCCACCACGGGGCTCAGGTCCGCATAATAGATATCGCCTCTTCTGACGGTCCCCAGCATTCTTTTCACGCTCCGCCGATTCAGATTGCCGATCCATTTTATGTCCGGCATTCTGATTCTTCCACGCTGGGGCGGATATTATACCGCTTGATTTACGATTCCGGAAGGAAGCGGCAGAGGAGAACGGTACAGCCGTCCGCCACAAGCTCCGCCGCCAGCGGGAAGCCGTCGGCAGCGCGGAAATAGCTGCGGCACAGCCGCGTTTCCGTCTCTCCGGCCTTTGTCAGATCAAACTCCGCCGCCAGGCAGGCTTCCCCTTCCCAGGTATCCCGCCAGCAGGCGGTGACGCAGCCGCTCTGCCAGCAGCGGATCAGCAGGGGGAAAGCTTCCAGGGGGCTGAGATTGCCCAGGACGGCTCCGGTATCCAGCAGGAAGCCGTCATAGCGGAGGGTGACGCCCTTCTCCCCGATCTCCGCTTCCACGCCCTCCAGCATCAGGGGCTGCTCCACCGTCAGGACGCCGCCCTCCCCGCTTCCCTCGTAGCGCAGGAGATAGTCATAGACCCGGTCCCCGCAGTCGGCCCGCATCTCGCTTCGCAGGGACACTTCGCCCTGCTCCAGCCATTTGGCCCGCAGCTTCAGGAAAGCCGCTTTTTCCCCGTGGCTCCTTCCTCCGCAGCCGCCCAGCAGGAGCAGACTGAGGAGCAGGAGCGCCCAATGCCGCCCTCGGCCCATGGATACCGCCTCCTCCGGCGGCCCCGCAGGCCGCTCAGTCTGCCGTATCCGTATGCTCCTTCGGCAGCTGATATTCCATTTTCCGGCCAAGCGCACCCTTGAAGGCCGCCAGCAGCCGCGCGTTGGGGCTGAGGATCAGCAGCTCCCGGTTCCCGTCCTCCCGCTCCAGGATGATGAACCAGCGGTCCGGCGCTTTGGGAGAGACGGACGCGTCCAGCCGGAGGGTGAAATGGCCGCTCATATCCCCGTCGTGCCCCTCGCAGGGGGCCATGAGGACCGCCTCCCGGCAGCTGAAGGAGCAGACGGTCTTCCGCCGCCGCTTGCCCTGGATCACGTCGAAATCCACATCCCCGTTCATGAAGGAATACTCGAACTCCTTCACGGTGTAAACAAAGGCGAAAAACTCCAGGATGACCACGAGCGCGAAGAAGAAGGGGAAAAAGTTTCTCGCCAGCACGAACGCCGCCGTGATGAGCACCAGGCCCAGCAGCACCGCGCCGCACTTGAAAAGGAATTCGCCCCCCGGCCGTTCCCGCCGGATGAGCTGTTCCACGAAGACGTCGTGATAAGTCTTGATCGCCATTGTCCGTTCCTCTGTTTCCGCATTGCTTTCCCGTAGTATAATCCGAAAAAAACGATATTGCAATACGAAAACAAACGTGCTATACTTTGCCAAAATGGCGTTGAGCGGGAAAATAACGGGTCTCGCGGTTTGCAGAGACGGGCGCAGGGGGCGGATGCCGCCCCGGGCTGAAAGCGCCTGATCCGCGCCCCGTTTGGTTCGCCCGGGAGCTGCGGCGTAATGGCCGACGGTTGGCCCCGTTACCGGCCGGGGGAATGATCGTTCCCTGGAGTGCGCGGCGTCCCGCCGCGAATATGGGTGGTACCGCGGAGCTTTCCGTCCCATGGTTTGGGCGGAAGGTTTCTTTTTTTCTCGGCATCGCCTTATGATTCTTTGCTTGGAGGAAAAGGAAGAATGAAGAATAAGCTGGAGAGCATCCGGGAGGAATCTCTCAGGGCCATCCGCGAGGCGGCGGACCTGAGCGGGCTGGACGCCCTGCGGGTCCAGTATCTGGGCAAAAAGGGCAGTCTCAGCGCCGTTTTGAAGCAGCTGGGCAGCCTCAGCGCCGAGGAGCGGCCCCAGATCGGCCAGATGGCCAACGTGATCCGCGCTTCCATTGAGGACGCGCTGAAGGCGCGCACCGAAGCCCTGCAGAGCGCTCTGCTGGAGCGGAAGCTGCAGGAGGAGGCCGTGGATGTGACCATCCCCGGAAAAAAGGTGGAGCTGGGCGCGCGGCACCCGCTGCAGATCGTCTGGGACGAGTGCGTGGACATTTTCATCGGCATGGGCTTCCAGGTGGCCGAGGGCCCGGAGATCGAGCTGAGCGAATACGACTTTGACCGGCTGAATATCCCGGAGGGCCATACCGTCCGCGAATGGACGGACACCTTCTACATCACGGAGGACGAAAAGGTCCATCTCCGCTGCCAGACCAGCCCCGTGCAGGTCCGGGTCATGGAAAAGCAGACCCCGCCCATCCGCATCGTCTCCCCCGGCCGGGTCTTCCGCAAGGACGAGATCGACGCCACCCACTCCCCCATGTTCCACCAGATGGAAGGTCTGGTGGTGGACAAGGGCATCACCATGGGCGACCTCAAGGGCACCCTCAACGTCATGCTCAAGCGGCTCTACGGGCCCGACACCGTCACCCGCTTCCGCCCCCACCACTTCCCCTTCACCGAGCCCAGCTGCGAGGTGGACGTGCAGTGCTTCGAATGCCACGGCGAGGGCTGCCGGGTGTGCAAGGGCGAGGGCTGGATCGAGGTGCTGGGGGCCGGCATGGTGCACCCCAGGGTGCTGGCCGGCTGCGGCATCGACCCGGAGGAATACAGCGGCTTCGCCTTCGGCGTGGGCCTGGAACGCCTGGCCATGCGCCGGTTCAGCATCAGCGACCTGCGCCTGATGTTTGAAAACGACGTGCGCTTCCTGCGCCAGTTCTCCTGAGCGGGATAGGAGGAAAAGAGAATGAAACTTTCCAGGAATTGGCTCAGCGAGTTCACCGAGGTGAACGTTTCCGACAAGGAATTCTGCGACCGCATGACCATGTCCGGCTCCAAGGTGGAGGGCGTGGAGGTGCTGGGCAGCGAGATCAGCAACGTGCTGGTGGGCAAGGTCCTCAAGACCGAGCGGCACCCCGACAGCGACCATCTCTGGGTCTGCCAGGTGGACGTGGGGCGGCCGGAGACCGTCCAGATCGTCACCGGAGCCCAGAATGTCCGCGAGGGAGACCTGGTGCCCGCGGCGCTGCACAAATCCACCCTGCCCGGCGGGGTGAAGATCGAAAAGGGCAAGCTGCGGGGCGTCGTCAGCGAGGGCATGCTCTGCTCGCTGGGCGAGCTGGGCCTCACCGTGAACGACTATCCCTACGCCGTCGCCGACGGCATCTTCATCCTGCAGGAGGACTGCAAACCCGGCGACGACATCCGGGATGTGGTGGGCCTGCGGGACAGCGTGGTGGACTTCGAGATCACCAACAACCGGCCCGACTGCCTCAGCGTCCGGGGTCTCGCCAGGGAAGCCGCCGTCACCTTCGGCACGGCGCTGAAGCTCCACGAGCCCGCCGTCAAGGGCTCCGGCGACAGCATCCTGAATTATCTGGACGTGGAGATCGCCAATCCGGAGCTCTGCGCCCGCTATACCGCCCGCTATATCAAGAACGTGAAGATCGCCCCCAGCCCCGAATGGCTGCGGCGGCGGCTGCGCGCCAGCGGCATCCGCCCCATCAACAACATCGTCGACATCACCAACTACGTCATGCTGGAATACGGCCAGCCCATGCACTCCTTCGACTACCGCTGCATTAGCGGCAGCCGCATCGTCGTGCGCACCGCTGCGGCGGGCGAGGAGATGGCCACCCTGGACGGCAGCCCCCGCGCGCTCACGCCCGGCATGCTGGTGATCGCCGACGCAGAAAAGCCCATCGGTCTGGCGGGCATCATGGGCGGCCAGAACAGCGAGATCACCGAGGATACCCGCGCCGTGGTCTTCGAGTCCGCCAATTTCAGCGGTCCCAGCATCCGGAGGACCGCCATTGCCCTGGGCATGCGCACCGACGCCTCCTCCCGCTTTGAGAAGGGGCTGGACCCTCTGGGCACCCTGCCCGCCGTGGAGCGGGCCTGCGAGCTGGTGGAGCTCCTGGGGGCCGGCGAGGTGGTGGACGGGACCATCGACGTCATCGCCCGGGATACCGCTCCCACGAAGCTGAAGCTGGAGCCGGAGAAGATCGACCGGCTGCTGGGCGTCCACACGGAACCGGCATTCATGAAAAAGGTGCTGACGGACCTGGGCTTCACCTTCGACGGGGATGAAATGACCGTTCCCTCCTGGCGCGGCGACGTGAGCCACTACAGCGACATTGCCGAGGAGGTCGCCCGCTTCTACGGCTACGACGTGATCCCCGCCACCTCCTTCAAGGGCACCACCGCCCAGGGCGGACTGACGGAGAAGCAGCAGACGGAGCGGGAGGTTCGTCACCTCTGCCGGGACATGGGCTTCAGCGAGACCCTGACCTATTCTTTCATGGGCCAGAGCGACTATGACCTGGCGGGGATGCCCAAGGACCACCCCCTGCGGGATTCCTTTGCCATCCTGAACCCCCTGGGAGAGGACACCGGCATCATGCGCACCACCCTTCTGCCCAGCCTCCTCAAGTGCATGAGCCTCAACGCCGCCCACCGGAACAAGGACGTGAAGCTTTTCGATCTGAGCAAGGTCTATCTCAAAGAGGCGGGAAACATCCTCGCCAGGGAGGAAAAGCACCTGACCCTGGGCGTCTACGGGGAAGGGGCGGACTTCTTCGCCCTGAAGGGCTGCGTGGAAGCCCTGCTGCGGCTGCTGCGGGTGAAGAACGTGCGCTACGAGGCCGACAAGAGCCACTTCGCCTTCCATCCCGGCCGCTGCGCTGATATCCTCGCAGAGGACGGCACGGTGCTGGGGACCTTCGGCGAGGTGCATCCCAACGTGCGCAAGGGCTGCGGCATCAGCGCCCCCGCCGCCGCAGCGGAGCTGAACTTCGAGCTGCTTTGGGACCGCCGCGCCCCCGAGCCCCTGTATCAGCCCCTGCCCCGCTTCCCCGCCGTGCTGCGGGACCTGGCTTTGGTCTGCGAGGAGAACGTCACCGTGCACGCGCTGACGGAGTGCATCGCCGAAGCCGGCGGCAGGCTGCTGCGGGAGGTCAGCTTCTTCGACGTTTACCGCGGCGCGCCCATTCCCGCCGGGAAGAAGAGCGTGGCCTTCTCCCTCAGCTTCCGCAAGGAGGATTCCAGCCTCACGGACACGGAGATCGAGCCGGTCATGACGGCGATCCTTCGGGCTTTGGAGGAAAAACTTCAGGCAAAAATCCGCTGAAACCGTTCTTTACATGGCGTGCTTTTTGGGTTATACTATCGTCTATAAAAAACTGACCCTGCAAAGGAGGCCGTGCCATGGATCAATTCACGCGCAAATTCGGGATCGTCGACAAGCGCACCGAGACGCGGGAGATCATCACCGCCGTCTACGACGCCCTGCTGGTGAAAGGCTACAACCCCATCAACCAGATCGTGGGCTATATCCTCACCGAAGACCCCACTTATATCACCAACTATAAGAATGCGCGGACGCTCATCAGCCATCTGGACCGGGACGAGCTTCTGCAGGAGCTCGTGCGCAGTTATCTGAATCAATAAAACCGTTTTGCAGGGCTGCGGCTCCCGGTCCGGGGGCCGCAGTTTTTCCGCCGCCGCGCGTCAGGGCGGCGGATGGCTTGACATCGGGGGGAAAAAGGATTAGAATAAGGCGCTGTGAAAACGGCGGGATTCCCTACAAGGAGAAGAGCAATGGCAGAAGCGAAGAAACTGACTTATAAAGGCCGCCCCCTTCGCCGGAAAGACAATCTGGTCTATTACGGGGACATGTCCGATAAATATGTGGTGATGCTGCAGATCATGGACACGGAGCCGCTGCAGGACCTGAATCTGGCCAAGCGGGTCTCCGTGCAGCTCCAGCTCACCGATCCGGACATCCGTTCCAGAGACCGGGTTGTGAAAAAGGCGGAAAAAGAGGGCTTCTATATTGCACTGGACCTGGGCGCCGTCTGGCTGGAAAGAGCGCTGGCGACAGGCTGAACGAGCACAGCGAATACAAAGGACGAGAACATGAAGAAAACAATTCGTATCGTTATCACTATCCTGTTGGCGGCATTCCTGCTGGCGATCCCGGCCCTGGCCCTTTCACCGGGCACCGCGAGGGTCACCGGCGTCGCCCTTCGCTTCCGGGCGGCTCCGAGTCTGGACGCCGAGGTCCTGGGCTACGCGGACAAGGGCACGGTGGTGGAGGTCCTGGAGGACCTGGGCGAATGGTGCCGCGTCCGCTGGGACGGCACAGAGGGCTATATGAGCTCCCAGTATCTGGAGCAGCTGACCGTGTATGAGCCGGAACCCGAACCCGAAACCACACCGGAACCGGAAACCACACCGGAACCCGAACCGGTAACCGAACCCGAACCGGAGACGGAACCGCAGCCGGAACCTGAGCCGGAACCCGAACCGGAGACCGAGCCCGATCCTGAGCCCGAACCGGAACCTGAGCCGGAGCAGGAAAAGCCGGAGGAGGAATTCCCCTGCACCGGCGTCCTCAGCCGCGATCTGGTCCGCTTCCGCGCCGCGCCTGACCTGGAGTCGGACGTCTACACCCTGTTCAGCACCGGCCGTCGGGTGACCGTGCTGGCGCTGGAGGGAGACTGGTACAAGGTCGAAGCCAGCGGCAAAACCGGCTACCTTTTCGCCGAGTACGTGCGGCTTCTGGAAAAAGAGGAGACGGCGGCCCTGCCCGAAACGGGGGACCTGGCCCAGAGCGTCATCGCCCTGGCGAAGGAAAACCTGGGCGTTCCCTACCGCTACGGCGGCGCTTCTCCCGACGGGTTTGACTGCAGCGGCCTCGTGTACTACTGCTTCCTGAACAGCGGAGTGAAGCTCAACCGCACGGCCTCCGGGCAGTACACCCAGGGCGTTTATGTGGAAAAGGACAAGCTGGAGCCGGGCGACCTGGTGTTTTTCGTCAGCCCCGGAACCTGGAGCATCGGCCACGTGGGCATCTACATCGGAGACGGGGAATTCATCCATGCCTCCACCGGCTCCCATGAGATCGTCGTCAGCGAGCTGAGCGGCAGCTACTGGACGAGCTATTACTACGGCGCGCGCCGCATCACGGAATAAGGCACGGATCCTGCGCCTCCGGGGGAAGCTTCCCCGGAGGCGTTTTTTTCTCGCGCCGCTCCGGTCTCCGCAGATTCCGCCCCGATTATCCTCGAAATCCGGTTGAAGAATGCGCCCCGGTTTGCTATACTTTTCTCAGAATCCATAAGAAAGAAGGACTTCCGATGCCTGTCTATACCATCGATATCGCCGGAATGAAGCGCGACCTGCCCATCTGCCCGCTGAACGAAAACCTCTCCATCGGCGCTTTCGTCATGTTCGGCGACGTGGAGCTCACCATCCACTGCGCTTCCGAGCTATTGAAAAGGCTGCCCCCCTGCGACTACCTGATCGCGCCGGAGGCAAAGGCCATCCCCCTGATCTATGAGATGAGCCGCCAGAGCGGTCTTCCCTACCTGCTGGCACGAAAAAAGGCGAAAGCCTATATGAGCGGCGTCTTCCGCGTGGACGTGCAGAGCATCACCACCGCCGGCACCCAAACCCTGGTCATCGACACTGCCGACGCGGAGCGGATGAAGGGGAAACGGATCGTCATTCTGGACGACGTGATCTCCACCGGGGAGAGTCTCCGGGCCATGGAGACCCTGGTGGGCAAAGCCGGGGGGAATATCGTCGGCAAAATGGCCGTACTGGCCGAGGGCGACGCGGCGGAGCGGACGGATATCACCGTGCTGGCTCCCCTGCCCCTGTTCCGGCCCGACGGCAGCATCCTCTGAGTCTCGCCATGGCGGAACACAAAACCGGAAGCGGTCTCCGCACCGTCTGGAGCGAGCAAAGTCTGCCGGACATTCCCCTGGGGGAATACCCCCGGCCACAGTTCGTCCGACCCGACTGGTTCTGTCTCAACGGGCGATGGGATTTTGAAGTGCAGCCCAACGGCGCCATACCGGAGGAATACGGGGACAGCATTTTGGTCCCCTTCTCCCCGGAAACGGCCCTCAGCGGCGCGAAGCGTTCCCCCGGACCGGGGGAGACCGGCTGGTATCGCCGCCGCTTCACCCTGCCCGCGGGCTTTATGAAGGACCGGCTGCTGCTCCATTTCGGGGCGGTGGACCAGTCCTGCGAGGTTTTCATGAACGGGCGCAGCGCCGGCACCCACGAGGGGGGCTATACCCCCTTCACCCTGGACGTCACGGCCTTCACCTCCCCTGCCGGGGAGAACACCCTGACCGTGGCCGTGCGGGACGAGACCGCCGAGGGCGCCGGCATCTACGGCAAACAGTCCGTGAAGCCCAGCGGCATCTGGTACACCGCCCAGAGCGGCATCTGGCAGACGGTGTGGATGGAAAGCGTGCCGGTGAACCATTTCACCTCCATCCGCATCACCCCCGGCGAAGGAAAGTCCGTGACGCTGCAGCTGCCCGACGCCATGGAAGGGGACGCCTACGCGGTGTTCCAGTCCGGCCATCGGGTGCTCAGCGGGGTCTTCGACCTGCGGGGCAGAGCGGAATTCACCCTCCCCGACGGCATCCTGTGGACGCCGGAGAGGCCCTTCCTGTATGACCTCCTGCTGCGGCGGGGCAGCGACATCGTGAAGTGCTATTTTGCCCTGCGCACCTTCCGGGCGGAAAAGGGGCGTCTTTTCCTCAACGGGGAACCCATCTTCCTGACGGGGCTGCTGGACCAGGGCTACTGGCCGGAGAGCCTTTACACGCCTCCCTCCGACGAGGCCATGATCTATGATATCGAGACCGCCCGGAGCCTGGGCTTCCAGGTGCTGCGCAAGCATGTGAAGGTGGAGCCGGACCGCTGGTACTACCACTGCGACCGGCTGGGCATGCTGGTATGGCAGGACATCCCCAACGGCGGCGCGCCCTATTCCTTCTTCTGGACGGCGCTGCTCCCCTTCCTGGGCGTCCACGTCTCCGACAGGAACTACGGACGCTTCGGCCGCCGCTACGAGCGGGCCCGGAAGCTGTTCCGGCGTGAAGCGGAGGAGATCGTGCTTGCCCTGGCAAACCATCCCTCCATTGTTGCCTGGACCCTTTTCAACGAGGGCTGGGGCCAATTCGAGACGGAGGCCCTCACGGTGAAAATGCGCCAATGGGACCCGGAACGCTGCGTGGACGCGGCCAGCGGCTGGCACGACCGGCGCGTGGGCGATTTCTGCAGCCGGCACCGGTATTTCGGCAGGCTGAAGCTGAAATCCGACCCCCGCGTGCAGGCCCTCACGGAATTCGGCGGCTACAGCCTCACGGTGGAGGGTCACGCCTTTTCCGGGCGGGGGATCGCCTACCACCGGGTCCGCAGCGGCGGAGAACTGACATCCGCCCTGGAGAAGCTTTATACCGAGCAGCTGCTCCCCCTGAAAAGGGAGGGTCTGCAGGCCTGCATCTACACGCAGCTCAGCGACGTGGAGGCCGAGCACAACGGACTGCTGACCTGGGACCGAAAGGTGCTGAAGGCGGACGCCGAAAAGCTTTCGGCCCTGAACGAAGCGCTGCGGTCACGGGAAGCGCGCGCGGACGCAAGCGGCGAAAAGCGCGCAGAATAGCCCTGTCCGGCCAAGACTGTTTCGCCCGGGCCTCGCCGGGGCGGAACTGCCCCACGCGCCGAAGGGCGTCGTTATATGCAATGCGTATGCGATTGGAAAAGCGGGAAACCCGATCCGTCGGGTTTCCCGCTTTTGTCTTTTCTTCTCAAATCGCGCTCCGGCAAGGCGGATGCGCGCTATTCCGGCATGACAGACTGCATCCCGTGGCATTTTTTGAACTTTTTGCCGCTGCCGCAGATGCAGGGGCCGTTGACCCTTGGTTTCAGCCTGCCGGCGGCATACTCCGCCAGCAGCTCCGAAGGGGTGTTGCCTCCCAGGCACCAGAGGCGCACCTGCTGCTTGATCTCCGCGACGCGCCCTTCATCCGGCAGAACGCCGAATTCCTCGAAAAGGGGGCTGTGGTCCTCCGTTCCCAGCTCCATGCGCAGCACGGCATAGAGGGTGTCGGTGAACGCCGTGGCTTTATCCTCCGGCTCCTCCTCCCCGGCTTCCCGGAAGCGGTCCTCTGCCTCCAGCCGCCAGACCTCCAGCTCATGGAACACATCGTAATAATCCCCGTCCCCCAGGCGCAGGATCTTCTCATGCACCGGCAGATAGCGGGGCAGCCCTTCCCGCGCCGCCATGTAGGGCTGCGCTTCCTCCGGGCTCAGGCCGCGGTGCAGCAGGAGCTCTCCTTCCACGGAATAATAGGTGCCGTCCGCCAGCGCGCGCAGCATGGCCTCCGCTTCCTCGTTCCACCGCACCTCCGACCGCAGACGCAGCATCTCCCCGAAATCCGCCAGGAACAAAGCCCCATAGAGCTTCACGGCGGCCTGGGCATAGGCGTCCAGGGTGTCGTGGAGCTGCTTCCGCCGGGGCAGATCGGTGCGCTTCAAATCTCCCCAGAGGGTGCGGATCTCCGTGGGCACCACCAGATACAGCTCCTCCCCCACCAGATAGGGCTGCAGGAGGCAAAAGCCGATGAGGCCGCTGTGCATGGGCAAAAAGACCTCCTTCTCCTGGAGGAAGGGTCCTTCGGCCGCCCGTGCAAAGAGCGCGTAGTCTGCCGCGGGCAGAGCCATGAGCAGCATGGAGAGGTTATTTGCGTCCGTCAGCCAGGCATAGAGGTTCTGCGCGCCGGTGAGCTGTCTGAGCCTGTCCCGCGCTTCCTTGCCCCGGCGCTCCAGAATGGCGGCCAGGGCGAAAACCGGTTCGCCCGTATCCGCCAGCGCCCGGTTCCGTTCGTCGATCCGATCCATAGGCCTTACTTCGCCTCCGCTGTCTGCATCTTCGCCGCCCGCTTGGCTTCTTCCTCTTCCTCCAGCACCCGGTAGGCCACCTTGCCCACCAGGGTCTTGGGCAGCTCGACGCGGAACTCGATCTCCTTGGGGATGGCGTATTTGGCGATATGCTTGCGGCAGTAGGCCATGAGCTCCTCCTTCGTCTCCTCCGTGGCGGGGACCCCCTCCTTGAGCATGATAAAAGCCTTCACCGCCTGCATCTTGTAGGGATCGGGGATGCCGATGACGCAGCTCATGTGCACCTTCTCATGGGCGTCCAGGATGTTCTCCAGCTGGCCGGGATAGACGTTGTAGCCGGAGGTGATGATCATACGCTTGGCCCGGCCCCGGAAATAGACGAAGCCCTCGTCGTCCATGGTGCCCAGGTCGCCGGTATAGACCCATTGCAGCCCGTCGGCGTGGGTGCGCAGGGTCTGCGCCGTCTCCTCCGGGTGCTTCATATATTCCTTCATGACCGTGGGGCCGGAAAGCAGGATCTCCCCTTCTTCCCCGTAGGGCAGTTCCTCCTCGGTGCCGGGCCTGACGATCTTGATATAGGTGTCCGGGAAGGGGACGCCGATGCTCCCTTCCTTGAACATGTGGGGCGGCGTCAGGCAGCAGGCCGTCACCGTCTCGGTGGTGCCGTAGCCCTCCCGCACCTGAATGGAGGCGTGATGGTCGTAGAGGAATTTGTCGAATTTCTTTTTCAGCTCCACGCTGAGGCTGTCGCCCCCGGAGAAGACGCCCTTGAGGCTGCTGAGGTCCGCGTTTTCCATGTCGGGCAGACGCAGCAGGGCTTCATACAGTGTGGGCACTCCGGCGATGAAATTGCAGCGGTATTTGGTGATCTGCCTGGCGTAGCTCTTGGCGGTGAAGCGCGGGATGAGGATGCAGCGGCCGCCGGACGCCAGCATGGTGTGGATGCACACACCCAGACCGAAGCCGTGGAACAGGGGCATGGCCGCCAGCATCTTGTCGCCGGGGCGGAACATGGGATTTGCCGCCACCACCTGGCGGCTCAGGGCATTGAAATTCAGGTTGGTGAGGACGATGCCCTTGGTGGTGCCGGTGGTGCCGCCGGAATAGAGGATGACGGCGGGGTCCTCCGCCTTTCGCTCCACCTTGTAATTCCAGGAGCAGGCCTGCCCCAGCTTCATGAATTCCTTCCAGCGGATCACGGGCGCGTCGGCGGGTATCTTTTTGATCTTGCGCCCCTCCGTCAGCATATACCCCGCCCGCACGGGCTTGCTCAGCTCATCCTTCACGCTGGCGATGATGACGTTGACCACGCCGGTATTCTGGCGGATGGCTTCGATTTTGTTGTAGAACTGGTCCAGGGTGATGACGCTGTAGCTCTCGGATTCGTTGAGATAGAATTCGATCTCCTTTTCCGCGGAAAGGGGATGGATCATATTGCTGACGCCCCCCACCAGATTCACCGCGTAGAACATGAAGATGGCCTGGGGGCAGTTGGGCATGGCGATGGTGATGCGGTCCCCGGCCCGAACGCCCAGGGTCTTGAGGCTTTTGGCGCAGGCCTCCACCTGCTCCACCAGCTTCTTATAGGTGGTGCTCTTTCCCATGAAGTCGAAAGCGATATTGTCCGGATACTGCGCGGCGACTTCCCGCACCGCGTCGAACATGGAGCCCTTCGGGTATTCCAGATGCAGCGGGACGCCGCCCATATGGTCCTTCCAGGGGACTCTTTCCGTGATGAACATGGCATGCTCCTCCTTGCAGTTTTCCTGCCTGTAACGGATATTATATAGCAATCGGGCGAAAAATGATAGTTATAATTTTCCTTCCGGCCGTCATAGAATGATCGCAGGCAGACCATGCCTCGCGTTTTCATGAGGGGAGGCGGCTCCATGCAGTGCAGGATCGCGGACCTCCGGTGCAAGGAGGTCGTGAACATCGCCGACGGGATGCGGATGGGCAATGTGGAGGACGTGCTGGTAGACACGGTCAGCGGCAGGGTGATGGCCCTGGTGACGCCGGGACCCTGCCGCTTTCTGGGCCTTTTCTTTCCCGGCGACGACGTCGTCATTCGCTGGGAATGCGTGCGGCGCATCGGCGAAGACCTGATCCTGGTGGAAATACGGGGTCCGTGCGAACGCTGCAAACGCCCGAAACGCTGGTTTTTCTGAACGGCAAATGCATATCGGAGCCCGGCTGCCGCCGGGCTCCGATGCTATTCCGACGCCTTTCGGCAGGATGGCCGCACGGGGCGTGCCCGCGGAAGATCATCAAATGCGGGCCGAGAGAAGGCGCTTCGTATAATCATGCTTCGGGCTGGAGAAGACCTCGTCCGTATTGCCCATTTCCACGATCTCCCCGTCCTTCATGACGGCGATCCGGTCGCAGATGGCGGCGACCACATCCAGATTATGGGAAATATACAGCAGCGTGAGATTTTCCTTCCCGTGGATCTCCTTGAGAAGGGAGAGGATCTGCGCCTGCACGGAAATATCCAGCATGGAGGTCGGCTCGTCGCAGATCAGAAGCGAGGGTTTGAGCAGCAGCGTTCTTGCGATGGACAGGCGCTGGGCCTGACCGCCGGATATCTCATGGGGGTATTTTTCCAGCTGATCGCGGGATACGCCCACCCTGTCCAGGATGCCCAGGACCATTTCCCGTTCCTCGTCCGCGTCCTTTGCCAGCTTGTAGATCCGAATGGGCTCGGCGCAGGCGGAATAGACGGTGCTTCTCGGATTGAAGGTCATCTGGGGATGCTGAAAAATCATCTGGATGCTCTTTCGAAGCTCATGCCACTTTGCTTTTCCCAGCTTCGTGATATCCTCGCCTTGATACAGCACGGCCCCGGACGTGGGCTTCAATAGCCCCATGATGATCTTGCAGGTCGTCGTTTTGCCGCTCCCGCTTTCGCCGATGATCCCGAAAATCTCCCGCTCCCCGATCTCCAGATTCACATCCTTGACCGCATGAAAGGCTTTGTTCCGCATGACGCCGGACCAATACGTTTTTGTGACGTTCCGTAATTCAAGCAGCATTTCATTCTCCCCTGCAGCGATGGCAGTAAACAAAGTGGCCTGGCTCCGTCTCATGCATTTCCGGTTTGCCTGAGCGGCACGCCTCGACGCAGTGGGCGCAGCGGTCCTGATAGCGGCAGGCGGCGGGCATTTCCTCGAAGGACGGCATGAAGCCCTCCGTGACATGAAAACCGTTCTCCGGGAGCGCGCTGATCAGGTCAGCCGTATAAGGATGCTGCGGATGGTCCAGCACCTGCCCGGCCGTTCCGGTCTCCACGATCTCCCCGGCGTACATGACGGCGATCCGGTTGGAAAGGGCGCGGGCAACGCCGATGTCATGGGTGATCATCATCATGGCGCAGCGGTAATCCTCTTTCATTTTACGGAGGACGTCCACGACGCCGGCCCGGAGGATCCAGTCCACGGCTTTTGTCGGCTCGTCCACCACGATCAGGTCTGCGTTGGTGATAGCGCCCATGGAGATCAGGACCCGCTGGCACATACCCCCCGAAAGCTCGCAGGGGTATTTCCGGAATATCTTTCCCCGCTCGTTGAGCCTCAGCCGCTCAAAAATCTGCTGCACCCGTTCTCTGACGGGAACCTGCTGCGCCTTTTTGCTGTAGTCGGGTCTTCTCGTCAGACATTCCTCCACCTGCATGCCCACCGTCATCATCGGATTCAGCGACGTTGACGGCGACTGGGGAACGGAAACGATCTTTGCTCCCCGCAGCCTGTTGAATTCATGCTCGCTCATGGGCAGCAGCGCTTTCCCGCGGTAGTCGATCTGCCCCGCCACGACGGCGTTATCCGGCAGAAGCCGGAGCACGGCGGAGCCCGTCACCGATTTTCCGCAGCCCGTTTCCCCGATCAGGCCGAGCACTTCGTTTTCCCCGATGTGCAGGGACACATGGTTGATGATATTGACGACCCTGTCCCGCACATGAAAGCCGACGCACAGGTCGTCGATACGCAATACCGGTTCCATACGCTCACCTCCGTCATTCGGTCTGGATGGATTCCCGCATCCTGGGGTCCAGGGCGTCCCGCAAGCCGTCGCCGATCATATTGAAGGAAAGCGCCGTCACGGCGACCGCGATGCCGGGCGCGATGGAGATCCAGGGTGCGTTGCGGATATAGTCCCTTCCTTCGTTGATCATGGTCCCCCAGGCGGGAGACGGCGGCTGCGTGCCGAGGCCGAGAAAGCTCAGGGATGCGCAGTAGAGGATGATGCTGCCGATATCCATGGACATCATGATCAGGATCTTGGAGACCGTGTTGGGGAGGAAATAGCGGAACAGGATCCCCGTCTTGCTGTTTCCGATGGCGGTGGCCGCCTCGATGTATTCCACATTGCGGATGATCACCGCTTCGCCCCGGGCGATCCGCGCATAGCGGACCCAGTTGATGCAGCAGATGGCGAGGATCAGGCTCAATTGGTTGGTCGGCAGAAACGTGGTCATGGCCAGCACGAACACGATCGTCGGGAACGCGAGAAAGATATCGACGATGCGCATGCAGACCATGTCCGTCCTGCCGCCGATGAACCCGGAGAAGAGCCCGATGGCGGTGCCCAGGATGGCGGAGAAAATGACGACGACAAAGGCCGTGCCCAGGGAGACGCGGGAGCCCTCCAGGATCCGGCTGTACACGTCTCTGCCCAGGGCGTCCGTTCCGAAATAGTTTTCGCTGCTCGGCGCCTTCAGCTTATTGGGGAGATTCATTTTCGTCGGGTTGTGGGTCTCCAGCAAGGGCGAAAAGATCGTGATCAGAAGGATCAGGGCGGAAAGGGTCAGTCCCAGGATCAGGAGCACGTTTTTCCGGTTGATATGAAACAAAGCGCTTCTCTTTTTCATATCCGTCCTCACCCCTCCGTGTACTTTACGCGCGGGTCGAGCCAGGCGTAAACGACGTCAACGAGCAGGTTGATGGCCGTATAGCCAAAGGTGATCAGGATCACACAGCCCTCCAGCATGGGCGTATCCCGGTTGCTCACCGCGTCGTTGAGCAGACTGCCCAGCCCCGGCCAGGCGAAAATCGTCTCCACCAGCACCGAACCTCCCAGAATATGCCCGATCTGCAGACCGATCACGGTCACGATCGAGGGCAGCGCGTTCCGAAAGGCGTGGGACACCAGCATGGAGGACCTGCGGATGCCCTTTGCCTTTGCAACGACCATAAAATCCTGGCGAAGCACATCCAGCATGCCGGTGCGCATCATGCGGGTGGTGGTGGCGACCATGCCCAGCGCCAGCGTGACCGCGGGCAGCACGATGCTTCCCGCGGTTTTCATGCCGGAAGTCGGGAACCATTTGAGCTTCAGCGAAAAGATGATGATCAGCACCAGTCCGCTGAGGAAGCCGGGGACGGAGCCGATAAACAGTGTGGCGACTCTGCTGGTGTGGTCCAGAAGCCTGTTCTGCCGCAGCGCGCTCAAAACCCCCAGCGGTATCCCGATCAGGGCAGAGAGGAAAACCGCCGTCAGGCCCAAGCGGGCCGTGTTCGGCAGTCTTGCCTTGATCATGTCCATGACCGGCATATTATAGCGGTAGGAAATACCGAAATCCATTCGGAATACGCCGAGAAGCCAGTTGAAATACTGCACATAAACCGGCTTGTCCAGGTCGAAGCGTTTGTTGATGCGCTCGATCAATTCTTCGTCCATGTTGGTCCCGCCGGTCAGGTTGAAAACGATGGCGGTAGCCGCGTCTCCCGGCGTCACGTGGACCATGAAATAGGTCATGGTCGATACCGCCCACAGGACCAGCAGCATGACGAGCAGGCGCTTTACGATATACTTTAACATAGGCCCTCCCATGCAGGAATGTTTGGCATCGCTGCCGAAGGATCCGTTCCTTTTGCTCTGCCCGGGTGCGGAGATCCCGCACCCGGGCAGAGCATGGTCAGATCAAAGGATTCGGATCAATCCATCAGGTCCGTGGAATTCGGTACGATGAAGTCATGGACCGCAGGGCTGTAGTCGAAGCCGGTGACCTTGGCGCTGTTGATGAAGACGGCGCCGTAGAGCATGACGGTCGTGAAGACGGCGTCTTCCTGCGCCAGGGCCTGGGCTTCCTTGGCGAGCGCATACTTCTTCTGCAGGTCGTCCTCTGCCAGACATTCCAGATACAGCTCGTCCAGCTTCTCGTTTTTGTACCCGATCGTCTGGGCGTTGCTGCCCTCGGACCAGTACAGGGAGCTCAGATAGTAGGACGCGGTGGGGACGTAGGTGGCGCTGGCGGAGGACAGGTTGAGGTCATACTCGTTATCGTTGCGCATCTGCGTGACGGTGGAGTATTCCACGATCTTGGTCACGGACTTGAGGCCGATCTCCTCATAATACTGCTGCATGGCCTGGAGGATCAGCGGGCAGCCCGGGCGGAAGGTCATCGTTATAAGAACGAGCTCCAGGTTCTCCCCGTTGTATTCGCGCCAGCCGTCGCCGTCGCTGTCCTTGATCCCCGCTTCATCCAGCAGCTGCATCGCCTTTGCCGGATCATAGGCATAGGGGTCCACATCCGTGTTCGCCCAGGGCATGCTGGCGTCCAGGATGCCCTGCGGCACGCCGCCGACGCCCATCAGCAGGGAATCGAGGATCGTCTGCCGGTCGATGGCATACAGAAGCGCTCTGCGGACCCGGACGTCCTGCAGATACTCTTTGCGGATATTCTGCTCAAGATAATAGGTACGGGTCGTCGTGAATTTGCTGACGCTGAGATTCGTGTCCTGCTCCAGATTCGCAAGCTCGGAGAAGGGCGCGTCCATCATGATGTCCACTTCTCCGTTGATGGCGGCGAGAGACCGGGTGGAGGCGTCCGGAATGGAGACGACCACGCGCTTTCCCACGGACGTGCCCGGGTCGCCGCCCCAGTACTGATCGAAAAAGACCGCCGTCAGAATGCTGGCGCTGACGTCGAAGCTGTCATACATGTAGCACCCGGTCCCGATCGGCTTATCGAAGGTGCCGTCGGCCTTGAAGGAGGTGGGGGCCATGATGGTGCCGATCTGGCTGGCCAGAACGTTGGCAAGCTCGCTGGTGGGTTCGGAGGTGTTGAAGCGGAGCGTCAGGTCGTCGATGACGTCGATAGACTCGATTTGGGTATAGGCGGCGTAGGTGTCGACATACTTGCTCTTCTCATCCAGGCACCATTTGACCGCATCGGCGGTCAGCGGCGTGCCGTCGTGGAACAGGACGCCCTCCCGGAGACGGAACTCCCAGGTCTTTTCGCCGGTGCGCTTCCATTCCGTGGCAAGGCAGGGAAGCACGTTGAAGTTCTTGTCAAGGACCGTCAGCGTCTCCAGCATATTGGCCTGCTCCAGCATCTGGGTGGAGCCCTGTCCGTGGGTGACGTCCAGACCCGTCAAAACGCTGGTGATGGCGATGCGGAGCACCTTGTCCCTGGCGGCCGGCTTGGCCTCCGCCGGGGCGGGGGTATTTGCCGGAGCGGGGGCATTGGTAGGAGCCGCGGTATTTGCCGGAGCGGGGGTGTTCGTCTTCGGGGGTTCGGTGCCCGTTGTTTCCCCTGTCCCGGCGCAGCCGGCGAACAGGGCAAGGGCGAGCAGAACGGTCAGGATCCTGACAATGGTTTTCTTTTTCATGGTAACCTCCTGCATAATATGGAATCTCTGCGTGCATTTCTGTCTCACAGGATATCGCGAAAAAGGTTCTTGGCTCTTTGCGCCGCTTATCCCTTCGTGCCGACGAAGGCAAACCAGTTTTCCCTGTCGCTGCTTTCCAGACGGCAGCCCTTCATCAGCTCGGCCCGCGCCCCTTTCACGCCGCATTTCGTGAACGTCTCCACGATCCCTTCCTTGTCGATATCGGAGAACGGGAAGGATTCCGGGCTGACGTCCTTGAGATACTCCCTGCTGTCGGTGAAGGAGCGGGTGCGGATGCCGGCGCCGTCGTCCAGTTCGTTGATGGCGATGATGCGTCCACCGGGCTTGAGGATCCGCAGCCATTCCCGAAGCGCGTTTTCCGGCTCCGCAAGGGTCCAGAGCAGTCTCGAGCTGATCACCACGTCCAGGCAGTCGTCGGGCAGCCCCGTCTCCAGCGCGTTTCCGTACAGATAGCGGACGTTCAGACCCTTTTCCGCCGCGTGGCCGATGGCGATGTTCATCATGCCCTCGGACAGATCCATCCCCGTCACGTCGGTGTATCCGGCTTCCGCCAGCATATTGGCGATCATTCCGGTGCCGGTGGCCAGATCCAGGATCTTGGCATCCTTGTTCTCGCCGATCAGGCCGGACAGGACCTGTTTCCACACCTCATGATCCGCCAGCGCATGATGGGGCTCATATTCGGCGGCGCTTTTATCCCAGAATGCCGCCATGGAGAACGCGATCCGCTCCCGCTCCGTCTCCGCCCGTTTGCCGGTGATCACATACCAGGGATCGTAATCCGGGAAGTCGGGCCTGGTCAGGCCGTCCAGCTTTTTGATCGCCACGTCCTCATAGCCGCATTTCCTGACCAGCTGCTCCAGCTCGTCCATAGCGACGACAAAGCTGTCCATCTTGTTGTCGACGCCCTGGATCAGGTTGCCGGTGACCTTCATGCCGACGCCCTCCTGCATGCGGACAAATCCAAAGAACTTTCCGCCGGGACGAAGGGCGCGATACCAGCTTTTGAGGGCCTTTTCCGATTCCTCCACCGTCCAGAGCCACAGCAGCCGCGCGTTGACGATATAATCCACCGTGCAGTCCATGAGCGGCAGGTCCAGCGCGCTGCCGGTCATATACATCACGCTGACGCCCCTGTGCATGGCATGTCTTACGGCATAGCCCATCATGCCCGTGGAGATGTCCATCCCGACGGTGGGAAAGCCCAGCTCCGCGCACATGTTGGCAAGGAAGCCCGTTCCGGTGCCGAGATCAAGGACATTCTTTGATCTGTCGTCGCCCAGCAGCTCCGCGAGCACCTTTCTCCACTGGTCCAGGTCTTCGGTGTCGTGCTGCTTGTCAAATTTCAGCGCGGCGTCGTCCCAGTACCCGCCCATTCTTTCCAGTCTTTCGTTGGCGTCCATTGAATTACCTCCTTATGAATTAGCTTCGCAGTAAACAGCATGAAAAAAGCGCCTGTCCCGCTGATCGAGACAGGCGTGCAGACAGACAAGTGCATAAACATACGCTTGTCTGCAGGCCTCGGCTGCTGAACTCGAACAGCGAGCCTCCCTCCCCCGTGTATCTGACTTGGCCTGAGCAGCTGTTTATCAAATCATAGCACACGTCTTGCCGGCTTATTCTCCACCTGATTTTGCCGAAAAGCCTTGAAATACACTATGTATTCCGGCGGTTTTTCTTCTTCATCAGGCGAAAAAACACTCGACAATCCGCGCACTCCGATTTGATAAGCAGCTGCTGAAGACCGCACAGTGCCGGTCGCGTCGGTTCTTACCCGTTTCCACGTCGCCATCCAAGGCAGGAGAAGGAGTATCCATATGGGTATTGATGACTGTATTTTAACATTCCTTTGCATCTTCTGCAAGTTACCCGCCGGTTACCCCCACGCTTTCGTCAGCTTTCACAGTAAATCAGCAGATTCCGGAGCGTCCGTTGTCCATTTCTGACAATATTCGTGATATTCTAACTGTAATGAATCATTATAAGCGGCACGAACTGCGTTTTTCAGGGGTTCCGGCGGCCCTTTCCGGCCCCCGGAGAGGGCCGCCGGGGCCGTTCGCCGCCTTTCCAATATGTCAAGCCCCGCTCAACCAGCATTCAACGGTCACGCCTTTCGGCAGGATGGCCGAAAAACAGTTGACACGGTTTTCCGCCGATGGTACGATTATAAATCATATTCCGGAATCCTATCACGTCGGGAGGCGTCGATTTGAAAACCATCAGTGAGATCAACGAGAAGATACGCGCCGGCAGCGCGGTGGTGCTGACGGCGGAGGAGGTCGTCCGCATGGCCCGGGAGCAGGGCGTGAAGGAGACGGCGAAGAAGGTGGACGTGGTCACCACCGGCACCTTCAGCCCCATGTGCTCCTCCGGCGCGTTCCTGAATTTCGGCCACGCAGAGCCACTGATCCGCATGTCCGGCGTCAAGCTCAACGACGTACCCGCCTGCGCGGGCCTGGCAGCGGTGGACTGCTATCTCGGCGCTACGGAGCTGAGCGAGACCCGGGGCATGGACTACGGCGGAGCCCACGTCATCGAGGACCTGATCGCCGGGAAAAAGGTGCACCTCAGCGCCCGCAGCTACGGCACGGACTGCTACCCCCGGAAGAGCCTGGAGGCGGAGGTGGGCCTGAGCGACATGAACCAGTGCTTCCTTTTCAACCCCCGCAACGCCTATCAGAACTATAACTGCAGCGTCAACACCTCTGACCGCATCATCCACACCTACATGGGCACCCTGCTGCCCCATATGGCCAACGCCACCTACGCCACCGCCGGGGAACTGAGCCCCCTGCTGAAGGACCCGGAGCTGCGGACCATCGGCATCGGCACCAGGGTCTTCTTCTGCGGAGCCCAGGGCTATGTGGCCTGGGAGGGGACCCAGTGCTTCCCCGGCTATACGGAGTATGAGGACGGAGTCCGCTCCTATTCCGGGGCGACGCTGGCCCTCATCGGCGACATGAAAAAGATGAGCACCGATTACATCCGGGCCGCCTGCATCTATCAGTACGGCGTCAGCATGTTCGTGGGGGTGGGCATCCCCTTCCCCGTGCTGGACGAGGATCTGTGCGCCCAGCTGAGCAAGGGGAATGACGAGCTGTTCACCGAAGTCAGCGACTATTCCGTGCCCCTGCGGAGCCGCCCGGTGCTGCGGCAGCGGGTGAGCTACGCGGAGCTGCGCAGCGGCACGGTGGAGGTCTGCGGGAAGAAGATCCCCGCCGCGCCCATGACCAGCCTGAAAAAATCCAGGGACATCGCCCTGGAGCTGAAACGGCAGGTGCAGAAGGGCGAATTCCTGCTGACGGAGCCGGCGGCAAAGCTGCCACTGGACACGACCAAACACGTCCTGCATGCGCTGGACGATCCAAAGTAAGGAGGACGGGAACATGGAGCATTCCGTTAAGATTCGGCTTCGCTTTACCCCCGCGGACACGGAGCGTCCCTTCGTCCACCTGCTGGCGACCCGCTTCGGTCTCGTCTTCTCCATCCTGCAGGCGGACATCAGCCCCGACAAGGGAGGCCGCATGGTCCTGGACCTGACCGGCGAAGAAAAAGCCATCGAGGACGCACTGCAATTCACCATCGACCAGGGAGTGGACGTGCGCATCCTCTCCCGGGTCGTCCGCTGGGACGACAAGGTGTGCGTCCACTGCGGCAGCTGCACCGCCGTCTGCCGGACGCGGGCCCTGCAGCTGGACCCGGAGACGGCCATGCTCTCCTTTGACAACGCCCGCTGCGTCGTGTGCGAAATGTGCGTGAAGGCCTGCCCCACCGGTGCGCTGAAGGTGGAGCTGAGCCCGTGATCCCGGACCCCTACGCCGACCGGGGCAGCTACCGCGCCCTCCAGGAGGCGGGGGACCTGACCTATTTCCGCGTCAGCGTGGACGAAACGGACCTGAGCATCGGCGCGAAGCGGGACCTGAGCCGGGAAGCGCTGGCGGCGGTGCTGGACGCCCGTCGGCAGGTGCTGCAGGCAATCGCCGACAGGCCCCGCTTCCGCACTTCTCTGGAGCCTCTGCGGCCCCACGGGACGGAAAGCCCCCTCATCCGGCGGATGCTGGAAGCCGGGGCCCTTGCCCAGGTGGGGCCGATGGCCGCCGTCGCCGGGGCCATCGCGGAGCATGTGGGGCGGGTCCTGGCGAAAGAGAGCCGGGAGGTCGTCGTGGAAAACGGCGGCGACGTGTTCCTGTTCGGCGCGAAGAAGCGGAGCGTGGCCGTCGTGGCCGGGGACAGCCCCCTCAGCGGGCTGCTGGCGATCTCTGTGGAGCCCGTCGAGGGCTGCGGCGTCTGCACCTCCTCCGGCACGGTGGGCCACTCCCTCTCCCTGGGAACGGCGGACGCAGCCATGGTGATCGCCGGGGACTGCGCCTTGGCGGACGCGGCAGCCACCCGCCTGGGGAATCTGATCCGGGCCGGCGGCGCGCTGGACGGTCCGCTGGAGGAAATCTGTGCCATTCCCGGCGTGGAGGGCGCTCTGGTCATTGCCGGGGAGCGGATCGGCATCAAGGGCGGCGTCGTTCTCCAGCCCATCCGCGGCGCTGCGGATGGATGATGCTTTCCATGCGCCGGGTCGCCCCGGCGCACGGTTTTTCTTTACAAAAGCCCCCGACAGCGATATAGTTAGGGGAAGAGAGGAGGCTGCATGGTGAACACAGAGACGATCATCATCAAAACCGGCGGCGAGGGCACGAAGGAAGCCCTGATCGCAACGGAAAACCTCGGGCAGGAAAGCGGCCTGGGTCACAAGGAAATCATCCGTCTTCGTCTTCTGGCGGAGGAGCTGGTCGGTCTGATGCGCGGCATCACCGCTTTCCCGGAAGCGAGCTTCTGGGCGCAGCAGGAGGGCCGGCATTTCGAGATCCACCTGGAAGCCTATGTGGATATGCATATGGAGATGAGAAAACAGCTTCTTGCCGCTTCCTCCTCCGGAACGAACGCCGCCGCGAAGGGCTTCATGGGCAGGCTGCGGGATATGATCAACGTCGCGTTCCTTCCCGAAAAGCCGGAAGGGGACGGCATGGGCCGCACGGACGGCGCTGCGGCAGTTCCCGTGACGCGCAATCCCCGCGCGATGGCCTTCACCTGGTCTCTGAGCCAGCAGAAGGCCGAGCTCGCCAGCCGCGGGGCGGAAAACAGCGAGGCCTGGGATGAGCTGGAAAAATCCATCGTCGCCAACCTCGCCGACGAAGTCAGCGTCAACATCGTGAGCTCCACGGTTGAGATCACCATCTTCAAGACATTCTGATTATCCCAACAAAGGAGATCGCCATGTATCAGTGCCCCTATCCCCACCTGTTCACCCCCATCCGTTTGGGCAGCCAGCAGTTCCGCAACCGCATCTTTGCCTCCCCCATGTCCGGGCGGAGCCTGGATTCCAAAAACCGGCCCACTGCCGAGTGCGTGGCTTTCTATGAGGAGAAAGCCAGGGGCGGCGCGGCCTCCGTTTGCCTGGGAGACTGCTGTGTGGACAGCGTGAACGGTCTTTTCGGCGAAGACATGGTCCGGGCGGACGACCCCGGCAACCATCATGCGTTCAACATGTTCTCCATGGGCGTCAGCCGCTACGGCTGCGTCGCCTCCGCGGAGCTGAGCCACGCGGGGCTTTACGCCTATGCCAGCCGCGCCGCCGGGCACACCGTCTACGGTCCGGTGGACGGCGTCACCGCCGCCGGTGAAGAATACCGGCAGATGCCGGAGGAGGTCATCGAGGCCACCATCGAGCGCTATGCCGCCGCCGCGGCCTTTTTCAAATCCTGCGGCTTCGGCATGGTCACGGTCCACATGGGCCACGGCTGGGGCCTGAGCCAGTTCCTCAGCAGCAAGGTAAACACCCGCACCGACCGCTGGGGCGGCACCCTGGAGAACCGCTGCCGCATGCCCGTGGCGATCCTGGACGCCATCCGCAAACGGGTGGGGCCCGGCTTCCCCATCGAGGTTCGCATCTCCGGCAGCGAGGTCACGCCCCGGGGCTATGATTTGGATGAGGGCATCGCCATCGCGAAACAGCTGGACGGCCATTGCGACCTGCTCCACGTCTCCGCCGGGCACCACGAGTATGCGGAGGTCTTCTGCGTCACCCACCCCTCCGTCTTCTCCGAGGACAGCTGCAACGTGGGCTACGCCGCGGCCATCAAGCCCCATGTGAAGGTGCCGGTGGCTACCGTTGGCGCGCACAGCGACCCGGAGCTTCTGGAGGAGATCATCGCTTCCGGCAAGGCGGACGTGGTGGAGATCGCCCGCGCCCTGCTGGCGGATCCGGAGCTGCCCAACAAGGCCAGGGCAGGCCGCCGGGAGGAGATCCGTCCCTGCCTCCGCTGCCTCACCTGCTTCTCCCACCTCATCACCAACGGGCAGATCTACTGCGCCGTGAATCCCCGCATCGGCCGGGAGCTGGAGCATCGCTATGCCTCCGGGGCAGAAAAGGCAAAGACCGTGCTCATCGCCGGCGGCGGCGTCGGCGGGATGCAGGCGGCTATCAGCTGCGCTGACCGGGGCCATAAGGTCATCCTCTGCGAAAAGACGGACAAGCTGGGCGGCGCGCTCCTCTGCGAGGAGGACGTGCCCTTCAAGAAGAAGATCAAGGCCTATCTGGAATTCCAGCGCCGGGAGATCGCCCGGCGGGATATCGAAGTCCGGCTGAACACCCCCGTCACCCCCGCCCTGGCGGCGGAGATCGGGCCGGATGTGCTGCTGGCAGCCCTGGGGGCCAGGCCGAGCGCGCCCCCCATCCCCGGGCTGGACGGTCCCAACGTGCTGACGGCGGAGGAGGCCTACCGGCATGCGGAAAAGGTCGGCCGGCGGGTCGCGGTGCTGGGCGGCGGTCTGGTGGGCGTAGAGCTTGCCATCCACCTGGCCGTTCTGGGCCGGGAGGTGACCGTGATCGAGATGCTGCCCATGCTCAACAACGGCGGCAACATTCTGCACCAAAACGCCCTGGACGCCGAGATCAAGGCGAAAAACATCCGCCTCGCCCTGGGCACCCGCGTCCTGAAGGTGGATGAAAGCGGCGTGACCGGGCTTCGCGGGGAAAAAGAGGAACATTTTCCCGCCGACAGCGTCCTATGTGCCATGGGGCAGAAGCCCCTCCGGGAGGAAGCCGACGCCCTGCGCTTCTGTGCGCCGGAATTCTACGCTCTGGGCGACTGCCTGACGCCCAAAAACATTCTGCAGGCCACCACTATGGCGGACGCCATAGCCAGGAATATTTGATTTTTAACGAAAGGAGACCATACGATGAAATTTTGTCCCAACTGCGGCTCTCCGCTGGAAGAAGGGGCCGTGTCCTGCCCCAACTGCGGCGATCCCCTGACCCTGCAGGCAACGAGCGCCGGCACACCGTACGTCGACCCCACGGACCACACCGCGGAATTCGACGCCGCCGATATTTCCGACAACAAGGTCATCGCCATGCTGCCCTATCTGCTGGGCGTCGTCGGGCTCATCGCCGCCCTGCTGGCCAAGGGGAATTCCCCCTATGCCAATTTCCATGCGCGCCAGTATCTGAAAATCTGCGTCTGCCAGGCCATCGTCGCCATCTGCAGCGCGGTGCTGTGCTGGACCATCCTGGTGCCCATTGCCGGCGGCATCTGCGTCATCATCCTGCTGGTCGTCCGGATCATCTGCTTCTTCCAGATCTGCAAGGGCCAGGCCAAGGAACCCGCCATCGTCTGCAAGCTGGGCTTTCTGAAGTAAGCGTACCCTATTTTCACATAAACAAAAGGAGAAACCATGGATCTCAAGCTGAAGGACAAGGTCGTCCTGGTCACCGGAGGCACCGGCGGCATCGGCACGGCCATCGTGAAGGGCTTCATCGGAGAGGGCGCTAAGGTCGCTTTTTCCTCCACCAGCCAGAAGAAGATCGACGAGCTGCTGCCCACCCTGGGAGCCGCTGAGGGCCAGGTGGCCGGCTTCGTCGCCGACCTGAACAAGGAGGAGGACATCAAGAACTTCGTGGAGCAGGCCAAGGCCCGCTTCGGCACGCTGGACGTGATCGTGCCCAACGCCGGCTATGAGGGCAAGGCCCACCCGGTGCAGGACATGACGCTGGAACTCTTTGAGCAGACCTATATGCTCAATGTGTTCGCCGTGATGCTCACCATGAAGTACGCCGCTCCCACCCTGATCGAGAAGCAGTCCGGCAGCGTGGTAGTGATCGCCTCCGCCGCGGCTTATGAGCCCACCGCCTCCAACAGCGCCTACGTCTCCTCCAAATATGCGGTTGCCGGCCTCACCAAGTGCGTCGCTATGGAGCTCGGCCCTTTGGGTATCCATGTGAACTACATCTGCCCCGGCCCCGTGGACACCCCCATGATGCTGCGCATCGAGAAGGATTTCTTCGGCGACAGCATGACCCACGAGGAAGCCATGGCAATGCTGGCAGGCACCTACGCCATGGACAAGCGCTACGCGAAGCCGGAAGAAGTCGCCAATGCGGTGCTCTACCTGGCTTCCGAGGTCTCCGCCCACACCGCCGGTATGGGCATGCACGTGGACTCCAAGGTCTCCGCCGCCAGCTGACGATCGGTCAAGACGCAAACCGGGCCCCGCAGGAACTGCGGAGCCCGGTTTTTCCTAATACTAAACTTCCATTAAAATACGACAGTCCTTGCGGTCTGATTTGCGCCATCCTTCGTTGTCATCCTTGACGGGCGATAGCCCGCCTGCGTCCGACGCCTCATTCCGCGCGCGAGGGCCCCTGGCAGGGACGCGTGTGCTACCGCTGACACAAGTCATCCTCGCAATTCCTTGTCTAGTTTCAATGGGAGTTTAGTATTGCTTCCCTTATCTGTTATTTTGCTTCCGTTCCCTGCTTTTGAAACAGGAAATTCTCGTACGTCCCCTCCGTCAGCAGGATCGGGATGCAGGTTTCCGTCACCGCGCCGATGTAGACCATGGCGGTGGAGCCGTCCTCGCTGATATAGCCGATCTCCAGGGTGACAAAAATACGGTCCTCCCCTTCGCCGACGGTGATGTCCAGGTCATGGGCTGTGTCGTAGCGCACATCCACATGACCGTAGGGCGGAAGGTCCTGGACGAAAGCGAAGGTCCCCTCGCTGTGCCCCGCGGGAAGGCCGGTGCGGCCGGCGAATCCGGATTCCAGGTCCAGGACGATCGTTTTCCCGTCCCCGTTGAAGGTCATGCTCCCGCCCTCGGAAGTGAAAACGCCGTTCAGCGGCGAAGGGGCGGGGGTATCTGGCTCATAGGGGCGGTTTTCATATTCCGGTTTTCCCAAACAGCCCCCCAGGGACGCCAGCAGCAGCGCAGCCATCAGGAGGCAAAACAGGCGTTTGATTCGAATGATCATGCTCCTCTGTCCTTTCGTTGTTCCGCCGTGCGGTTGTCGTTTCCTTCAGCATATCCATCATATCATGAAAGGTCCGCGGTGACAAGCGTTCTCCCGCGCCCTTCCCGCGGCCCCGTCTGTCGCGCTTCCGGATAAAAACATTGACAAACGGCGCAGGAACGGGTAAAGTGTGAATAAACTATGAATGTCAGTGGAGGAAGTGGACATGCGCTGCGACGGCCGCAAAGTCAGCCAGGACGAGCCGATCTATTATCTGATCCCCTATTTTCTCACCCACCGCTATGACGCCATGAACATGATCACGGTGGATATTCCGGAGGAACCCCTGCGGAATTATATGAACCAGAAGCGGAAGGAAGGTACGCCGGTCAACCACATGGCCCTGCTCATCACCGCCTACCTCCGCACGCTGGACAAATATCCGGATCTGAACCGCTTTATCGGCAACAAGACCATTTATGAACACGTGGACAAAACCGTCAGCATGGTGGTGCTGAAGCCCGGCGGCGGCGAGAGCATGAACAAGATCGTGCTGTCGGATTCCGACGATCTGTTCTCTGTCCAGAAAAAGATCGAGAGCTTTGTGGACGTCAGCCGCAACGAGGAGGACGATCAGTCCCTGGACAAGGCGATCCGCGTCCTGCTCAAGCTGAAGCCCCTTCTGGGCTTCCTCATGGCCCTTCTCCGCTTCGCGGACCGGCACGGTCTGCTGCCCAGAGGCCTTGTGAAGGCCAGCCCCTTCCATGCCAGCATGCTCATCTCCAACCTGGCCAGCATCCGGACCAACCACATCTATCACCATGTCTATGACTTCGGCACCACCAGCGTCTCCGTCACCATCGGCACCATGCATGAGGTCCCCAAGCGCACCAGCGAGGGGATCAAGTTCGAGCGGTGCATCCCCCTGGGCGTGGTCATGGACGAACGCATCGCCTCCGGTCTCTACTTCGCCAACGCTTTCGGATATTTCCGCAAGCTGCTGCAAAAGCCGGAGCAGCTGGAAAAGCTGCCGGAAAAGGAAGAAGCAACGGTATAACGACACAAACCTATCGGGGAGGAGCCGCCTGCGGGCCGCTCCTCCCCGTTTCCGTTTCCCGCGTCGGATAAGAAGGGATTTCGTTCTTACCGGTATGCAGCGCTTTTCCTGGGAAACGCTGAGAAGTCATCGTACACGCAGTTATTTCTTTTCGGACGGCGGTCACGGCAGCAGATAGCCGTCCTCGCCGAAGGACCAGACGCTCCCGTCGATCTCCCGCGCCTCTCCCGTGAGGAAACTGCCGTCGGCGCAGCGGTAACGCCAGCCGCGGTCGTCCCTTCTCCAGCCCTCCGGCGTCACGCCCTGGCTGCGGTAGGGCGGCTCCAGGCTGTTCAGGGTTTCCATATCCTGGAAATGCCACCACTCGCTGAACAGGGTGCCGAAGCCCGCCGCGCGCATATAGCCCGCCAGCATGGCGGCATTGGCGTCGTTATACGCCGTGGCGGCATGCCAGCTCAGGTCGTGGATGTCGCTCTGCATCCGCAGTTCTTCCCCGGTGGCGATATCCACCAGCGCCACATCCACGGCGATGCCCCGGTTGTGCTTGGAAATGCCCGCAGCCAGGAAGTCCCAGAGACTGTAGCTGTCGCCGGTCATGAGCTGGCGATAGGTCAGGGCGTCTTCCTCATCGGATACCGGCTCCTCCATCAGCTTCATTGCCTGGTCGTAGACCGCCCTGGTGGCGATGTGCGGGCGGAAGGAATCATAGATGCGCAGCCGGTAGCCGTCCGCTTCCAACGCCAGCGCCGCGGCGATGAGCTTCTGCGCCGTGGGGTACAGCAGCGGCGCCAGATAGCCGCCGTCGGGCAGGGCCACCGCCTCATAGCCGGTGATAATCTCTCCCGTCATGTTCTCCATGGGAACGCCGTGGACCATGTAGATCGAAGCGACGCTGTTGGTGATCCGGTATTCGCAGAGGTCTCCCACATAATCCGGCAGATCGATCATGCAGTAGTTCGCGTCCACATAAGCGCTTCCCGCCGGTGTGCCCACCAGCAGGGAGCCGTTTTCTTCTCCCAGGACGCAGACGGCCCTGTCCATGGGAAGGACGCCGATCTTCTCCTGCCGCTGCGCATCCGCATAAAGTCCCAGCTCTGTGACGCTCCAGGCGGCGGCATTGGCGAGGGTCGCGGCGGTGCTGGCGCTTGCCTCCTCCGGCATAACGGCACAGGGCCCGTCCGGCTGCACCTGGCCGCCCTCGGCGGAAACTCGGAAGCGGAATTCTCCGAAGGGCGGCAGATGGCCGGTGAAAAACACCCGCTCCTCCCCCGCCGGGACCTCCGCCACGGTCTGCCAAGTTCCCTCAGCCCCGTCCATGCGCTGGACGAGATAGCGTTCTCCCTTGGTCTCGTCCCAGCGCAGAAGCCAGGAGCTGTCGTCTTCGGCGGTGCAGCTGAGGTTCAGGGTCACGCCCAGCAGGTCCTCCCGGGTGAAAGCGGCCTCCTCCGTACTGACGCCGGGATTGCGGACGCCCGGTTCCTCCCGATAAGCCTCCAGCCAGAAAGCGTAGGTATCCCCCCGCAGGGGCATGGGAAGGTCGCCCCCCTCCCCGATGCGCAGGACGGTACTCTCCCCGCTGAGCTCCCCCAGCAATCGGGGCTCCTCCCCGTTCCGGCGGAAATAGAGGCGATAACGATCCTCAGCCCTTCCTTTCCAGGAGAGCGTCGCCGTGGAGGAGGCCGCGTCGCAGGCAACCGACAGCTCCTCCGCAGCCGGACTGGCCAGCAGACAGGTCACGCTGATGGGATCGTCGCAGAGGCGCACTTCTCGTCTGCCCAGCATCTCCCAGACGCTGCGGGCAAAGACGCGCATTTCCAGCGTTTCCTCCTGGGGAAGACTTGCCGGAAGCAGGCATTCCGATTCGTCGCAGAGGGCGGAGAACAAGGCTTCTCCCTCCGCCTGCCCGGCCCGGCGGACCTCCAGATAATACCGGTCCTCGCCCCTCTCTCCCGGCCAATCCATGCGCACGGAACCGTCCGCCTGCCGCTCCAGGCCGATCTGCCGCTCCGCGCCCATGGTGAGCGGCGCTTCCATAAAACGCCGGCGCTGCGTGAAGAAGACTCCACCCAGCGCCAGAGCGGCCGCCAGCAGGATCACCGCGGCGGCAAACATCCATTTTCCGGCTTTGCTCATGGCTTTGCTCACTTGTTGTACGGCCAAAGCGTGGCTTCGATATCGTAGGAGAGCATATAGAAGTGATGATCTCCGTACTTTCCCTTGGAGGCCATTTCCATCTCTGTGTCAAAGATATAGGGCACCCCGTCGAATTCGATCTCCACCCAGGCGTGGGGCCGGGGGGTCCAGTTGCAGGTCCCGGAGATGGCCTTGGCGTCGTAGCCCAGCTGGCGGGCCAGGAGGCACATGATCCCGGCATAGCAGTAGCAGTTGCCCCTGCCGGTCCGCAGGATGGTGAGGGCTTCCTCCACCTCCCAGCCGGTGACGCCGGGATCGTAGGCGTCGCTGCGGCGCAGGTAGCTGTAAGCGCCCACCACATAATCATAGGCGGCAAGGAGCTTCTCCTCCGGGGTCATATCCTCCGTGACGATCTCCGACAGGATGCCGCGGACATAGTCGTCCAGCTCCGCATCCCGGCTGGTATAGCGGCCGTTTGCGCCGAAATACAGAGTGCCCACCGTCTGATCCCGGACGATATAGCCGTTTTCATCGGCATAGTAGAGCTCCAGGCCGGCGAAGACCGGTCCGCTGGGGAAACGAAGGGCAGCTTCGTCCGTCTCGATCCAGGTCTCCACGGTCTCCTCCGGGTCCACCCGATGGCTGATGCTGGCCTCCATGATCTCATAGTAGGCCCAATGGGCGGGGGTAAGGTCCCCGTACAGGGGGATCACCAGCTGCGCATCCAGCAGTACGCGGTCCGCGCGGCGGCCCAGCGCCCGGTTGATGATGGTCGCAGCCTCCGCCCGCGTCACCTTGCCCTCGGCACGGAAGGTGCCGTCCTCATAGCCGTTCACCCAGCCGGCGGCGGTGGCCTTGGCGATCGCGCCGTACCACGGGTCCGAGCGGGAAAGATCGGGATAGCTGCAATCGACTTCCGGCAGATTGGGGAAGAGATTGACCAGCATGGTCAGGAACTGGGCCCTGGTCAGCTGGGCATTGGGTTCCACGCAGCCGAATGCATCGGGGCTCACGATCCCCGCCGCCGCCAGCAGGCCCAGGGCGTCGTAATACCAGTCGCCCCGGTAGACGTCCGACAGCGCCGCCCGGTCCGCGGGCTTATCCTCCAGCAGGTTATAGATCATCTGCGCCTCCTCCGCGCGGGTGATGAACCCGTTGGGGCGGAACAGGCCGTCGTCATAGCCGTGCAGATAAGCTTCGTGCCGCGCCTCCCCCCGGCGCAGGGTCAGGTGCAGCTGGGTCGCATGGACCGCGGCCAGCCCCGGAAGGGCCAGCAGCAGCGCCAGGATCAGCGTCAGGGCGCTCGTCCGCCAAATGCGTTTACTCCACATAAACCACCGTCTCCGTTCCGTCTTCCCGATAGGTGTAGACGATAAAGCCGTCATAATAGAGATTCCCGTCGTCCCCTTCTCCCAGGCAGCTGGGGGCATAGTCCGAGGATTCGGGCTGACCGATGGCCGCGATCAAGTCCTCCACCGCCCGGTCGATATAGCCCTCGGCAATGGCCTTCTTTTCCGCGGCGCTCATGGCGGGGGTCGGTGTGGGCTCCGGCGCGGGGTCCGCCGTCGGCGCGGGCGTGGGTTCCGGGCTCGGTTCCGTTGTGGGCTCCGGCACAGGTTCCGGGGTCGGTTCCGGCGTTGGCTCCGCCGTAGGGGCCGCCGTGGGGGCCGCCGTGGGGGCCGCCGTCGGCGGCATGGTCGGCTCCTGCGTCGGCGCAGGGGCCTGCGTGGCAGGAGCGGCGGTGGGCGCCGCTGTGGGGGCCGGCTCCGTCTTTGCGCAGGCGCAGAGCAGGACCAGCAGGAGCATCATCAGCAGAAAAACGCTTTTTTTCATGGTATTCATTCTCTCAATCCTATTCTTCCGCGGTCACAGCCTCCACGGTCCAAGCCGTCACGGTCTGTTCCCGCTGGATATACACGGTTTCCGGCGCTGCATCCGCCGGGACATAGGCGGCGAAGATGCCGTCTTCCAGGAGGAAAGCCTCCCAACACTTTCCGCCGCCGGCGAGATAGACGCGCTGCGCCTCTCCTTCCTGCAGAGCGCCGCGCAGGAGGACGCAGCCCGCCGGAGCCCTGCCGCCCGCATCCAGCGACAGAGTCAGGCTTCCCGCATGCGCCGCCCGGTCGGGCAAAGGACGCTCCGGCGCGGGCATCACGGGGATATTCTGAATCAAATAGACGAGATTTCGCTCCACAAGTTCCACCAAAACGCAGTCCGCGTCCAATTCCTCCGCCAGCAGGAGGTCGTAGGCCGTCATGCGGGAAAAGCGGGCGGAAGCGAAGCTGTCGGCCAGATAGGGATAAAGGGAATTGCCGAAGGAATCCCGGAATGCCAGCAGCGTGCCCTTCCCGCCGCCGGTGGTGTTGATGGTGATGCTGTCCGGCCGGGTATCGCTTCCCTGGCGGACATAGTCCAGCGCCAGGCCGCAGACCGGGTCTGTCTCCGGGTCGCTTCCGGCGGGATAGAGCATCTCGTAGAGATCCCCCGCATGCGCGGTCCTTTCCTCGAAGGGGGCGGTGAAATAGGCGCTTTCCCTGCCGAAGGCGGCGTTGATCACGTCCGCCGCGAGAGCCGCGCCCTTGCTGTTCCAATGGGAATCGTGGGCAAAATACAGGGTCTCGCCCCGGGCTTCGAAAGCGGCATAGAGGTCCGCACAGGGCACGCCCAGCTCCGCCAGCAGGGGAAACAGACGGTGGATATCGTGCTCCTCCGCCGCCCGGTAGGCAGGCATGTTCTCCCCGTACAGAGTATTCTTATTGGGAGCCGAAACAAAGAGGAAGCGCGCGCCGATGCGCTCACAGTATTCCCCCATCAGATACAGATTCCTCGCCGCGGCGCTGAGCTCATCTTCGCTGAGGCGGTCCGTGCCGCAGTAATCCCCCAGGGTAGGCCCATAGTAGAGCCAGCCCCTTTTCCCCAGGATCACATCCTCCACGGTGCTGCTCCCCAGGAGAGCGGCGGCTTTGCTCCGGGCGGTGATCAGCTCCTGCCGGAGGAAGAACCGGTCCCCCACATACTTCGCCAGATCGGAGAGGTAATCCGGATTCCGCTTTCCCTTGACCGAGAGCTGGGGCTTGGAGGCCAGACGCTCGTTGGCGGCGGCTTTGCCCGGGCCGAAGATCAGCATCCCCATACTCAGGGACGCGCAGAGCAGGAGGCAGACCAGGGCGAAGGCGATTTCCGGGCGTTTTTTCATGCTTCCACCCCCCTAAAACCGCACATAGATGAAGGGAGCGAAGCCCCCGGCGGCCAGCTCCGCCAGACAGGCTGCCAGCACCAGGACGCAGAAGCCATAACCCACAAGCCGCAGCTTCCCCTCCGTCAATGCCGCCGCAGCCCCGGGCAGGCGTTTCTTCCAGGGGATGCACAGCGCCATGCACAGCGCCAGCCCCAGCCCGTTCACGGGACTGAGGACGCTTCTCAGGGCTGCGGCAGCTTGTGCGGCGGCGGGAAACGCGCCGAACATGGCGCTGAGGACCCGCCATCCGCCTGCCAGGGTCTCCGCCCGGAACATCACGAAGCCCAGGCAGACCGCCAGCAGCGCGTAGACATGGCACAGCACCTTGCCCGGCAGGCTTTTTTTCAGCCGCGGGATTTGGATAACGCCCAGGCTCTCCAGGGCGGAGAACAGGCCGTGCCACAGGCCCCACAGGACAAAGGTCCAGTTGGCTCCGTGCCAAAGACCGCAGAGGAAAAAGACGATGAACTTGTTCAGGGCGGTCCTGCCCCGGCCCTTCCGGTTGCCGCCCAGGGGGATATAGAGATAATCCCGGAACCAGAGGGAGAGGGAGATATGCCAGCGCCGCCAGAAATCCGTGATGGATTCGGCGGTATAGGGATCCTCGAAATTCTCCTGCGTGCGGAAACCGAGGATGCGCCCAAGGCCGATGGCCATGTCGCTGTAGCCGGAGAAATCGAAATAGATCTGCATCAGGTAGGCTGCCGCCCCCAGCCAGCCCAGGGCGGCATTCAACGGCGCGCCCTGGGCAAAGATCGGGTCGGCGATGCGCGCGGCTGCGCCAGCCAGGATCAGCTTCTTTCCCAGGCCCAGCACGAAGCGGCGCAGACCGAAGCCCAGGTCCTCCGCAGAACGGGGGCGGGCTTCCAGCTGGGGCCGGAAATCCGAAAAGCGGGCGATGGGTCCGGCGGCCAGCTGAGGGAAAAAGGAGATATAGAGCAGCAGCCGGGGGAAATTCCGGGTGCCGCAGGCGGCATCCCGCTTCGTATCAACGATATAGGAGATGCACTTGAAGGTAAAAAAGGAGATGCCCAGGGGCGCGGCGATCCCCAGGCCCGGCCAGCTGCTCTGCAGCAGGGGCAGGAACAGGGACACAAAGAAGCTGAGATACTTGAAGGCCGCCAGGAAAGCGAGGTCCAGCACGACGGCGGCGGCAGCCAGCGCCCCCGCCCCCTTGGGATAGCGGCAGATCAGCAAGCCGAAAGTATAATTCACCAGGGCCGCCGCCAGCAGCAGCGCAAGGCCAGGAAGGCTGCCGAAGGCGCAGAACAGGAGGCTCAGGATCAGAAGCAGAAGGTTTCTCGCCCTGACGCCCTTCAAAAGGTAATTCAGAACGACGGAGAGGGGGAGAAAGCAGAGAATGAAAAAAGCGCTGTCCAGGCTCAAAGGCTCCACTCCCCTTTCCTTCCCGTTTTGCCGCCGAAAGGCCCCCGGTGCAGGGACCGGATACGCAAACATGCATTATGGTATTATAATCATTTTCTTCCCGATCCGCAAGATGCATTTTCCGCGAAAACGCGGCGCACGGGAAAGCGGGACCGGCGACGCCCGCCGGTCCCGCGAAAAAACGCTGGAAGGATCCGGAGCGCCGCCGGGGTCACGCTTCCGTTGTTCCGTTATCCCGGGGCAGGATATCCTTCAGTGTTTCCAGGACGTTCGTCATGTTGATGGGCTTGGCGATGTGGGCGTTCATGCCCGCATCGCGGGCGGCGGCGATATCCTCGCTGAAGGCCCTGGCGGTCAGGGCCACGATGGGGATGGCGGCGAGCCCCGGATTCCGGAGGCCGCGGATCAGCTTCGTGGCACTGTAGCCGTTTTTCACGGGCATCTCGACGTCCATGAAGACGACGGCATATTCCCCGGGCTCGGAACCGGCGACGAGCTCCACCGCCTCCTCCCCGTTGACGGCGGTGTCCACCAGGAAGCCCGCCTCCTCCAGCAGGGTACGCTCCACGGCCCGGTTATCCTCGTCGTCCTCCACCAGCAGCACGCGCATCCCGGCAAAGGCGGAACCGCCGCTCACGGCCCCTTCGCCCAGGCTTCCGGCAGTTGCGGCCGCCGGGTCCAGGGGGAAGGAAACATCCACCACGAATTCCGAACCCTTGCCCTGCGCCGAGAATACCTGAATACTGCCGCCCATGAGGTCCACGATGCTCTTGGTGATGGCAGTCCCCAGGCCGGTGCCCTGAATGTTTTCCACCGTGGCCGTCTTCTCCCGCTCGTAGGCCTCGAAGACCTTGGCGGCGAATTCCGGGCTCATGCCGATGCCCGTGTCCTTCACGCTGAGCCGGTAGGCGGCGCGGCCGCTCTCCCGCCCGGTCTGCGTCAGCTTCACCGTGACGCTGCCCCCCTCCGGGGTGAACTTATAGGCGTTGCTCAGCAGGTTCAGGAGCACACGGTTGAGGCGGTTGGCGTCGCAGAGGACGCGGGTATCGGTGATTTCCCCGTAATCCACGGTGAAATCCAGGCGCTTCGTCTCCATCTGGGTGGAAAACAGGCTGCGCACCTCCTCCATGACCTTCCGCAGGTCCGAGGGAACGGGCATCAGCTCCATCTTGCCGCTCTCGATGCGGCTCATCTCCAGAACGTCGTTGATCAGCGCCAGCAGATGGTCGCTGGAGGCCTCGATCTTCTCCAGGTAATCCCGGCTGCGGGGGGACAGATCCTTTTCCCGTTTGGCCAGGGTCACATAGCCGATGATCGCGTTCATGGGCGTCCGGATGTCGTGGCTCATGTTGGACAGGAAGGTGGTCTTCGCCTGGCTGCTCTGCTCGGCGATGGTCTTGTCCTCCACCGCCGTCTCATGCCGCTTCTGCACGGTGGAATAGACACGGAAAACGATGAGCAGCGACACCAGGACCAGCGCGAACTGAATGAGGGCATTGCGGGTGATCAGGCCGGTGACGCGCCGGAAATGCTCGTTCATCAGAGCCTTGTAACCCTCCACCCGCGCATCGGTGGCCGCGAGTCCGTCTGCTTCCAGCATTTGGGCGTAGGTCTGCCCCGCGTCCTCCACGGCGGTCTCGGTAGCTGCGCCGGTGGTCTCCGCGATCCAGATCATGGAGGTGAAGAAGATCAGCAGCAGGAGCACGATCCAGATGACGGTGCTCTTGCCCAGGCGGCGGGCTTGATCCCGCCGGAAAAGGAGATAGAAGACCGCAAAGCCCAGCACCGACCAGAGAAGGAACATCAGATAGGATTCGTTGGCGAGGGAGGATACCGACCAGAAATTGGGAACCAGGAAATACAGCAGGAAGAACACGGATACGGCGATCCCCAGAGCGCCGGTGATCGTGGTCGCCGTTCGTTTTTCCGCCCGGGAATGGCGGAAGGCGGCGGCAGAGGTATAGGCATAGGCGATGGCGACGCCGATGGTGTTGACGTCCACGATCCAGCCGATGGCGCTGCGGCCCAGGAACGGGATGGGGACGCAGAGCAGCATCAGGAAAAGGATGACGTTCTGCGGCGCGCCGTGCCGGTTGAGGATCCCCATGGGCGCGGGGAGCAGGTCCTCCCTCGCCATGGCGTAGATCATGCGGCTGGCGGCGGTCATATTGCCCACAAGCCCGGTGATGATGCCCGCCGCGGCGGCGATCCCCAGGACGACCAGGCCGGGGGTCCCCAGAGCGGTATATATGCTGTAGAAGGTAGGAAGCCCGGCGATGCCGCTGCGGCTGCCCAGGCTGCGGATATTCTCCACCCAGCCGCTGATACCCTCCGGCCGGGCGGCGGCCGCCATGAGGGCCAGGGCGATATAGGCGACGGCGGAGGTGACCAGAGAGATCACGATGATCCGCAGGGATTTCCTGACGGGAAACCGCATCTCCTCTGCGGAATGGGAAACAGATTCAAAGCCTGCATAGGCCCAGGGCGCAAGGAACACGATGAACAGGATGCCAACGGACGGCGCATGATCCGGCGACCAGGAAGGCTGCAAGGCTGCGAAGCCCTGGCCGCCCTGCCGGAAGAACACCGCGAAAAAGCCCGCCAGAATGCCGCCGATGAGCAGCAGCGCCAGAACGATCTGAACGGCGGAGGACGCCCGGCTGCCCCGCAGGCAGACGAAGCCGCAGATCAGCACCGCCGCCAGAGAGACCATGATCTCGCCGAAATAGACCTCGTAGCCGGCGATGGTATAGAAATAGCCGAACTGCAGCAGGTCGCCGCACACGAAGCGGAAGATCAGGGGGATGGCGGTGGCGTTGGCCCAGATGATGGCCAGATACACCAGCCCCATGAACCAGGAGGAAAGGAAGCCGTGGTCATAGCCGAAAACCATCCTGGTGTAGGTGAAGGCGCCGCCCGCATCGGGATAGCTGTTCATCAGGCTGGCGTAGTTGACGCCGATGATCAGCATGACGGCAGCCCCGACGACAATGCCCAGTGTGGTGCCCAGCGGGCCGGCGATGGGCAGGAAGGTGGTGCCGGGCATGACGAAAGCGCCCCAGCCGACGCTGCAGCCGAAGGACAGAGCCCAGACGGCCAGGGGCGACAGCCGGCGGAGGAGGCGGGACGCGCCTTCCTGGGAAACGCTGCTTTCTTTACCCATGATGCATGACAAACCTCTTTTCCCTCTATGGTTGGGAAACGCCCTGCCGCGGGCGGATCAGGGAAGCGTGCCTTCCGCTCCGGCGCAGATCGCGCCGGAATGATGCTTCCTCAGCTTTCGGAGCGGATGCGTTTCAGCTCCCGGCGGATCGCCGCCGGGTCGATGGGCTTGGAGACGAAGCCGTTCATGCCCGCCTGCACGGCCTCCTGGGCTTCCTCCCGGAAGGCGTTGGCCGTCAGGGCGACCACCGGGATGCCGGCAAGGGCGGGGTCCGGCAAGGCGCGGATGGCGGCGGTGGCCTCGTAGCCGTTCATCACCGGCATGTTCACGTCCATGAGGATCAGGTCGAAGGTCCCCGGCGCGGCGGAGGAAACCGCCTGCACCGCCTCCGCGCCGTCGGCGGCCAGGGCCACCGTCCATCCTTCTCCGGTGAGCATCAGTTCCCCGATCTCCCGGTTCAGTTCATTATCGTCCACCAGCAGGACGCTGAGGGCTTCTTCTTCCTCCCGGCGCGCTTCCTCTGCCTCCGGCTCGGCGGCAGGGACCGGCGCAAAGGCGAGGTCGATCTGCACGCGGACGTCCCCATCCTCGCCGGAAAGAATGCTTATCGCGCCTCCCATGCTGTCCACAAAGGCTTTGGCTACGGTCATGCCCAGGCCGACGCCGGGCAGCTGATCCCGCCAGGCGCTGTCAGCCCAGGAATCCTCCTCGAAAATATGTTCCAGCGCGTCCCGTGGTATCTTCACGCCGCCGTTGCGGATGCAGAATTCATAAGGCTGCTTTTCGCCCTCCGCCGCCTCGCCCTGGGAAACCGACAGGAAGATGGTCTCCTTTTCCGGGGCGAAGGCGCAGGAATTCTCCAGCAGGCGGCTCAGCACCCGGCGAAGCCGCGCTTCGTCGCAGAGCACGACGCTGTCCCGCAGCCCGGCGGTTTCCGCGCGGAAGGACAGCTGCTTTTCCCGCGGCTCGGCGGCGAGCCGCCCCATCAGTTCCTCCGCCAGCGCGCGCAGGTCGGCGGGCTTTTCCTCCAGCTGCAGGGAGCCGCTGTCGATCTGATTCATGGCGAACAGGTCCTCCAGCAGATTCCGCAGCCGCCGCCCGTCTGCGCCGATCTTTTCCATATTCCGGGCGACGCGCGCCTGCTCTCCCTCCCCGGCAGTCTCCGCGGCGCATTGCAGGATGCTGTCCACGGGGTCCTGCAGGTCCCGGGAGACCCGGCTGAAAAAGCGCGACTGGGCCTCTCTGGCCAGGACCGCCTGCTCCAGCGCGTCGGTAAGCCGCTGGTTCTGGGCCTTCTGCTCCTCCTGCAGTTCGGTGGAGTCGGCGATCAGCATAAGGTAAAATTTCGCGCCGCTGTCGATGCGGTAGAAGGTGATGTGCTTATACCGCTTCTCCCCCTCGATGATGAAGGGGGCGTTGATATCGTAGACCGGATTCTCGGCAAGGGCCTTGTCGACGACGCTCAGGCGCAGAGGATTGGGCGCGCCGCCCTTCTCCCAGTCCCTGGGCATGGCGGGAAGGATGTAGTTCAGATAGAGGGATTCATAGGTGTCGTCCTCGTCGCCGGGCAGCAGCAGATTGGTCTTCTTTCCGGCGTTGGAGACGATCACCCGGTATTTCCCGTCGATCAGATAGGCGATGCGGTCATACTGGTCCATGAGGACGGTTTCCAGCAGCGTGCGCCGGACCACTTCTTCATTATACGGGCGCTCGATGATGAAGGCCACGATGTCGCCGGAGACGGGCATTTTGGAAAGGGTCGCCTCCAGCCGGACATAGCCCGCTTCCCCGTTCTCCCGGCGGACCAGGATCACCTCGGATTCATAGGTCTGTCCTTCGCTGTAAAGCTGGAGCAGCTTTTCCCTGCGGAATTTGCTGTTTTCCGTCCCCGCGAATTCCGCATCCAGCACATAGCCGCCTCTGGTCCGGATCAGGTCGGAATAACTGTCGCTTTCATAATCGCTGTCATAGAGGAAGGTCCCGGCCCGCTCCTCGATCTCGTCCCTGGTCAGGTTGACCAGGAAAGCCGCCAGGGTGTCCCGCGTGACGGCGTTGAGCTCCGCCCGCATTTCATCGTAGCGGTGCGCCAGGACCCGGTCCGTGTCCCGCACATGGCGGATGATGGAATACATGACCGCCAGCAGCAGAAAGACGAAGATGCTGCCGCCCAGGAGGATGCTCGCCATCATCAGATTGGCGATGCCGCTGACGCCCACCGCCACATAGCCGATGAGGAAGAAAACCAGCAGAAGCAGCGGGACCGTCAGCAGCCCGCCCTTCATGCTCTGCTGCTCCAGGTTCCTGCTGTCCCTCACGAAAGCGCCGTAGCGGACGATGTTGTAGACCATCAGCGCGCTTCCGGAAAAGATCATGAAGCCGATCAAAAAACGCAATGTCGGTTCCCCTCCCCGGGCCATACTTTATCAGGATAAGTTTATCACGTTTCCCGGTCATTTCCAAGTGGACAGGCAGAAATATACGAGGAAAAGCACGGGTTTTCTCCCCGTGCTTTTCGATTCCCGTATGGAATTACCGCTCCAGCTGACCCGGCAGCTTCTGCTTCACCTTGGGCGGAAAGCTTTTGTCGAATTCCTCAACCTCTCCCGCGTCCACATAATACCCCTCGGGCGTCTGATACACCCCCGTGACGCCGGACAGATAGCCGGGGATCAGCTCCCGGCACAGGAAGAAGGAATCGTCCGCGCCCTCCGGCAGATCGTGGTAGCGGATGCCGAATTTCCGGGCATAGTCGAAGCCGCTTTTCCCGTAAAAACCGATGTTGCCCTCGAACAGCACCGCGCCGAAGCCCATGGCGGCGGCCTTTTCCAGAGAATAGTCCAGCAGCCGCTTGCCGTAGCCCCGGCGCTTCAGCTCCGGCGTGACGCAGATGGGCCCCATGGTCAGGACGGGAACGATCCTGCCGTCGTCCGCCAGGATGAAAGTCCGCATGAACATGTTCTGCCCGATGAGAAGCCCGTCCTTCTCCATGACGAAATCCAGCTCCTTCACGAAGGCCGGGTCGTCCCGGAGCACATGGATCACATAATGCTCGCTGCATCCGGGATGGTAGACGTTCCAGAAGGCTTCCCGGATCATGTTTTCCACGGCGCGGTGATCCCGCTCTTCTTCCCCGCGGAAGGTGATCTTCTCCTTGTCCACGATTTTTTCCTTCTCCTTTTCTTTCAAATGCGCCAGGGCGCGGTCCGTCATTTCATCCATCAGGGCCGTCACCGCCGCCTTGTCTTCCGCCCCGTCATAGACGCTGTAAAGCAGAAACATGGGGCCGTAGAAGGCGGCGGCTTCCTGCCGCGGCCGGGGCAGCCCCCGGGCGGCAAACAGCGCCGTCATATAGTCCAGCGGCCCGGAACCCAGATACTGCTGGCAGAGCGCCCCCATTTCCGGGCTGCGGAACTGCTCCAGCGTCAGCAGCTTTCGGAAGCCGGAAGCGAATACGTCCTCCGTCCAGTAGCGGAACATCGCCTTGGCGAAGTCCGCCACGTCCTCCGGGGCTGCGGCCTCGTAGGCTTCCCTCTGCTCCGCCGGCGTCCCCTCCGGCAGCGCGTTTTCCCTGGCCTGCGCCGCGTCTCGCTCCTCCATGCGCCGCAGGATACTGTCGAAGATGGCCCGCTTGCTCTTATAGTGCTTGTAAAGCGCTCCCTTGGTGACGCCCAACTGTCGCGCGATGTCGCTGACGGACACGGCCTCATAGCCGTTTTCCGCGAACAGCCGGAGGGCGGCCAGGAGGATCCTTTCCCCGGTGTCGCTCATGCTCTGCGCCTCCCGCCGGTTTGGTAAACGATCGTTTACTTGCAGTTTAGCAAAGGGCGGACAGGTTGTCAAGGGAAGGATGAGAGAAGTGAAATCGCGGCTTTGCCGCGGCGAAATCCTCAGGCGCTCCCTCGGGTGAAATCGTTCGCTTCGCTCACGATGAAATGAAATCCGTTCCTTCACCCCGCGCAGCGGGATTTCACTGCCGGAGGCGATTTCACCCGCGCAGCGGATTTCACCCGTCCGAAAGGACGGATTTCAATGAAAAAAGCACGCTTTCGCGTGCTATTCTCAATGGCGGGCCTTGGGAACCCTTATACGGAACACCGTTCCCGTCCGGATCGGAGCCCAGCACAGCGGGTCCGATCCGGGAAAGGAGGAAGGCCCCGGAATCTCCGAACAATGCCGCTTGCGGTATTGCGAGGTATTCCGGGGCCTTCCGACGTGGTGGAGGCGGGGGGTGTCGAACCCCCGTCCGAAAACGTTTCAGCAGGAACTTCTCCGTGCGCAGACGGTTATTGCGGCCCGAAGGCCCCTTCCCCTTCCGGCTGGCAAGCCGTCACGCCCTGCCGGTCAGGTAGCTTCATGATGCATGGTGCGCGCAAAGCTTAGCGCACGCACGTTCGCCACTCAGTGACGCCCGACATCCGGGTCGTGGCCCTCCCGGAGCGGACGCGCAGCCTTAGGCGGCCGCGAGTTCGTAAGAATCGTTGTTGTTTGATTTATAAT
>JAEEGL010286447.1_pt1 | contig 51041 bp, 48 predicted proteins | sample 9134231 | NCBI WGS metagenome assembly JAEEGL01 (sample SAMN16246548, study PRJNA631951) | gut metagenome | biome: gut microbiome; feature: rumen; material: fiber-attached | host: Bos | place: Iran: Karaj | collected 2018-10 | reverse complement strand
TGCCTATTTTTCAAAAAACACCACTTTGTTCAAATTACCCAAATTTTATTTTAAAACATGTTTTTGTTCAGGGAATCTTACTCTACCAGCATATGTAGTATGTAATAATTCATGTGCTAAATGAGAGTTAGGTTCACCTAAGAACTTAGCATATAATTCTTTGATTTGTGGGTTGTTATGAGATTGTCTGATTGCTTGACGTTCATCTTCAGAATATAATGCTTGAGCACGTTTTTCACGATATGTTTCATAAATATCGTCATCTTCATTTGGCATAAATACTTTCTTGATGTATGGTTGTCCACCACCGTTTACACAGCCTCCTGGACAGCACATAATTTCAATAAATGTATATGGGCTCTTACCTTCTTTGATTTGGTCAAGTAATACTTTAGCGTTTCTCATACCAGAAGCTACTGCTACTTTAACAACAGTACCAGCGATATCGATATCAGCTTCTTTTAAGCCTTCCATACCTCTAACTGCTTTGAATTCAATTGGCTTGCTTTCTTTACCAGTTAATGCGAAGTATGCAGTACGAAGTGCAGCTTCCATAACACCACCAGTTGCACCGAAGATTACAGCAGCGCCAGTGTATGCACCCATAATATCTTGGTCATATTCTTCATCTGGAAGTTTAGTGAAATTAATACCAGAACGTTTGATTAATTTAGCAAGTTCTCTTGTAGTTAATACGCAATCAACATCTTTAATTCCATCTTTTTCCATTTGAGGACGTTCTTTTTCAAACTTCTTTGCAGTACATGGCATAATAGATACTACGAAAATATCTTTAGGATCTAAATTATTTTGTTGAGCAAAGTAAGATTTAATGATAGCACCTTGCATTTGATGAGGTGATTTACAGCTTGATAGATGACCTAATTGTTCAGGATAATAATATTCTGCATAATTAATCCATCCTGGTGAGCATGATGTAATCATTGGAAGAGTACCTTTATTCTTAATTCTATTTAAAAGTTCAGTTGCTTCTTCCATGATTGTTAAGTCAGCACCAAAGTTTGTATCATAAACTCTATTGAAACCTAATCTCTTTAATGCAGCAACCATCTTACCAGTTACAGGAGTACCTACAGGTAAACCAAATTCTTCACCTAATGCAGCTCTTACAGCTGGAGCAGTTTGAACAACAACGAATTTACCTTGTGCTTTAGCAGCATCTAGCTTATCGATTTCACTCTTTTCCATTAATGCACCAGTTGGACATACATTTACGCATTGGCCACAAAGTAAGCATGGGCTTTCTGCGAAGCTTCTATTTCCAGCAGGAGCAACGATAGTATTGAAGCCTCTATTTTCAAAGCCTAAAATACCAGTGCCATGAGCAGCAACACAACGAGCTACGCAACGACCACAAAGAATACATTTAGAAGTATCTCTTACGATTGATGGTGTAACTTGATCTAATGTAGTTTCTGTTTTAGCACCAACAAATTTATTATCACGAGCACCAGTTAATTGTGCTACATATAATAATTCACATTTACCATTTTTATCACATTGTTGACAATCTTTTGAGTGATTTGAAAGTAATAATTCAACACTTGCACGTCTTGCAGCTGTAGCTTTAGGAGATGAAATAGTAATTTCCATTCCTTCATTTACAGGATATACACAAGATGCAACTAAGCCTCTTGCACCTGTTGCTTCAACTAAACATACACGACAGCTAGCTAAGCTACATTCACCTTTGTTGAAAGTACAAAGAGATGGGATTTCATAACCGCATTTTCTTGCAGCTTCTAATATTGTCAATCCTTCTTCTACTTGATAAGGATGACCTTCAATTTTAATATTAATTAATTTTGCCATATCTAATCCTCCTTATTCCTTAATGATTGCATCAAACTTACAGTTAGCTAAGCATAAGCCACATTTGATACATTTAGATTGATCAATAACATGAGGCATCTTAACAGTACCAGAAATAGCTTTAACTGGACAGTTACGAGCACATAAAGTACAGCCTTTACACTTATCAGCAACAATCTTGTATTCCATTAAGTTCTTACATACATGAGCAGGACATTTCTTGTCTACGATGTGTGCAATATATTCTTCTCTGAATTGTTTCATAGTAGAAACGATTGGGTTAGCAGATGTTTGACCTAAACCACAAACTGAATTTGCTTTTACAACTTGTGCTAATTCTTCAAGTTCATCTAAGTCTTCCATTGTTCCATTGCCATCTGTAATCTTATTTAAGATTTCAAGCATACGCTTTGTACCAATACGGCATGGTGAACATTTACCACAAGATTCATCACAAATGAAATCCATGTAGAATTTAGCTACATCTACCATACAGTTATCTTCATCCATAACGATAGCTCCACCAGAACCCATCATAGATCCTTTAGCAACTAAGTTATCATAATCAATTGGAGTATCTAGATCTTTTTCAGTTAAGCATCCACCTGATGGTCCACCAGTTTGAATAGCTTTGAATTTCTTACCATTAGGAATACCACCACCGATATCATAAATTAATTCTCTTAAAGTGATTCCCATAGGAACTTCTACTAGACCAACGTTATTAACTTTTCCACCAAGAGCAAATACCTTAGTACCTTTAGATTTTTCAGTACCTAAAGAATTAAATTTAGATGCACCTTCTCTTAAAATGTATGGAACACATGCAAGTGTTTCAACATTGTTGATGATTGATGGATGTTGCCATAATCCCTTAACAGCTGGGAATGGTGGTCTTGGACGTGGCATACCACGTTTACCTTCAATTGAGTTTAGTAATGCAGTTTCTTCACCACATACGAATGCACCAGCACCTAATCTAATACCAATATTGAAATCAAAACCAGTATTTAAAATGTTCTTACCTAAGAAGCCCATTTCTTTTGCTTGAGCAATTGCATTCTTAAGTCTTGCAACTGCTGTTGGATATTCAGCACGTACATAGAAATAACCTTGTTTAGCACCGATTGCGTATCCAGCAATAGTCATACCTTCGATAACTCCAAGTGGATTACCTTCTAGAATACCTTCATCCATGAATGCACCTGGGTCACCTTCGTCACCATTACAAATTACATATTTTTCATCATTTACTTGGTCATGTGCAAATTGCCATTTACGTCCTGTAGGGAATCCACCACCACCACGACCACGTAAGCCTGATGCTAATACTTCATTAATAACTTCTTGTGGATCCATCTTTAAAGCTTTTACTAAGCCTTGATATGCACCATTACCTAAAGCTTCATTGATATCTTCTGGGTTTACAACACCACAACCATATAATGCAACTTTAACTTGTTTCTTGTAGAAAGCCATATCTTCAAGCTTTGATACTTTTTCTTTTGTAACTGGATCTACATATAATAATCTTTCTAAGATTTCTCCACCAACGATTGTCTTTTCAATGATTTCTTTGATATCTTCTACTTTTACAGCACGATATACAATGTTTTGTGGAACGATTTTAACAAATGGTCCTTGAGAACAGAAACCAAAGCAACCAACTTTACTAGCTTCAACTTTGCCTTCTAAACCATGATTTTTAATTTCTTCTTGTAATGTTTCAAGTAAATCTTTAGCACCTGTAGCTAAGCATCCTGTTCCTGAACAAACTAATACTGAAATTTTACCATTTTTACCGCTATATTTGTCGCTTAAATTCTTAGAACATTCTTTAACTTTTAATTCTAAATCTTTTTCAGTCTTAATCATTAGTTTGCACCTCCTAATTTACGATATTCTTCAACAACTTTAATTACCTTGTCAACTGTCATCTTAGGATATACTTTACCATTGATATTAACAGCAGGAGCAATACTACATGCACCGATACAACGTAAAGCAGATAAAGTGAACAATCCATCTTCTGTAGTTTCACCTGGTTTAATTCCTAATAATTCAGAAAATTTGTCAATAATTTGTTGACCACCTTTTACATAACAAGCTGTACCTAAACATACACCTATTACATATTTTCCTTTTGGATTTAGTGAGAAAAATGAATAGAAAGTAACTACACCATAGATTTCAGCTACTGGAATTCCTGTTTCTTCACTTACTAATTCTTGAACATCAAGAGGAATATAACCATATTCTTTTTGAATGTCACTTAAAATCATCATTAATGGAGTACGTTCATCACGATATCTATTGATGATTTCTTTGATTTGCTTCACAGCACTTGCGCTTAATTTTGCCATATTATCCTCCAATTTCTAAATAGCATAATTTTACTTATATATTATACCAAAAAATGAAGTTAATTTCAATACTAAATAAGATAATTTAAGCAGATAAAAAAGCTTACATGAATAATCATATAAGCTTTATTTAATATATATTTTATTCCCATTCAATAGTTCCTGTTGGTTTTGGTGTAATATCAACAAGTACTCTATTAATACCTTTTACTTCATTTAAGATACGATCTCTAATCTTAAATAATACATCATATGGAATTTCTTCAACTGTAGCTGAAGTTGCATCAATAGAATTTACTGCTCTTATAACTACGAAATTTAAGAATGTTCTCTTGTTGTCTTTAATACCAACAGTTTTATAATCAGGTACAATTGTGAAATATTGCCAAACCTTAGAAGATAAACCACATTTTTTAAATTCTTCTCTTAAGATAGCATCAGATTCTCTAACTTGTTCTAATCTATCTCTAGTGATAGCACCAGGGCAACGTACACCAAGTCCTGGGCCTGGGAATGGTTGTCTAAATACCATTTCTTCTTTTAATCCAAGTGCAAGGCCAACTTGTCTAACCTCATCTTTATATAAGAATTTAACTGGTTCAACAAGTTCAAAATTTAAATCTTCAGGAAGTCCACCAACATTGTGATGTGCTTTAATTCCTTTAGATTCTAAAATATCAGGATAAATTGTACCTTGTGCTAAGAATTTAATTCCTTCTAATTTTCTTGCTTCTTCCGCAAATACATCAATGAATTCTTTACCGATAATCTTTCTTTTAGTTTCAGGATCACTTACATTGGCAAGTTTATCTAAGAAACGATCAACTGCATCTATATAAATCAAAGTAGCACCTAATTCATCTTTGAAAGTTTTAATAACTTGTTCACTTTCATTTTTACGAAGTAAGCCATGATTTACATGAACACATACTAAATTCTTACCGATTGCTTTTATAAGTAAGGCTGCAGTTACTGATGAATCTACTCCACCTGATAATGCAAGTAATACTTTCTTATCACCAATTTGTGCTTTTAATTCTTTGACGCTTTCATCTACGAACTTTTTAGCAAGCTCTTGATTTGTAATTCTTTTTAAAGATTCTGGTCTAATATCACTCATCTTTTTTATCTATCCTCTCTATAATAATTTACACCAAGAGATGCAGGAGGTTGAGAATTCTTCGCATCTAATACTGATGTAATAATTAAAATTACAACTGTTACAACATAAGGAAGTAAGTCAAATAATTTGATTTGGATATTTGATATATGTAAATATTGAGGAAGTACATATAGACCACCAAATAATATTGAACCTAGAATTCCAACCCATGGTTTCCACATTGAGAAGATAACTAATGCAACTGATAACCAACCAAAGGCTTCAATTGATGCTTCAACAAATGTAGTACCACCACTTCTATCCATTACATAATACAAACCACCAAGGCCTGCAATACCACTTCCGATTAAAATAGCTAAATATTTATAAGCTGTTACATTAATTCCTTGAGCATCTGCAGTTTTAGGACTTTCACCGACAGCACGTAAGAATAGTCCAGTTCTTGTATATTTAATAAATACTCCTGTTAAAATTGCAAGGATGAAAGCTAAATATACTAAGAATCCATATGATAAGAAGTTTTCTCCGAACCATCCTAGTTTTTCATAAAATGTGAATAATTTCTTAATTGCGTTTGATGCAGTTGTGAAATTATCATGATTCATATTAGAACCAAAGAATTTCATTAAACCAACACCAAATGTAGTTAATGTTAAACCAGTTACATTTTGATTTGCGTGTAAACTTACAGTTAAAAAGGCATAAATCATACCACCTAAAGCCGCAAATAAGAACGCAAAGAGAATTGTAACTAATAATATCAAAACAACAATTACTTGTTTTTCAGTACCAAATATTTTGAAATACACATTTACTCCTACTGCTCCACCTAAAGCTCCAAGGCACATAATACCAGGAATACCTAGATTTAAGTTTCCACCTTTTTCGATGATTGTTTCACCGATACAGCCGAATAAATATACAATACCCATCGAGATAGCAGCAACAATTAATGATCCAATCATTCTTCTACCTCCTTATTTTTCTTAAATTTATTTAAGAATTTAATATTTGATTTTACTTCATATCTTACAAAGAACTCACTAATTAGAATTGAGAAGAAAATAAGACCAATAATTACATTAGCAAGGTCATTATTTCCAATTCGATATACTGAAGAGACCTTTGATGTACCAATAGTTAAGAAAGCAAGTCCAAAGGATACCCCAGCCATAATTAGTGGATTAAATGATGACAACCACGCTATTAGTACCGCAGTGAAGCCTAAGGCACCACACATAGTAGGGTTCATTGAATGGTTGATAGCACTAGCATATAGGAAGCCAATGATACCACACATAATACCATTTAATGCAAGAGTTCTAATGATAATTGTTTTTGTATGCATTCCAACATATCTTGCAGTTGGTGCAGAATCACCAACAACAGTTACTTCATATCCATGTTTTGTTTTTGCCATATAGAAATACACAAAAACAGTCATTAACACAATAATCACAATTGGAATAAAATATTTGTCAATAACAACTGGCATCCAACCACCTTGATTTAAAATAGTTACATCTTGTGCTTCTTTCTTTCCAGCTGCAAGAGCATAATTTACATAAGCAACTAATCCAGCAGCAATATAGTTCATCATTAAAGTAAACAAAGTTTCGTTAGTTTTAAAGAAAGCTTTAAAAATAGCAGGGATTACTGCCCAAATGATACTAAATGTAATACTTGCAAGTAATTCCAACATTAAAATTAAGAAATTATTAAAGCCACTTTGTTCTGCAAAAGTATGAGTATGGTACATGATTACAATCGCAATTAATGTTCCCATAATTACTTGACCATTAGCACCCATATTCCAATACTTCATTTTAAATGCAGGTACAATCGCAATACCAAAGCCTAATAATAAGCATGAATCTAATATTAATTTCCAAGGTCTTGCAACAGCACCGGAAAAGAATGTTCCCATAATATCAAAGATATTTTCTTTAATTACTAAAGCACATATCAACATTGATATTATAAATGCGATTACAACAACTGATATTCTTAAAATAATTCCTTTAACAGTTGAAAAAGAATTTCTTTTAAAAACTGTAAACAAAGGCTCATGGTGTTTATTTGTCATTCTTTGAACCTTCCCTTTCTAAATTATTCCAATCTTCTTCAGATAGAAGACTATCAGGTGCAAATCCTGTTTTCTTTTCTGGTTCTAATTCTAAATAATTCTTAGCACCAGTCATCATTAAACCTATTTCTTCTTTTGTGGTATTTTTAGTATGAACAATACCCATACATTTACCTTCGCAAAGAACCATAATCTTATCACAGAATGTAAGTAAGACATCTAGATCTTCACCAATAAATAAAATTGCAGTATTCTTTGCTTTTTCTTCATTTAAAATATCATAAATCATATAAGATGAGTTGATATCAAGTCCACGTACTGGATAAGCAGTAATGATAACATTAGGATTAGAACCAATTTCACGACCAACTAAGATTTTTTGAATATTACCACCACTTAAGTTTTTAACTGGAGTTTCAGTTGATGGTGTAACAACACCATAACGTTCAATTAATTCTTTTGCTTCTTTCCTAGCACTATCTCTATCCACAAATATTCCCTTCTTCAAATTGTATGTTTTAAGAAGTAAATTATCAGTAATTGATAAATCTGGTGCAAGACCAAGACCTAATCTATCTTCTGGAATAAAACTCATTCTAATACCTAGTTCTTTAATCTTTTCAGCACTAAAGCCCTTGATATTAATTCCTTTATGAGTAATATATCCATTATAATGTCTAAGACCAACAATTGATTCACAAAGTTCCTTTTGACCACTACCAGCAATACCAGCAACACCTAGTATTTGCCCACCTCTTAAATAGAAATTTAAGCCATCAATGGCACGTGTACCATCATCTTTTTTAACCTGTAAATCTCTTATTTCAAGTACTGGTGGTGAAGCTTGAATTTTTAATCTTTCAAGTTTTAAATCAACCTTCTTACCAACCATATATTCAGTTAATTCTCTTTCATTTGTTTCTTTAGTATTAAGAGTTGTGATATATTCACCCTTTCTTAAAATTGCGACACGATCAGAAACACTCATAACTTCAGCTAATTTATGAGTGATTAAAATGATAGATTTACCATCTTCTCTCATTTTCTTAATGATTGAGAATAATTTATTAGCTTCTTGTGGAGTTAAAACTGCAGTTGGTTCATCAAGAATTAAAATTGATGCATTACGATATAATACCTTGATGATTTCCACTGTTTGTTTTTCAGAGACTGACATATTATGGATTTTCTTCTTTAAATCAATTTCAAATCCATATTTTTGCGCAATTTCATTTACTTTATCATACGCATTCTTAAATGCTTTTTTATCTTCAATACCAAGTATAATATTTTCAGTAGCAGTAAATACATCAACCAATTTAAAATGTTGATGAACCATACCAATACCATATGAAATAGCATCACGAGGAGAGTGAATACTAGCTTTTTCGCCTCTTATGAAAATTTCACCTTCTTCTGGTTGATAAATACCAGAAAGCATGTTCATAAGGGTAGTCTTTCCACTACCGTTTTCACCTAAGATCGATAGAATCTCTCCCTTATATAGGCTAATATTAATATTTTTATTGGCGTATACGCCCTTAAAGTGTTTAGAAATATTTCTAAATTCTACTACGACTTCCTTATCCATCTTAAGTGCCCTCCTATTTTTTAACGTGATAAGGGCGAGAGGTATTAGCCCTCGCCCTAAAATCTATTTAATTAGTCTTGTAATTCTGTAATTCCATCAATTCTTAAATCGAAATATGGAGCTGAACGATATTCTGATTCATGGAAGTAACCATCTTTAATTACTTCTGTTTCACCAGTGAATGTGCCATCATCATCAACGTCTGCTTTGTAAGAAGTTAATGTTTGACCACCAACTGTGAATTTTGAGCAATCAAATACGTGTAATGTACCGTTTTGTAATTTAGCTTTTGCAGCATCGATAGCTTCTTGAGTACCAGCAGCAGCGCATGTTCCAACAGCATCTAATTTAACTGAACCAGTTGCGATTGTACCAACATAATCAGATTCAGAAACTTTCTTGCCTTCTTGAACAGCCTTAATCATTTTTACATAGTAAGGAGTCCAGTCAATCTTACTAGATACTACATAAGTCTTAGGGCATTTAGCAACAGTTGATCCATTGTAAGTTACATTAGGAACGTTCTTTTGTTCACAAGCAGTTGGAGCTCCATAAGAGTCAGCATGTTGAGAAATTAATTTACAACCGCCATCGATTAATCTATTAGCAGCAGCATATTCTTTATCATAATCATACCAAGATGATGTATAAACAACTTCCATAGTAGCACTTGGGCAAACACTTCTAACGCCTAAGAAGAATGAAGTATAACCACTTACAACTTCAGCATATGGGAAAGCACCAACATAACCAACTTTAGCTTCTTCAGCTGTGAATTGTTTAGCTTCAATCATTTCATTTAATTTCATACCAGCAGCGATACCAGCAAGATATCTTCCTTCATAAATAGATGCAAATGCATTGTAGAAGTTAGCAACGCCAGCTGTATGAGCTTGAGTACCTGTAGCATGGCAGAATACTGTATCTTTATTTTCTTTTGCAGCATTTAACATAAATGGTTCATGACCAAATGAATCAGCGAAAACGATGTCGCATGTAGCAGCAAGTTCGCATGCCTTTTCATAACAAGAGTTATCTTCACCAATACCAGTTACTAATTCTAAGCTTGTTTTAGGAAGACCTAATTCTTCTAAAGCACGATACATAGAATCGATGAAGTTCTTATCATATGTAGAAGATTCATCATGTAAACAAATTAAACCTACTTTAACATCTTTCTTTTCTTTCTTACATCCTGTAGCAAATGCAGAAGTTAAAACTACAAATAAAACTAACACTAAACTAAAAAACTTTTTCATTATCTTTTTTACCTCCATTACTATTTAAAGACAATTTTGTTTTCTGTCATTTCGACAATTCTTGCTAAGCTTTCGACACGAAAGCCTAAAGACCTGATTCTGTCGCCTCCAGATTGATAAGCTTTTTCAATTTGGATAGCGGCCCCAACAACCTTTCCACCACATTTTTCAACAATTTCAATTAAACCAGCTAAAGCATTGCCTTCAGCTAAGAAATCGTCTGCGATTAATACCTTGTCATCTCTAGTAATGTAGTCCTTATTGATAGAAATAAGGTTAGTGCAATTATGCGTAAAAGATTTAACTTCAGCACTTACTAGTTCACCACTAACATTTGCTGTTTTACTCTTCTTCGCAAACACAACAGGAACACCATATTCTAGTCCAATTGCTGTCGCAAAAGCTATTCCAGATGCTTCGATTGTTAGCACTTTTGTAACTTCTTCAGGAAATAATCTCTTTACTTCTTCAGCCATATGCTTAAGAAGAACAATGTCAATTTGTTGATTCAAAAAAGAACCAACTTTTAAAACATCAGCATTTAAGACTACTCCATCTTTTTTAATTCTTTCTTCTAATTCTTTCATTAATTTCTCCTTCAAAAATAAAAACGATAGACTCTTTATGTCTATCGTTGCCTTTCGAATAACAAAATGTGATATCAAGAATTAGATATCAGAAGTTATTCCAATAGTCGTGTATTACGGCAACACGGTAGAGACGCCTTCGCCACTTGCATAAAGGTATATATTGGAAATATTAAATTAATAAATAATTTACACTTATATTTTATCAAAAGAAATTATTTAAATAAATATGAAAATGATTTCAATATATTTTCATTTTCATGAAAATGATTTCACAAAAAACATTCATATTTATCTATTATCATTATACATCATTTTTAATAATAAATAAATAAAAAAAGATAAATTATAAAAATTTATCTCTTTTATGGTCTTCCAACAACTACAATTCTTTGGAATTCTTCTCTTACAGCCTTAATTCTTTCTTTTTTAATCGTTTTTAGGTATTTTTTATATTCCTTTTGGCCCTTATTAAAGTGAGCAAGGAATTGAAAATATGTTGCAGTTAAGTAAATCCATGTTGTAATTATTCTTGTATTTTCAAAATAGCGATCTTCTTGTTCATATTTTATTAGTGTTTCCAAAAACATTTTTTTGTTTTTGTTTAAGCCACCTTTAGAAATACTCTTAAAATTGAAATATTTATAATAATATAACTTATTCTTTATTGATACTACCTTAATATCATTCTTATGCATTACATCTAAGATGAAGAACATATCTTCGCCATAATTGATATTTTCATTAAAGCTAATATTTTTAATTAAGCTAGTTTCAATAAGCTTATTCCAAAGCATGAAATGGCCTCTACCACCAAGTACAAACTCACCAATAGCATCACTACTATCATATATTTTCTTATTCTTTAGAATATTCTTTTTAGAAAGAAAGGCTTTAAAGAAAGTATATTCACAACATGCCATCTTACAATCATTTTCTTTTATCGCATTCATCAAACATTCTAAATATGTAGGTGATACTACATCATCTGCATCTACAAAGATAAAATATTTAGATTCAATCTTTGTCAGTAGATAATTTCTTGCGATTGATACAGATTTTTCATTTTCTTTAGAATATAATCTAATTCTATCATCCTGTTTTTCCATATCTTTTACGATATTTAAACTATCATCTTTAGAACCATCATTTAACACAATGATATTTATATTATCGTATGTTTGTGCTTCTAATGATTCAATACATCTTTTGATATATTTAGCACCATTATACACAGGAATTAAAACATCTATTTTTTCGTTCATATAATTATCCTTTTTAGCCTATATATATTATCACAAATAAGGAAATATTGCAATCAAATATTTTCTACCAACTTATCTATTATCTCTTTTATTAATTCTTTATCTTCAATATCAATTAAATACATTGGTTTTGCACCTGGATAAGGTATTTCTTCAGCTAATTGATATTCTTCAATACTTTTTGACTTTTTTATTAAGAACCTATTATCATAAATACCCCCAAACAATTTCTTTTCTTTGTATAAGAGGTATTCACCCATCATTTTTTTATATTCGATTGTGTCTATATTAGAAAGTAATTCTAATATATATTCTAAATAATCTTTAGTACTTGCCATATTATTTCCTTTTAGTGATAAGTTTCTTTATAATAAATAATTGTAATCTTTTAGGAAGAATTGATAGTAAAATCAATTTAGGATTTAAATTAATTTTATACAACAATTTATTTCTTTTCTTGATTAATATCTTATTTATTAATTTAGCAATTTTTATTGCATCTATTGTTTTGGATTCATTCTTTTCAACAATATTTTTAAATAAAGGTGCATTATCCTTATACAAAACAGTTTCTTTTTCAATTCTTTCTACATTCTTAATTGAATCAGCAATTAAGCCAGTATTAACTGCACCAGGTCTTAAAATAATAACTTTAATATCAAGTAAATTTAATTCTTGTCTTAAAGATACAGCATAATTTTCAAGTGTTGCTTTAGTTATGGAATAAATACCATTAAAAGGAAGTGGATCAAGAGGTGCAACTTCACTTGATGTGATGATAATTTTTCCATTCTTGTTCAATAAATTAATGAATATCTTATTTACTAAATATACAGAAAAGAAATTAATATCAAAGATTTCCTTTAATTTGTCTTCTTCAATTTCAATGAAACTATCCATATAATAGCAACCACTCAAATGAACAATTGCATCAATTTTTTCATTTTCAATTGACTTATAAACTTTTCTTATTTCCTCTTCTTTTGTGAGATCACATTCAAAAGATTCAACATTATCCATTTTCTCAATTTTATTTATGTCAAGTGCATATACAAAATAGCCATTATTAGATAAATATTTTAAAGTAGCTAAGCCAATTCCACCATTAGCACCCGTAATAATTATTTTTTTCATATATTCCTTCTTTATATTTCTTTTCCTCTTAAGAAGCGATGCTTAATATTTGTAACTTCACCGCTATAACAAAATCTTTCAACGATTTCACTTGCTTTTAATTTATGGAAATCATCTTCTAAATCTCCAATTACTAAAGCATCAAAATAATATCCTTTTTCAAATGTTCCAACGTAATCAAAAATCTTACCAGCTTCTTTAGTTGCCATATAAAAAGCTTCAGTAAAAGAAATGCTTCTTTCCTTCTTTTCATAAAAAGCTTTTATCTTAGATAATCTCACTGCACTAGATATTTGATGGTATATTCCTAAATATTGTCCGGCAGCAATATCACTACCAATAGCTATCTTAACGTCCTTATCCAATAAAGAGCCAGTTTTCATGATACCAGCAATAACATTTGTTGTAGCATCAGGACAATGGATTGCAAAGCCATTGTGTTCTTTTAATATTTTTATATCTCTACTTGATGGAAAAATGAAATGAGCAGCAATGATCGGTTCATTATTTAAAAGCCCAGCTTTTTCATATATTTCCATATCACATTTGCATCCATCATAACATTTTTTTGCTTCATCTCGTTCCCATATTGATTCTACAATATGAGTTTGCATGCCAACATTATATTTTTTTGCGATATGGCCCAATTCTTCAAGCAATTCAAAACTACAAGTAGGCGCAAATCTTGGTGTCAAGATTGGCTTTGCATATTTATTATTGATATGCTTTTTAACAAACAATTCAGTATTTTTAATTGATTCTTTTGTATCTTCTTTTAAATAATTAGGACTATTAATGTCCATATTAACTTTTCCAACAAATGATTGGATATGTTCTTTTTCTAAACATTCAACTAAAATATCACTTGCTGGATTATGGATTGTAGAAAAAACAGCAGCATGCATTGTTCCATGTTTTATTAAATCCTTAGTAAAAGCATTATATACATCTTTAGCATAATTAATATCTTTATATTTAGCTTCTAAAGGAAAGGTATAATCATTTAACCAGTCACTTAATAATTTATCCATTGCAAGTCCTCTTTGGGGATATTGAGGGGCATGAACATGTAAATCAGAAAAGGCAGGAATAATTACATAGTTTTTAAAATCAATTATTTCTGCATCTTCATATTCACTTGGTAAAGTTTCATAAATTCCTTCAACTCTATCATTTTCAACTACAATATAAGCCTTTTCAAATTCTTGTAATTCATCTTTATTTTTTGAATAAACAATACTTGCGTGATAAATTTTCATTTTATTCTCCCATTCATAGCCCTTATTATACCATCATTTTCTCACATTTTAAATGTAAAGATTGTATAAAGAAAACGTTTTGTTAATATTTTGCTTTAAATATTGATTATTATGTGATACAATATGCATAGGTGATACTATGCTTGATATGATAAAAGATTATCTGTTGCAAGATTGGGCACTTGTATTAGTATTAGCAGCTTTTGTTATTATGCTAACAACCTCAATCTTTATCGACAGAAAAACAACAAATCGAACATTAGTTTTAATAGCAATTGTCTTTATATTATCAATAACAGTATTTTTAGAGTTTCGCTTTGAAGCAGAGAACAAATATAAAAATGTTCGTCTTCTATTAATGGCAATTAGATATAGTTCTGTGCCTCTGATAATGGCTTATATCATCTTCACATTAATAAAGAAACAAAGATTATATATTTTTATACCTGCATTCGTTCTATTAGCAATTGATATTATATCTATTTTTACTGGAATTGTATTTAGTATAGATGAAGAAAATTCATTAAAACGTGGTTTTTTAGGATTCATCCCATTCATTATGGTTGGATTCTATGCAATTATTTTAATATATTTACTAGTTGCTAGAAGCAATAAAAGAAAAATTGAAATTATTCCAATTATCTTCTTATCATTGTCTTTTGCATCTGGTCTAATCTTCCCATTCATCTTTGGAAAAGATTTCTCGCAAATGTTCTGTACTACAATTGCGATTTCTCTATTTGCATATTATGTTTTCCAAATAATGACGCAAACAAAGAAGGATCCACTTACAGGTCTTCTAAACCGTCTTGCTTATTATGCTGACATCCAAACTGATACAAAAGATATTACAAGTCTTGTTTCCCTTGATATGAATGGACTAAAAGCAACAAACGATACCTTTGGACATACTGCTGGCGATGAAGCTTTAGTTTCATTAGGTGTTTGTTTTATCAAAGCTACAAAGACAAGACAATCAGCTTATCGTGTTGGTGGCGATGAATTTATGATAGTTTGTAGAAAATGTAGTTTAGATGAGGTTAATCAATTAGTTGATAGAATCAATAAATTAGTTGCAGAAACTCCTTATTCTTGTTCTATTGGTTATAGCTATTGTAATGATGGATCAAAATCAATCGATCAATTAGTAAAAGAATCTGATGACATGATGTATAAAGCAAAGGCTAAACATTACGAAGAATTAAAAAATAGTAATAAATAAAGGTAATTTAAAATAAGTTGTGTTTTTAGAAAATTGACCTTTCAAATAAGTGGTGTTTTTTAAAAATTCGTTTTCAAATTACTGGTGTTTGTAAAACAGGTATTTATGAATCATAAATACCTGTTTTTATATAGAAACATCTTAATAAAATTTTACTTTTTAGCTTTATTAGTATATAATGAAATAGGTACATCTTTATTTATTGTATAGATGCATCTATTTCTAAAGCGACTAAAGTTGGAATAACCGTTTGCATTTTTGATTAAACACTTTAGTCTAGAATTAACTCCTTCCATAGGGCCATTTGATAATCTCCTATTATCAATAACTATGAAGGAGTTTTTAATTTCTTGTCTCCAGTGTAAAAGAAGTCTACCAAATAAACAAACATTAAATGAACTATTATCACCACAATGTTCACGCTTGTATGTGTTAAAGTAGTCTTCACTTGCATTAAATGCATAAATATATTGATTAGTGTAGAAATATTTAGTATTTTCTTCACCAAATTCAGCTAATGCAGCACTACCAAAGATATTCACGATAGCATCACCATTTGAATTTGAAATGATTGAAAAGCACAAAAAAAGGGCAAAATACACTGATTTTGCCCGATTTTATTACTAATATTGACATATTTCTTGGTATCAATATAGATATACTAATATGGCAGAAACTACCAATTTTAATACAATTGCATGCCCTAAGCCTTGTAATCGTTAAATTATTGGGGTAATCGTTAAATTTGTAAATTTTGCATACCCCTATTTTTGAACGATAAATTGGAATTTAATGAATAGTCTATTTTATTTCTCTGACATACAAACGGTCAATTCCATTTTCGTAGTTTACTATGTCTTTTACATAGCAATAGCCATATTTTTCATACAACCCAATGAATTCTGTTGGGATATAGGTCTTATCGAAGCCAATGCTTTTGGCATATTGATTGGCAAAATCGATAAGTTTTCCGCTGATTCTGTTGCCACGGTAATCTTCACTTACAAACAAAGTAGATATCCATGGAAAAATCTCTGGCAATGGGTAATAATCAGATTTCATGATGGTCGTCATTCCAACAATTTGCCCATTCACTATTGCTACGAATGGAGTTTCCCATTCTTCGAATTCCCAGTTTTCAAGCACTCTCACCGTATGCTCTTTTACATCTAACCAGGAGAAGTTCTTTACAAAGTTCAGTAAGTTCTCTGCAAGAGGAGTGCCCTTGTCAACTTTTTGAAGTTCAATTTTTTCCATTTTCCTACCTCTCGTGTTTATCAAATTCTATTTTATCTAACAATATTATACCACAATCTCATCTATATTTCTACCATTATCTCTTATTGATTCGAGTCCATCAGAACCTAACATTCGAAACCCGTAAGTTAATAGTTCGAGTCCGTGATCAGTCTCACCTAGTCTTTAAATCTAAATGTTTCATAAATGTATAAAAAAATAAGGTATTTTAACCATAATTGGCTAAAATACCCTATAAAAATAAAAACCAGATTCTCTTTTCAGAAGACCTATAGATTTCAGAAAATGGTGCAGCAAATGAGACTCGAACTCACACAAGATTACTCTTACTACCCCCTCAAAGTAGCGCGTCTACCAATTCCGCCATTGCTGCTTTAAATAACCATTTTATTATATCACTATTTCTAAAATTAGTAAACTAATTATAATGACAGGTATACTAATAATAAAACCATATTTTATGAATGATTTAAAATTGATTTTTGCATCATAAATTTCCGTTAAGCTAGTAAACATAATACCTGCTAAAGCCCCAATTGGTGTCAAAAAGGCACCAATATTACTGCCAATAATTGAAGCATATGTTGCTCTTATCATTTCACTTTCACTTCCAAGCGTAATAAGATGAGAAAACAACATGCTCATTGGAATATTATTAATCACATTTGCTGATAAGAATGAGGAAATACCATAAGTAAAAATAGAATTACCCTTACTTAATAATTTTGCTAATTCGATGCTCACATTTTGATAATCAAGCGCAATCATCATCACAAACATTGAAAGCACAAATGGAACTAGTTCATATGGAACTCTTCTTACTGATCTTAATAAAGTATGATCTTTTCTTTTAATAATCTTAAATATAATCAAACAAATTATCAATGATAAGGCAGTAAACAAGGAAACTAAGTACATTTCAACATTAATATAGCTTGAAATAATTAAAAATATCAAACAAACTAATAAATGAAGTGCTGCAACTATTACTTCTACTTTACTATCAATTCTTACTTCTTCATAAACCTTTTCTATTTCTTTTTTTAATGACTTATGAAAAATCAGTAAAAGAATTAAGACTTCTACTAAACCAGCAGCAATAGTTGGTAAAAACATCACTTTAATATAGTCAATGAAAGATATATTTTGCGCACTAGCTAAATAAATATTAGTAGGATTACCAATTAGAAGCATCATTGAATAGGTATTTGAAGCTACAAATTCACCAATCAAATATGGAATTGGATTGACCTTAGTGTTCTTACAAAAGAAACAAATGAATGGGGTCAAAGTTAATACTACAATATCATTTGATGTGAAAATAGTAAAAATAGCAGTTAAAAAATAAATACTCAAAAAAATTGATAATTGGTGGTTCTTAGCTAATTTAACTGTTTTAATTGCAGCCCATTTAAATAAACCTAGTTCATCAAGCACAATCGAAATAAAGGTCATCGATAAAAATAGAATTAAAATCTTAATAGGATTAATTGCAGTATCAGCAGTAAGATTTTCAAATATATAACTTACAGGCACACAACGAAAAACAATCAAAAGGATTGCACCTACAAGTGCAAGTGGCCAATATGTCGCAAATTTTATTCTTCCTATTCTTATTGTTGGAAAAAACACAATTGATGTTATCAGCAATATTAATACTAATAATGAAATAATAATTGTTGAAATCAATTTATCATCTCCTTAATCTCTATTATTATAGTCACTTAAGGACATTTTGTAAATATGAAAACGCACAAAAAATGACATCTCGATTAATTCGAGATGTCATTATTTTTTATTTAAAGCTACCATACATTGCAATAGCTTCATCTATTGTCATATCTTTCCTTCCAACATTAAAAGCTGCAACTTTTATTTGAACAGTAAGATTATCTTTGATACCAAGAACTTCTGGTGAAATAGTACGACTTGAAGGAATATTACCGAAAGGAGCATAAACTGAATCAAGTGGCATATCAATTGTTGGAGTAACAAGAGGCTTAATAGAAGCCATCGCATTAAGTTCCTTACTTGAAATTAAAAATCTCATAAATTCGTTTGTCATGTCTAAGTTATCACAATCCTTATTAATTGAAAATTGAATTGAAGGACTATCAATAAAGTAACCACCATCATTTGTTAATGGAATAGGTGCAAATGTATAATTGAATGGTGATTTAGTGAAAGCTTCAGATTGACTTTCACGTTTCTTAGTTCCAGAAACAGTATCAGCAGTACAAATCATCATTGGTACATCACCTTCAAAGAAACGCAAAATAACCTTAGTGTAATTATCTTTAATTTCATCACACTTACTTATGTCAACACAATTATTATTAATAATTTGATCAACTGCTTCAAGTGCAGAGCGCATATATTCGCCAGCTCTAGGATCTAAATTATTAGCAAGACTTAGTGCCTCTGGATTTTTAGCAAGTTCAGCTACAAATAATGGGTAAGCAATAGTATTCATCAAGCAGCTTGAAGATTTTTCACTATAGCCCATCATTGGACTATCATATCCCTTATTCTTAAATGCAGCACATGTAGAAAGTAATTCATTCCATGTATTTGGAAGACTAAGGCCCTCTTTTTTAAATAAATCGTTGTTTATCAACATTCCATAAGTTCTAGAAAAAACTGGAAGCATTAATACTTTGCCATTTGCATCTTTATTGATAAGACCTGGACGAATACAATCTAATTTTAAATTTAAATCTTTATTAGAAAGATCTTCCATATGACTAACAACAGAATTATACTTTTCATTACCCATCATCCATGTATATGTGAAGAAAATATTTGGTTTATCATTTCCTTCCAATACTGTTCCTAAATTATTGTTGTAATCATCAAGTTTTAAATAACTTAGACGCACATTAGGATAAAATTCATTAAATTTATCAAATTCAGCTTCTAAGGCTTCAAAATTATCATAGCTACCAACTACAGTAATACTACAGTCTGTATCTGTATTTAAAGATGGCTCAAATACTTCGGAATCATTGTTTTTATCATCCTTTTTACAAGCAAACATAAATACAGAAACAAGAATTACTAAAATGACATAGAACAATTTTTTCATTATTTTCTCTCCTCCTTAATTCTTCTAATCTCTTTAATAACAAGTTTTATATCTACAGGTTTTGCAATATGTCCATTCATACCAGCATTCAAACATTCAGCAACATTTTCTGCGAAGGCATCAGATGTCATCGCAATAATTGGAATTGAAGAAGCCCAAGGATCATCTAATGCACGAATTGCTCTCGTAGCATCAAGACCATTCATCTCCGGCATTTGAATATCCATGAAAATCAATGTATATTTTCCTTTTTCAGCATTCTTCATCTTTTCAACTGCAATTCGACCATTTTCAGCACGCTCTGTTGTAATTCCATACATTGAAAGCAGTGTAGAAATAATCTCCCAGTTGATATCATAATCTTCTCCAATGAGAATATTCAATCCTTCTAAATCAGAATAATCACTTTCTGGCTCAATAGACTGTGTTTCAGTACCTAAAATTTCACTAATCTTATCATATAAAGTTGAACGGAATAGTGGCTTACTTAAGAACCCATTAACGCCAGCATCTTTTGCTTGTTCTTCAATATCAGACCATTCATAAGCAGATATCAATAAAATTGGTGTTTTTGATTTAATCTCCGAGCGAATTCTACGAATAGTTTCTACACCATCAATTTCAGGCATCTTCAAATCTACAATAACAATATCATATTCAAGGCCACTTTCATGTCTATGAGCAATCATACCCAATGCTTCAAGGCCACCACTCGCTTTTTCAACATTTAAACCTAAGGATTCTAATGTATCAACAGCAGTATCTAATAGAATATCATCATCATCGACAATCAAGACATCCATCGCATCCAACTTCATATTTTCTCTTTGTTGGTCAGCAATTGGAAGATCTAATACTACATTAAATGTTGTACCCTTGCCTTGTTCGCTTTCACATTCAATTTGGCCATTCATTAAATCAACCATTTGTTTAGTAATTGCAAGACCAAGGCCCGTACCTTGAATACTATTAACACGGCTATCAGTTTGACGTGAGAATGGTTGATACAAATTAGCTAAGAACTCAGGACTCATACCAATACCAGTATCTGAAACCTTATAAGAAAGGCGTACGCAACCAGCCTTAGGGCTCTCTTCTTCTTTCATGTCTACACATACACTACCACCAGGTTCTGTATATTTAATAGCATTAGAAAGAAGATTAATGTAAATTTGATTTAATCTCAATTGATCAGCATAAAGATATTCTTTTTCCATTTTACTAATATGGAAACTGAAATTAATATTTTTCTCTTTAATCATTGGTTGTGATAAATTCATCAAATTCTCTACTGTTTCCACGATTGAGAATGTTTGTGGAATAAAGTTAAGTTTTCCACTTTCAACCTTTGAAATATCTAGAATATCATTAATTAGAGTCAGCAAGTGATTACTTGCTAAACTAATCTTCCTTAAATTTTCTTCAATCAATTTTTTATCATCTAGGTTCTTTTCAGAAATAGTTGTCAAACCAATAATTGCATTCATTGGTGTACGAATGTCATGTGACATTGTAGATAAGAAATCAGTTTTAGCCTTACTTGCAGATGCAGCTTCTCTAGCAGACACTTGAAGTCTCTTATTAAAATATAACATAAAGGTTAAATCGAATATAAATAAAACCAAAAGACCAATAGATACAAAACCGATAAGCAACCAGTTTTCAGTATTAACGATAAGGTCATCCATTGGCATAAGGCTTAAAAGAGTCCATCCACCAGTAGAAGAAAATGGAGTATATGCAAGTATACATTCTTCTCCTTTAGAATTCAACATGGAAAATGTTCCAGTTGATGAAACTATTTTATTAAAGAATTCTTGTGAAGATGCTGCATCAAGTTTATTGTAAGACCTATAAAATTCAAAGAAACTAGAATTTTTAAAGGAATGCCCCTTGATAATATAATCACCATCTTCATCAATGATCGAAAGTTCAGCACTTTCAAATTCTTCTTGAGGAAAGACCCATTTTTGCATTAACTCTGACACAGGTAGAACACGAAGCAATATCGCCTCTCTAGAATCCTTAAGAGTAATAAAATTACAAAAAGCAATAGATTGTTCACCATTAACTGGATTAGTATAAGCACGTGAAATATTGATAAATTCACCAATACTATGAATCCATGATACATCATTTAAAAGATTCATACGCTCATAAGAAACATCAAAATCACTTTGGTCATATTTCCTTGCTCTCGTAGATAGACCCCTTAAAGTATCTTTATATACGATATGTGCAGATGCATTTGCTAAAACATGAGAAACCCTAATATATGAAACAGCTTCTTCTAATGTCATTTCCTCACTATTAATATAATGTGCCCAAACATCGCAAATACGTTGTTCTCCTTCTAGATAATTCTCAGTTACGTGTTCCATTGTAATGGTAGTATTTTCAAAATGTTCGATTTGCCTATTGATTGTTTTTTTATTTTCTACATTCGAATAAATAGATACAAATGTCAACATGGCAATCATAATCAGAACATTAACAATAACAATCCATATTCTTTTCATATTACAAAACTCTCCTCATAATAATTATGCCATAAAATGTTGCAAAACAAAAGTATTTTTACACGTTTTTTTCACAATAAATGCATTTTTTTAAAATTTTTAACAGCATTCCAAGCTATTATGCTCTAGTATATAAAAAAGAGCAATACATCTTAGTATTACTCTGTCTTTCATTCTGGAGCAGATAACGAGAATCGAACTCGCATAATCAGCTTGGAGGGCTGATGTTCTACCATTAAACTATATCTGCCTATAAATATAAAATGGTCGGGATTATAGGATTCGAACCTACGACATCTTGGTCCCAAACCAAGCGCTCTACCAAGCTGAGCTAAATCCCGAAGCCAAAATCTGGAGCAGATAACGAGAATCGAACTCGCATAATCAGCTTGGAGGGCTGATGTTCTACCATTAAACTATATCTGCCTATACGAAATCAAAATGGTCGGGATTATAGGATTCGAACCTACGACATCTTGGTCCCAAACCAAGCGCTCTACCAAGCTGAGCTAAATCCCGAAAAATGGCGCGCCAAACAGGACTCGAACCCGTAGCCTTCTGGTCCGTAGCCAGACGCTCTATCCAATTGGGCTATTGGCGCCTTTAAAGAATGGCGGTCTCGACGGGACTTGAACCCGCGATCTCCAGTGTGACAGACTGGCATGTTAACCACTACACCACGAGACCTCATCTAATCGCCTAAATATTATACCACTAATTTATGTAATAGTCAAGAATTCATTTTTTAATTTTTTACTCTAATTCTTTAAAGGCGCCATTTCCCTTATTCATTTCCTTCTTTTTTATCTGTTTAGCAATATAAACAATCAAAAATAAGGCAATGCTTGCTAATACATATCCAGAATAATCGATTAATGCATCAACGATACTAGGACCTCTTTCACTTGCAAAGAATTGTAGCAATTCTGATTCAAGTGCCATTAATGCTCCAGATATAGCTGTAAATATCAAAGTATATTTCAAACTTTCAGTAAAGAAATAATAAGTAAGAAAACCAAATAAACCAATAAGACCAAAATAAGCAAAATGTCCTATAACTTTTCTAACAATAGAATGTAATTTATCTACATCCTTCACTTCTTGTTTAAAAGATTCTATTATTTTAATTACTACTTCAGTAATATCCATTGAAAGTTCTGAAGATTCACTTGCTGATTGTAGTGATGATAAACAATGATAAGTGAATAATGCAAAATATATAATCAAAAATACTATTCTAGTTATTTTCATTTATTTCTTCTTCCTCAATTTTAGGATGCTTCTTATCATAGATATACAATAAAACGGCAATGCAAGCACCTACAATCATCAAAACAACTGAAACAATATATAATAATGGACTACTAAAATCAATAACATCCTTATAATCAACTGCAGTTGTATAAATTATTGAAAAAATAGATGCAACCAATAAACCAAGAATAGCACTATATACTAATTTTGGAAACTTCTTAAATAAAATTTCAATCAATTTCGCAATACCAATAGCACCAATCACGCAACCAATTCCAAACACTAGCAATATTAGTAAGCTAATACCTGCACCAGAAAAACTAAAATGAAGTACTGCTGAAATTGCTGCTTTTACATTATCTATAATAATTATGTAATAGCCAAATATCATTAATACTAAAGAACCACTAATTCCTGGAATAATCATTGTGCTAGCACTAACAATTCCCATTAAAAATACCATGATGTATGTAACAATACTAACTTTCCCAACTCCCGGTCTAACATTTAAAAATGGTAGCACAACAACAATTGCTGCAAAAATAATAAACACAATTACTTCTTTAATACCAATTAATTTTTCATTTTCTTTTTTATAAGATTTTAAATTGTCATAAATCATTGGCATAGAACCAATAATTAAACCAACAAACAACATAACTGTTTGAATAGGAAAAGCATTTAAAGCATAAATAATTGTATATGAAGCTAATACTACGCCCAGTATCATGCCAATAAATACAGCCCAAATATCTTTAATAGCAAGCCACAAATGCTTTGTGACATTATTAATAGCGCTAATAAAGCGTTCATAGACCTTCAAAATTACCGCCATAGTACCACCACTAAAGCCAGGAATAACATTTGAAATACCAATTGCAATTCCTTTTAGAAAATCTATAATTATATTAAGAATTTTTTTCATTATTAAAACCAACCTTATATAAGATATATTAGTTATTTAAACAATTAAAAAAAGCACAAAGTCTCTTTAAATATCTAATATATCTCTTTAATACTATTGAAATTATATCATAATACAGCATTTATTACAATATAAAAAGGATAAATCCACGATTTATCCTTTTTTACATATTTATTGTTTTTTATGCTTTAAATAAGCATCTTCTACTTGTTTCAATGTATCAACATCATTAATACCAACAAGACGATAATCATCAGGAGCAATATAAGCATCAACACGATAATCTTTCGCTAATATTTCAACTAAATCAGTTAAATAATACTCATTAGCATTATTATTATTTTTAATCTTATCAAGATTATCAAATAATATTTTATTATCAATACAATAAAGAGCAATATTAATTTCCTTTATCTTCTTTTGTTCCTCATTACAATCCTTAAATTCCACAATCTTTTCAATTTGTCCATTTTTTCTCACAATACGGCCATAAGCCTTAGGATCTTCATAAATAGATGTTACATCTGTTAATACATTATTATCCTTAATATGCCTCTCTATTAAATTTTCAATTGTTTCTTTATCAATCATTGGCATATCGCCAGGGAAAATCAATGTAAGACCATCTTCATCTTTTAATAAAGGAGCAGCACACATAGTAGCATGTCCAGTTCCTAATTGTTCTTCTTGTTTTACATATCTAACATCACTAGGTAAGCATTTAATCAATTCTTCTGATTTATAGCCTACAACAACGATAATATCTTTAATATTAGCTTGCTTACAAGACTCAATGATATAACTAATCATTGGTTTTCCACAAAATGGATAAGCACATTTCGGCAAATCAGATTTCATTCTTGTTCCTTTGCCACCAGCAAGAATTATCGCATGTAAATTTTTCATATTTAGTTCCTTCTTTCCCTTATCCCTTTGATTAAGACTTCAAACGCATTCGCCTCGAAAATCTTGTCTGCAACCTCTTTAGTATGTTTTTTCACAACATAATTATATGCAAGATCCATATAATTAATCCTCTTAAAATGAATATCACTACTCACAAAACTAATCATATTATTTTTAATTAGCTTTTTGATGAATTTCTTAGCTCTTGCACCATCTTTTCCAATAATTGAAGATGCATTCACTTGAATTAAAGCACCCACATCAATAATTTCCTGTACCCTTTCAAGTGTATTAATATATTGATACCTCTCTACATGCGCAATAATGGGTTTATAGCCCTTAAGAATTGCCATGTAAGCAGCCTCAGCAATATCAATTTCCTCAGTATAAGAGAATTCAATTAAAATATATTTTGTATTCTCATATGTAAATATTTCTTTATTATCCAACATTTCTAGAGTCTTTTTAAAACCTTGAAGTGAATGAATATAAATCTCTTGTCCTAAATAGATATTAATATCTAAATTTCTTTTTTTAATTTCTTCCTTTAGATTTAAAAAAGATAGATATATCTCATTTGCCCCTGTTGTAAACATGTGCCTACGATAATGAGGAGTACAAATAACATCACTTATCCCCATTTTTATTTCGTCTTCAAGCATTTTAATACTTTCATCAATGCTTTTAGCACCATCATCAACATTTGGAATTATATGAGAATGTATATCTATCATAATTTTTTACCTATTTTTTATTACTAGCCTTATGATCTCCATAAGAGTAATAGTAATTATAATATTGGTAATCTCCATATGAATTTGCTCTCTTAGGATCATAGAATGTAAATACAGAACCTATGATTGGAATATTATTCTTCTTTAATAGGCTAATAGCTTCTCTAACCTGTGATTTCTTAGTTTTTCCATAAGCAACATTGAAGATTACACCATCAGACAATCTAGCAATATGAATATAATCGCTAATCATTAATACTGGAGGACAATCTAAAAGAATAAAATCATATTTTTCTTTTAAATCATTAATCAATGTTTGCATTTTCTCACTTGTTAAAATAGCAGTAGGATTTTGAACTTCACTACCTCTAGTGATTAAATCAACATTATTATAATCTGTCTTCTTAATTAATGTATTGAAATCAATCTTATCGATCAAATAATCAGCAATACCATTTTCATTATCAATTCTAAATGCTCTGTGAACTCTTGGTTTTCTAAAGTCTAAGTCGATAACTACAACTTTTTTACCACTTTCACCTAATGCTACTGCTAAATTAACATTTGTAGTTGTTTTAGCTTCTCCACTAATTGAAGATTCAATTTGAATTACCTTCTTTTCACCATCTATTGCATAATACAATACATTATCTTTCAATCTATCAATTGCTTCTTTCACATTTGAATAGCCCTTATCGTAGAAAATAGATTCACTACGACTTACTTTATCTTTTTGACCAACTAGTTTTTTGAAAAAATTAGCCATTATTTCTTTCCTCCTTTTTCCTCTGTTTCACTAAAATCAGGAAGTAAAGTAAGCACATTTATATTAAATGCCTTTTCAAATGCTTCTTTTGAAGTATAAGTGTCGTCACATAAATATTTAATTAAAATAATTGCAAATGAAATAACTAAACCAATTAAAGCACTTACGATAATAACAATAGATGCACCTCTACTTGCACTAACTGTAGAAGGCTCAGCTTCATCAACTAATGCGAAGTTTCCAGCTAACATCTCGTAATCATAAACCTTCTTACTATCAACTTCTTCATAAGCATCTGCAATTTCCTTTGTTTTTTCAACAAGTAAGTTTGTAACAACAATTGATAAAGCCTCATTGCTTGATTTAAATTTAATTGTGATAATCAAACTATTTGTTGATGTAGAAATAGTAGCATTATCTTGAATTTTCTTAATCATACTACCAATATTCTCTTCATTACTTAAAGTTTTATAATTTTCAGGTAATACAGCATCTGGATTATTAGTTTTGTATGCTTCTAAACCCTCACTCAAATCTTCAGCAACTGCTCTAACAACCTTATTTGAAACAATAAATGTATTAAAAGTATTAATCAAATAAGTAGACATAACATATTCTTGATAATTAGAAGATGCAGTAGGTGCAGATGTACTAGAATTAGCCATAACAATAGCTTCTGCTTTTGCAGTATATGTAATTTTCTTGAATTTCAATCCATATACAGCACCTGCAATAGTACATACTAAAGTAATAATTAATATCAATAAAAAGTATTTTTTTATTAAGAAGAAAATATCTCCTAAAGAAATACCTTTTTCTTCTTCAATAACAACTTGATTTTGTTCCATATTAAAACACCTCGTTTTTACAACCTTATTATATCATATTAAAAATGATTTTGCAACAAAATAAAAACTAGACTAATTCGTCTAGTTTTTTCTTGTTACTTTGAATAATATTTTCAATATCTTCCTTATGCTTTTCTATTTCTTCAACTAATCGAAGTTGATTTCTTGCTCTTTCTAAATTATGTTTTGGACGTCTAGTACTAACTTTAAAATACTTATCATTTTCAAAATAATCTTGTAAGAAACGCATTCCAAGTTCTAATGTAATAATCAAGAAACCATAATATAATGAATTGATTTCAGCATCAGTGATATAAATAGTGTTATTTCTAGGTCTTGTTTCATATAAGAAGCCTCTTGTGAAAGCATCAACCAATTCTAAATCAACACCAACCTTTGATAAATCACGCTCATCTTCTTTTGCAGTTGACGCTCCCATTCTTAAAGCATCACCATAATCATATAAAAGCGAGCCCTTCATTACTGTATCAAGATCAATCATACACATGAACTTACCAGTCTTTTCATCGACCATAATGTTACTTATTTTTGTATCATTGTGACAAACACGCCTTGGAAATTCCTTATTCTCAATTCTACTAGTAATGAAATCCATGATATTTTCATGTGCCATGATGAAATCAATTTCTTTTTCACATTCTTTTAGTCTCGACTCATCATTACTATTCTTAATAAGTTCCTTGAATCTCTCAAAACGATACGGAGTATCATGAAAATGAGGAATAGTATCATCTAGAAGTCTAGTATGGAAATCATGCAATAAATATTGGAAATCTCCTACTGCCTTTCCAGCCTCTTCAAATATCTTTGGGCTAGTAATATGTTCGTAAGTAATACCACCTTCCACGAATTCCATACAACGCCAGTATTCACCATCTACTATTGCTAATGTTTGACCATAACGTGTTTTAACAAAGTTTAAAACACTTTTTTGGACACTTCTACCATCATATATAACCTTCTTACGAATATGATCTGTTACTAAATTAACATTATTCATTACACCAAATGGTGATTGGAATACTTTATTATTTAAGAGTTGTAAAATATACCTACAAGTAGGGAATTCAATTAAATAAGTTGAATTAATATGTCCAGATTTCAATTCTGTAATATCAATAATATTATCAACATCAAAGAATTCCTTTAATACTCTAAATAAGCTTTTAGTTGAACGCATTCGGCCACCCCTTATAAATCAATCTTTTTTATTGTTTTTATTAGATCTTCTTTAGCATGCTTTTTTACCTCCTCAAAAGGTAAATGTTGATTATTTGTTTCAAAAACTTTATAAAAACAATCTTTATATTCTTCTTGTTCTATAATACCAAATACACCAATTATTTTTGTATTATAAACACTAGCTCTTTTTATAATTCCATCAATTACTTTTCCTTGGAAGCTCTGACTATCAAGTTTACCTTCACCAGTAAAAATATAATCTGCATCTCTAATTATATCATTAAATTTATATAAATCAAGGATTGTTTCAATACCTTTTTTTAAACTACCATTTAAAAAAGCATAAATTCCAAATCCCAAGCCACCAGCTGCACCAGCACCTAATGAATTAGCATAATCAATTTGATATTTATCCACTAAAATTTTGCTTAAATTAATTAAACCCTTATCCATAAGTGCTACTTCTTCAATATTTGCTCCTTTTTGTGGACCAAAAACATAACTAGCACCATTAGTGCCATATAATGGATTAACAACATCACTTAAGCCATAAATATTTACATCATTTAATCTCTTGTCTAAACCATCTAGAATAACATCATCAATTTCTTGTAAACTAATGCCTTTAGGAATAAATACTTCCCTTTTCTTGTTTAAGAATTTAGCACCCAAAGCTGCTGCCATACCACAACCACCATCATTAGTGATAGTACCACCAAGACATATATAAATATTCTTCATATTCAAATCAAGTGCTTTTTTAATTAGCTCTCCAATTCCATATGTAGAATAATTAGATGGACTAGTATCATTCTTTTTATACTTAAATCCAACAACATCAGCACTTTCTATAAAGCAAGAATCTCCCTTTACTCCCAGTGACGACCATATTTTATGAAAATCAGGCCCAAATATCCTTTTATATCGTTTTTTACCGCCAATTTGATTAATTATTGCATTAAGGCTTCCTTCGCCTCCATCTCCAATTTCTAAACTAGTGATTTCGATATTTTTATTTTTATTTAATAATTCTTTTTTTGTTATCTTCGCAATTTCTTTTGAACTCAATGTTCCTTTAAAAGAATCGAAGGCTAAAACAATTTTCATATTAAACCCTTATCTATCTATTTATAACAATATATTACCAGTAACATTCCTTTTTCAACACTAATTGATGCTGGTCTTCCATCAAATTCATTATCAAGACCAAGTGTTGATTGCATGTAAGAAAGATCAAAGTCTTTCAATTCATATTTAAAACCACTTGCTGTTACATGTTCACATGTTCCACCTAATGGATAAATTGAAATATAGCCCTTATATTTTTTACTGAATTCGATTTTTTCATTGCTGATAACTCTTAAAACCTTATTTTTTTCAATAATATAACCATTGCATCCTAAATCTTTTAAATATGCCAAACAATATAAATTACCTAAAGTATGTTCAATACGTTTACCTAATACTCCATATAAATAGAATTCTTTATATCCCAAGTTAATACCTTCTACTAAAGCATCAAAGGTATCAGAATCATTTTTAATTGGATTTAATTCAATAATTCTTGTTTTTGGTGATAATTTCATATCAGATAATTGATATGAATCAAAATCACCAATGATAATATCAATATCATCTAAACTAAGATTTTTCAATTTTAAAAAATTATCATAACCCGCATCAGCAACAATTAATAAATCGTCCTTTTCTTTTTTAATCTTTTCTTCATAGAATTCGCCAGCAGCAATTATTATACATTTTTTCATACTATCATCTCCTGTATATATTATATCATAGGCCACTGATTTAATCAAAGAAAAAAAAGATATTATTCAAATAATGTGAATAATATCTTTTTACAAGTAAATAATTGCATTTTAATTAAATGATTATTTCCTATATTATTTAATTTCAATAAGCTCATAATCGCGACTACCAAAGCCTAATTCAGCAGCAGCTTCAATTGTATGAACGCCATTTCTAGTTTCAATTCTTTCCTTGAAATGATTAATACCAGGATCATTTGATTTATATATCAAATCGATACATGCTTGATCAATTGCGATAGGATCAAGGGATACTAATATTCCAATGTCAGCAATGCAAGGGTCTTCTGCAACTGCACAGCAATCACAATCAACACTCATATTTTTCATAACATTCACAAATATCATATTCCCATTAAAATATTTAACAACAGATGATGCAGCATCAGCCATTGATTCCAAGAAAGAATCATGATCAGCAGTCCAAATCTTTTCTACCTCACTAACACCATGAATATAAGCCTTACCATATGATGAAGCACAGCCAATAGATAATTGCTTAAGAGCACCACCATATCCACCCATTGGATGGCCTTTAAAATGAGATAAAACTAGCATAGAATTGTAGTTCTTCATATGACTACCAACAAAATTCTTCTTGATTTTCTTACCATTAGGAATATCAAGAATCATTTCTGCGCCACCAATATCCATTAAATCAAAGTCAAAATATTTATCCCACCCATGATCTTTAATCAATTGTAGGTGCTTAATATCAGTATCTCTACTACCATCATAAGCAGTATTACATTCTACAACAGTTCCTTTCATTTCATCAATTACTGGTTTCCAAAATTCAGGTCTAATATAGTTTTGATTACCTCTTTCACCCGAATGTAGTTTAATAGCTAAAGGTTTAGGCAAATCCTTATTTAATAATTTTATTAATTCAAGAACCTTTTCACCTGTAATTGTTTTTGAAAAATATACTTTTGCTTTCATATGATTCTAACGAGTGAACTTAGAAAAGCCTAAAATTCCTAATGCTGATAAAACAAATGTTACTGCAACAATTATAATAGCAACAACATTACTAGTCATTTCAGTAATCTTAGTAAACAAGCCAAGTGATAGCCAAAAAGCAGAAACAAATAATACAGTTAATACACATAAAGTAGTTAATTTGGTATTAGACCAAGCTGAATGTGATTTTTCTAATGAAGTTTTATTTTCTTTTCCCATACTATCCTCCTAAAAGATTTCAAAAGCAAGTAATGCTAAAACTACAGTAACTAATAATTGGCAAAGCATTGACAAGTAAATAGTAATTGAAAAATAAGCCTTATCAGTTTTATGATGATGTACTTTTCTTCCAATAAATGCACCAATTGAACCATTTAATACTGTTAGCGCAAGTAATGTTTTTTCTTTAATTCTCATTTGACCATTTTGTTTAACAGCAATCTTTTTATCCTTGCCGAAAACCCCGAATGTAATTACTGACATTATTAATAATAATGCCACATACGCAATTAATAAGATTTGATTAAAAGTCATATTCTCTCCTTATTTAAAACTTTTATTCTTATGATTAAATTATATCTTTATTTCAATATTTTTTCAATAAAAAAACAAAAAAATAATATAATTTACTTAATCATTCAATAAAAAACAGGTATTAAAATAATACCTGTTTTATCACTAATCTTTCTTATTATATTAGTCAGCTTTTACTTCTTCAGCCTTATCTTCTACCTCAACACTTTCTTGTGCTTCGGCTTGAGCTTTAGCCTCTTCAAAAGCTTTTTTCTTAGCCTCTTCTCTTTCTTGTTTTAATTTAGCTAAATCAAATAAGTAATTGCCGTTTTCAAATTTCTTTTCTAATTTATGACAAGCTACAAAATGACCAGGTTCAACTTCAACAAGTTTTGGAGGTACACGTTTACAATCTTCAGTAGCCATATAACAACGTGTATGGAACTTACATCCTGTAGGAGGGAAGATTGGAGAAGGAATATTACCTTCTAGAATGATTCTCTCTCTATCAACTGAATCAACATCAGTTGTAGGAATTGAAGAAAGTAAAGCTAAAGTGTAAGGATGACGTGGGTCAGCAAATAATGTTTCAGCATCTGCGTATTCAACGATATTACCTAAATACATTACTAAAATCTTATCAGAAATATAACGTACTACAGATAAGTCATGTGAAATAAACAAATATGTTAAATTATCTGTCTTCTTTAATTCTTCTAGTAGGTTAATGATTTGTGATTGAATAGATACGTCTAGTGCTGATACGCATTCGTCACAAACAACAAATTTAGGCTTAACAGCAAGAGCACGTGCAATCGCAACTCTTTGTCTTTGACCACCAGAGAATTGGTGAGGATATCTATGTAACATATAATCTTGTAGACCGCACTTTCTCATAGTTTCAAGGATGTAATCCTTAACAGCATTAGTTCCATGCTTATACATATTATGTGTTACTAGACCTTCTTCAATAATTTGACCAATTGTCATTCTTGGATTTAATGAAGAATATGGATCTTGGAAGATAATTTGTAAGTCTCTACGTAAGAATCTCATTTCATTATAAGATAATCTTGCAAGATCAATACCATTATCTAACATTTTTTCATATTTTTCAAAATCTTCATTATCCTTAAATTGTTCCTTGTATACTTCAAGTTTAGCGCTTAAATCATCTCGTTTAGCACTTAATTCATTGATTTCTGCTTCAAGCTTAGCATTTGTGTCTTTTAAAGACTTAACTCTATTTAAGAAATTTTCTTTCTTCTTTTCATCACTTGCATCATTTGCTTTTTCTTCATTTTTAGTAATTAAAGCTAAATTGTTGTTAAAAGCTCTTTTCTTAACAGAAATCTTAAGATTGTTTTGATGAATTTCAAGTAATTTATTAACGCCTTCAATATAATTAGGGACTGCTAAGAAACCACCAATAATAGATGCTACATTAAATAAAGCTGTTTGTGCATTATTTTGTGCTAAATTACGACTTTGTAATTGAAAGAATGTAGCCTTATCACCTAATTCTTCACATTCCTTAGTCAATCTATTAGCTAATTCTTCAGCTTTATGATATTCATTAATATATTTACCTGTATTCTTTAATACTTTCTCAACATATTTAGGAGCTACATCATCACGATCTCTACCATAATAAACTGTAGAACCAGCAGTTTGTTCGTAAAGTTGTAAAATAACTCTACCTAATGTTGATTTACCACAACCAGATTCACCAACGACACCGATTGTTTCACCTTCATATACATCAAATGTTAAATCTTCGTTTGCTCTTACGTAATATTGTTCTTTTTGAAAGATACTATTTTTAGCAATAGGAAAATACTTTTTTAGATTTGTAATAGATAATATCTTTTTTCTGTTTTCATTATTTTCCTGCATTTTCTTTTCTCTCCTTCTTGTTTGGATAGAAGCAACGAATTGAATGACCTGGTTCTAATTCAGTTAATTCAGGTTCTTCTTCCTCACAACGTTGTGTACAATATTTACATCTAGGTGCAAACTTACATCCTTTAGGAAGTGCTAATGGATGTGGAACAACACCTGGAATTGGTTCTAGTTTTTGTCCTACTGCATCAAGACGAGGAATAGATGCCATCAATCCTTCAGTATATGGGTGACTTAAATCTTGATCAGTAAAGATTGTTCTTGCTGTAGCTTGTTCTACAACTTCACCACAATACATTACTACAACATCATCAGCCATTTCATTGATTACACCCAAGTCATGAGTGATAAATAGAATTGATGTTCCATTTTCTTTTTGTAAATCATTCATTAACTTTAAGATTTGCGCTTGAATAGTAACATCAAGAGCTGTAGTAGGTTCATCAGCAATTAGAATTTTTGGCTTACAAGCAAGTGCCATCGCAATCATAACTCTTTGTCTCATACCACCAGATAATTGGTGAGGATATTGTTTAGCAACAGCTTCAGGATTAGGAATTTGAACTGCATACAACATTTCAATTGCCTTTTTCTTAGCCTCTTTTTTATCTAAATGTTGATGAATCATGAATGGTTCCATTAATTGATTCAATACTGTAAATACTGGATTTAATGAAGTCATTGGTTCTTGGAAGATAACAGAAATCTTATTACCTCTGATTGTATACATTTCTTCAAGAGATAATTTAGTTAATTCTCTACCTTCAAAATAAATTTCACCAGAATCAATATATCCATTACCATCCAACAATTGTAGGATACTCATTGCAGAAACTGATTTACCAGAACCAGATTCACCAACGATGCCTAATGTTTTACCAGATTCAACTGCATAGCTTACACCATTAACGGCTTTAACTATACCCTTTCTTGTCTTAAAAAATGTATGAAGGTCTTTTACTTCTAATAATGCCATAAAATTACCTCCTAACGTTCACTAGATGACTTAGGGTCAAGAACATCTCTTAGACCATCACCTATGATATTTACACAAATAGTAGCTACACCTAGGAAAATTGATGGGAATAGCCATTGCCACCAATAGAATTTAATAACAATACTATTGTTAGCACCATTTAATAAGTTACCCCATGTAGGTTGTGGTTGTTGAACACCGAAGCCTAAGTAACTTAAGCTTGATTCTGTTAACATACAACCAGCAAAGTCTAATGTAACACTTACTAAAATGATAGATACTACATTAGGTAAGATGTGTTTGAACGCAATACGACCTTCTTTAACACCCATAGCCTTAGCAGCAAGAACGAATTCCTTTTCTCTCTCAGCAAGAACTTGACCACGAATCATGTGAGCAAGACCTGTCCAAGACAAGAATCCTAAGATAACCATTATGATAAATATACGTTTATTTTCACTAATATTATAGTGACTAATTACAACACTTAACATCATCGCAAATGGTAAGAATGGTAAGGCACTGAATACTTCAGTAACTCTCATTAATAACATATCAACCCATTTACCAAAATAGCCTGATACACAACCAACGATAATAGCAATAATTGTTGAAATAATTACAGCTACAGCACCGATTGTCATTGTCATCTTTCCACCATGTACGATACGAGCAAATAAGTTACGTCCTTGGCTATCAGTACCCATAATGAAGCCCTTTAAACCAATAGATTTAACTAATTTTCCATCTTTCACAAAATATGTTTGATTATTAACAGCAAAAACATCACTTACATCTTCTAATCCATTAACACTTGCTTGTTTGTATAAATTAGAACCCCATGTGAATGCTCTGCCCTTATTAGTAACAGCTGCATAATGTCTAGAACCAGCAGAGATTTTTATATACTTTTCGCCAGCAGGAAGCTCAGGAACTTTATTTTGTCCGTATTCAACAACACCTGTAATCATAACAGTACCATCTTCTAAAACAGCACCTACTGAATATGAATCACAAGCAACGTCAACTACCTTTTTACCAGTAGCATTAATCTTATTGATTGATAAAACATTTCTACCAGCAGCAATAGTACCATCTTTTAATAAACAAATTGCATATGTATTACCAAATACAATCTTTTCAACATTAGGACTTTGGCTAGCAGCTTTTAAATCTTCTTGCCAATCATAAAGATCAATAACATTATTTGTGGAATTATTATTACCCCAAATATAGAAAGAACCGTCTTTCATAACAATTGCAGTAGCTTGGTTACCACAACTTAAACCAGCAACATTGTTTACATCAATTGTGCCATTAACTAATTCTTCTGGCTCATATATTTTAGATGTATCATCACTTGCTGTTGCAGGTCTTAGGCCATATTGAGCAAGACTATTACTACCCCATGCAATTACCTTACCTTCAGTTGTAATAGCAATAATATGATCTTTACCAGCAGCTGCAAATGCAACTTTCTTTCCATCAAGTTCACTTGGAATATTCTTTAAATCTTCTTTTGAAATTTGGTCCTTTGTAGCACCCCAAATATAGAAGTCATTTTTTTCAGATACGCCAATAGAGAAAGTACCATAAGCAGAAATGCTCTTTATATCATTCTTCATCTTATTAGGAATTCTTCTAAGTGATGAAGTTGGAGCCATATTCATTTGTGTAGTATCAACAGTATTATCTAATTTAATGAATAATGGACCTACGAATACAAAGATAAACATTGATGCTAAGATAATTAAAGCTGTAACTTGTAATCTTCTTCTAAAGAAAGATTTAACAGCGATAACACCAGGACTTTCCAATTTTTCAACAAACATTGGATCATCTTTAGCAAGTGTTTTACTTGCACCAAAGAATGTACGACGCAACCAAGCACCAACAGTTTTAAATCCATTGCCAATTGCAGCAAAGAATCTACCGATAGGGCCTTTTTCCTTTTGAGGAGTGTTATTGTTTAAATTATTATTCATCTCTGCCACCTCCTCTATTTATTAATTCTAATTCTTGGGTCAACGATACCATAAGAAATATCGATAATCAAGTTTCCAATTAAACCAATTAAAATATAGAACATTTGAAGTGTTAAGATAACTGGATAATCTCTATTAGTCAAAGCCTGATAATAAATTCTACCGATACCATTTAATCCAAAAATATTTTCAATCATAATTGAACCTGAGAAAATACCTAAGAACCAACCAATTACTAAAGTAACAATTGGAATTAACGCATTTCTCCATGCATGTTTATGAATAACAACACTTTCTTTTAAACCTTTAGCACGAGCAGTACGTACACAATCCATTGATAAAGCTTCAATCATTGATGCTCTAACATAACGAGTCATACCACCTAGTGATGAGAATGTCATTACAATCAAAGGTAAGGCAAAGTGATACATTTCATCCCAGAAATATTTCCACGTACCCTTCTCATAACCAGCATCTATGGTTATCTGACCACTTACTGGGAATATGCCAAGTACAATTGAGAAAAGCCAAATAAATAGAATAGCGATAATGAATGATGGAATACTATAACCAACTATAGTACCAACTTGTACCGCGGTATCTCGCTTTGATCCTTTCTTTCTAGCACAGAATATACCTAATGGAATAGTTATACCTAAGCCAAAAATAGTTACAAAGATATTAATGAAGATAGTATTTCTCATTGGTTCTTTCATTAATTCTAATACAGGAACATTAAATTGAACAGATGAACCTAATTCACCTTGTAATACACCACGATATTGTTTAACTTCACCCTCACCTACACTTACAACCTTGTATGGGTAAACGCCAAGCCATCTTCCATATCTTTGAATAATATTACCATTAGTTCCGTAATATCCTTGCCAATAAGTATACCTTTCATTAAAGTCTAATTTTCCCTTACTATTCTTTATTTCTTGTTGTGCTGTAGCATATGCTTGATCACCTGGGATTAAACTATAAATCATGTAAATCGCAAATGACAAAATCATGAATACTACAAAAATGTAAAAAATACGTTTCAAAATATACTTGAACATAATGCATACCTTCCTTTTTTATTTTCTTAATTCATATTTTTCATAATAATGTAATATTATAGTTTTTTATTCAATATATTATACCACTTTATTATCAAAATTACAAACTAATTATCAATAAAATTAGTGAGGATAGGAGTGCTACCCTCACTAATATTTAAATCATATAATCATTATTAACGATTATGTTAATAATTCTTATTTATAATCTGCGAAGAAATCAGCTGGGTCCATTAATTGACAGTTGTAATTTTCATACATTGTTTGGTTGATTGTCCAATTGAATGAATAATCATAAACAGCTGAGTTGTAACCAGTTGCAAAGTTAGCGCATGAACAAATTGGTCTAGCACCTTTATTATAGCCATATGAAGGCATTTGATAATATTCACCATATAATACAGTTTGGAAATCACCTTGAGTTGTAGTGATATAGAATCCTAAATCTTTTGGTGTTTGTGCAGCTTGCCACTTAGTGATTAATAAAGCAGTTACTTCATTTTCATCAGCAGGTGTACCATACCAGTTAATTACTAGAGGCATATAATATGCATCACCGTATTTAATTGTCTTGTATGCACTGTCTGTTGAATGATAGAAAATGTTAGCTTCAGTTTGTTCTTCAGCAGCTAATTTCTTATAACGAACGCCTGAACCAGCATATTCAGTAACGTTAGTTCCATTGAATGAATAAATCCAACCATCTTCTTCTAATAATTTCTTAGCTTCATCAGCACTGTAATCATAAGTATCTAATTTGATTGTAGACTTAACAGCATTGTATGAAGTAGATCCACTATAGTAAGGACCATCAACTACTGAACCATATCCACCAGTGAATGCATCAGCAAATTCTGGACGATTGATTGTGTAAGCGATAGCTTGACGTACAGCAGCGAATTGAGTTGGACCATAATCACCCTTGAATGATAATTTACCATAACCAGCACGGTCATAGTATGTATATTTGAATGAACCATCTTTACATAATGCTACAGCAGCATCTGTATCAGATCCACCAGTAATACCTTCAAGAACGTTAACTTCACCAGCCTTTAATTGGTCAGTTTGAGTTTGAGAGATAACTTTTACATAGTTAATAGTAGTAATGTTACCATCTTTTAAAGTTCCATTATCATTATATTTACGATAAGCTTCTGTTACATAATATTCATTCTTAGTTAATGTAGCAGCCTTAGTAGTAGCATCATAATTAGAAACTACATATGGGCCAGTGAATGCGAATGTAGAAGCATCATTGTTGTAAATGTTAGCTTTTAATTTAGCAGCATTAACGAATGTCTTTGCACCATCTTTTTCTTCAGTTGCATAGTATGCATCTGACATACCAACAGCTTTTGTTTCAGGATCAACTGTTAATTCAGCTCCACATAGATAGATAGCAGGATCTTTTGGTGAGAAACCAGCTAATGTGATTGAATAATAGTATCCAGCATAATCTGGAGAAACTGTTACAGACCACTTGTAATCACTGAATTTCTTAATAGCTTCGAAATATTTAGAAACGCCTTCTTGACCAGCATTAGTTCCATCATAAGCTAAGAATTCTTCGTAACCAACTAAGCTTGTTGAACCACTTGAACTTCCACCAGCAGCACCATAAATTGGTGTGTTAGCAGCGATTGTAGAAGCGATATAGTAATCAGCTGTGATTTCTTGGTTCTTAGAATCTTTTAGACCAGGTTTAATTTCGATAGTATAAGTTAAAGTACCATCTTCATTAACTTCTGAACTAATTTCTTTAACAACGTCTTCATTTACAGCATAAGATCCACCGATATTAGATACAACTGTATCATAACCAGATGTTAATTGTTCGATATCTTGGTCAGAAGCAGCAGGACTTGATTTACCAAATGCAGAAGATCTGAATAAACCAGAAAGTTCTGTAGAACTACCGATAATGATCTTACCATCAGTTGATGTAGCACCAACTACTGCACTTTCAGCACCCCAGTATGGAGATGTCTTAAATTGGTCGATTTTTGCAGCATATACATCATAGTATTGGTTAGAATATAGAGGAATTTCAGGTAACATCTTATTCCATCTTTGAATATATAACTTCCACCATTGATTGTATACTTGTTCTTCTGTTTTATATGATCCAGCAGGAGTACAATTGTAAACCATAGCCATAGATAAGAAATCTAGACCTAGAGTATAAGTTTTTCCATTTTTAGTAATTGTAGCTGTTCCATCTGGGTTTTCAGTAACATCAGCAATTGTTGTACCAAAACCAAATTCATCATAAACAGAAGTATAATCTTCTCTTTCGAAGATGTCATCTTCAGATACATCTTGTAATTGACCTTCAATTACTTTTGGTCCGCTTGGATTCTTTTCAGTGTCTTTATCACAAGCAGCTAAAGCAAATGCAAATACAAGAGCAACTAATAATAATAAAAATTTTCTTAATTTCATGTTTTACTCTCCTTTTCGAAAAATTTTTATCTATTTAATCTAATAGATTACAAATATTATATATTTTTTTATTAATTAAATCAACATATTTTTTTAAATTTTTTATAGAAAATGCTAAGTAAACGTTTTCTTTAATTGACTAAAAATATATTTTTTTTATTTTTTTCATGTTTTTTGGACAAAATTAGCCAGAAAAACAATTTTTTTGACTTTTTTAGTCATTTTCCAATTCTTTTATTCTTTTTTGATTTTACCATAAAATAACATTGAAAGCCTTTACATTCTCGTTTTTTAGTGAAAACGAACATATGAAAACGATTGACTTAATTTTAAGATAATATTTCTTCCATTTTATTATCTATAAATAATTAAGAGAAAGTTTCCTATTTATTCAACGAACAATAAAATAAATACATTAACAATAAAAAAATATTTCTTTTTCCTTTATGCTTCATAAATATAATAATTTATAATATGATCTTTTAAAAATGTTTTCATGGATAATCAAAATATTTTTTTATTGTTTCACTTAACAAAACTATTTGATTATGGTATAATACTAATGTAAAAAATTCAAATATAAGGAGGAATTTTATATGCCTTTAGTTAATACAAAGGAAATGTTTGAAAAAGCATACAAAGGCGGATATGCCGTTGGTGCATTTAATGTGAACAACATGGAAATTGTTCAAGGAATTACAGAAGCTGCTGCTGAATTAAAATCACCAGTTATCTTACAAGCTTCAAAGGGAGCAAGAAAATACGCTAACTCTTCTTACCTAATTCATATGGTAAAAGCTGCTAGTGAAAACTTCCCTGAATTACCAATCGCTTTACACTTAGATCATGGTGATTCATTCGAATTATGTAAAGCTTGTATCGATGATGGTTTCACATCAGTAATGATTGACTACTCTGGTCATCCATACGAAGAAAACGTAGCAGTAACAAAGCAAGTTTGTGATTATGCTCATGATGTTAAAGCTCGTGGACGTTATATCACAGTTGAAGCTGAACTTGGAACACTTGCTGGTGTTGAAGATGAAGTTGCTGTTGAATTTGGTAAATCAAGCTACACAGATCCTAACCAAGTTGAAGATTTCGTTAAACGTACTGGTGTTGACTCATTAGCTATCGCTATTGGTACATCTCATGGTGCATACAAATTTAAACCTGAACAATGTACATTAGTTAATGGTGTTTTAACTCCACCTCCACTAAGATTAGACATCTTAGACGAAGTTTCTAAGAGATTACCTGGATTCCCAATCGTTTTACATGGATCTTCTTCAGTTCCACAAGAATATGTAAAGATCATCAATGAAAATGGTGGAGCACTTCCAAATGCAATCGGTATTCCAGAAAACGAATTAAGAGAAGCTTCTAAACGTGCTGTATGTAAGATTAACATCGATTCAGACTTACGTTTAGGTCTAACTGCTGGAATTCGTCAACATTTCGCTGAACATCCAGATCATTTTGACCCACGTCAATATATCGCTGATGGTAGAGCTAATGTTAAAGCAATAGTTGCTCATAAGATTAAAGAAGTTTTAGGCTCTGAAAACAAGGCTTAATAAGTATAATAAAAGACATAAGTTATCAAACTTATGTCTTTTTACTTTATTTATTATTATCTTCTTTTACTTCTTCTGCTTCAACTTCAATTGTATCAGCACTGCTATGTTCTTCAACCTTATTATCATCATTATTAATTTCAATCTTCTTTTCATCTTTATAATAGAAAATAAGTGATACAATACCTGATAGTAAAACAAGTGAGCCAATGATAATTGCAATTATTTGAAGCACTGATCCCAATGAACCAAATGCAGCAAGTAAAATGATAACTAATGCAACTAATAGAATTGGCAATTCTTTTTTAAATTGTGCATTTTTATCAAGTGCAAACGCAATTCTAATAATTGGATAAACAATTAAATAAGCACCAAATACAATTTGTAAAGCAAGGCCATGATTAAAAATAAATACAAAGCCAAGAATAACACCAGCTAAAGACAATATTAATTCAACATATGCAAATGTTTTTAATTTTTCTTCTAAAACATTAACTGCCCTTCCACTTTCAGTATTATTCAAAATTAAGGCACTAATAAAAACATAATAGAAATTAACTAATACAATAATGATTCCAATGATAATACAAGTAATATTAATAAGTGAACCAAAAGCAAAAATTGACATCAATATTAATACTGCACCAATAATTATCGATAAAATCCCATCAATCAAATAATTTAGATTTTTTATTTTCATTCTTCTTTCCTTTCTTGCTTTTTAGCCTCATCCATTTCATGAATTATTTCAAACATTTCTTTTTTTGTTTTATCACGTTTAGCAAGTAGCATTATTTCATAATACTTTGATGTGATATAATCATAGCTTTGACGACGATGAGGTAACAAACAATTTGAACAATCTTTAATACCACTTTCTAAATATTTGAAGTTACCACCACATTTATCTCCTAATGCATAAAGGGGGCAATAACAAAACAAGCAATTAAAGTTCTCTTTATCATCAGTTTTATGACAAGGAAAGAATTGACAATCCTTGTTACTAAAAAATTTGAAACTATTCTTTTTCTCCTCCATATGTCCTCCAATAAATATTATTCACCCTCAACTTCATTTATTTCCATATTCTTATCTTTCTTATCTAGATAATTATATAAGAAATAGAATAATAATTCACTTACTAATTCAGCTCCCAAAATGAAAATATGAATATAAGCATGATGTTCATTTGGATTAGCGATTAATAAAATAGACATTACAATAATAAAGATAGATTCCAGCAAATCTAAAATAGCTGGTTTTTGTTTTATCATTCTTTGAATACAATGTGTAATTTCATTTCCTTCTTTTAATATCATCCACACTGCAAATATGATTAAGCATTTTTCAAATTCACTGTGAATGATTAATAAAATGATAGCAAGAATAATAAGAACAAGGGCATTAAAAAACCTACTACCTTCTTTTATTATCCCTTGTTTAGACCATACGATAATATCATCTGTAGCATTTAAAAGCATCACAATAGATATGATTAGTGGAATATGTTCTAAACAAAGATGATTGAATACTAAAACAAAGATTCCAAATAGAAAATATACCAATACTTTTATCAAATTGTATGTTTTCATTTTTTCTCCTATTCTTTAAATATCAAACTATATCTTGTTACTCCATTGCTTGCTCTTATACTGTTATAGCAATAAAAGCCCATGTATTCATACATTTCTTTGTATCTTTTCATATCAGTATCAACAAGCAAAGGAACCTTTTTCCCCTTAGCCACCTGCTTTGCAAAGTCTATCAACTCCCAAACCATACCTGTTCCTTGATATTCTTTCTTAACACATAGCATTTGACAATCTATGTGTGCTTTTTTAGCATATTGTGCATTTGAATTTGTAACTTGATTTACAAAATTAAGAATCTTTTTAAGTTTTTTTGGTCCTAATTTAAAGATCATCTTAAGTAGCATTAGCGCTTGCAGAAACTTTTTTGTTTTTGTAGAATCTTCTAAAGCAATAAATGCTGTAAGACTATCATTTGCGTATAATTGCTTAGCCTTATACACAAAATCAACAAAAAGATACATGTATTTTTTTACATCTTCATATCTTTGTTTTTCACTGCCCCAATTATAAAACAAATCATTGGACACAAATGCATCAGCTATTATGTCTTTTATTATTTTTAATTCCAATCTACTTAATTTATTAATCTTAATTATTGCCATATTTTTCTTTTAATATTGTTTCGTATTTTACACCATATCCGTGATCTTTATCATCTTTTGTTGCTCTAATAGCTTTAACAATAAAGCTTGTTGCATCCTCAAGTGTATCTTCCATTGATTTATTGTTTAATAAATTACCAATGATAACACTAGAGAAGATATCACCTGTTCCATGATATGATGGATATTCCCTCTTCTTTAATACAATAGTTTTATTCTTACCATCGTATGCCACTGCACCTAATTGATCTTTCACTTCATAGCCTGTCAAGATGACATTCTTAGCACCTAAATTATATAATTTTTTAAGTAAAGTGTCAATAAAAGCTTCATCTTGAACTTCTTGATAAGGAGTGTTTGTTAAAAAGCAAGCTTCAGTAATATTAGGTAAGATATAATCAGCAACAGAACACATTCTTCGCATTCCATTCACGATTTCTTCACCTAATCCATAATACATTTTTCCATGATCTGCCATTGCTGGATCTACAAAGAATAAACCCTTATCTCTCATCATATTATCCTTTATATTCAAAATATAATCAAATTGACGTGGATCACCAATATATCCTGTATATAAAGCATCAAATTTAATATTTTCATTTTGCCAATGTTTAATAATTTTAGGCATTTCATCAGTTAAATCATGAACAGTGAACCCTGTAAAGCCACCAGTGTGAGTAGATAATATAGCAGATGGTAATATTACTGTTTCATGTCCATAGCACGAAAGTACTGGTAATGCTACTGTTGTTGAGCATTGTCCATAGCATGAGATATCTTGTACTGTTAAAATTTTCATAATTATTCCCTCCTAAAAACAGATTATTCTTCCAAGTCTAATATATGTTGCATGAGCTTTGATTGCTTCTTGATAATCATCACTCATACCCATTGACAATTCTTTCAAATCATATTTATAAGCAAGTTCTCTTAAGTCATTAAATACTTTCAACTTTTCTTCTTTTGTTTGTTCGGGCTCAGTCATTGTCATTAAGCCAATCACTTCTACCTTTTCATATTTCTTTAATTCATTTAAAAATGAATCCAAATCTTCTTTTAATACACCATTTTTAGTACTTGAATTTGTCATGTGCACTTCCACAAAACATTTTAATATTTCTTTTCTTGTTTTTTCAATAATATTAGCTAACTTTAAAGAATCTAAAGAATGGAGATAATCAATCTTATTTAAGACATCTTTTGCTTTATTAGTTTGAAGATGTCCAATAAAATGCCAAACAATCCCCTTATCTTTTAATTCTTCATATTTTTTAAGAAAAGCATCTGTCCTATTTTCACCAAAATTACATATTCCAAGTGATTTTAGTTCTAATATACCATTGCTATCTAGATATTTGCTGGCAACAACTAAGTTTACATTCTTAGTTTCTTCCATAATTCTTTTAACATTTTCTTTATTCATCTTTTGCCTTCTTTGTTTGTATTTTGTTTTTTATAATTCTAATGATTACAGCAAGTGTTAGCGTTAAAGATAATTCTATTACTCCTGCTAACAATACTTCCCAGCCATTAACTGCAAGAGGTTCAGAGCCAAAATCATTTATATAAGGTACATCACCACCAAAGAAATATACTAATTCAATAAAAACAGTGTATAAAATAGTAAACAAGGCTGGATATATTTTATCTTTTCTTTTAGCCATGTCTGTATCATCAAATAAAATATATGATATTAGTCCTAGTATTGGACATATTGTATGCAATAACATAAACATCTCTGCTTTTATATCAAAAAGCAATGATGCTTTCAAAAATATTAATGCAAAAACAACAATTGTAATGAATGTCACTGAGATTACAACCACTGAAGTATATTTTAAAATTGAATAATCAAAAGTTTTTCTCCCTTTTAATTCTCGCAATTTTACAACTACAATTATTATACTTACAATCAAAAGAAAAATATTGCTTAAAGTGGTATATTTTGTAAAATGTGAATACCAAGTCATTGTATCTTCTGCTTCTGGTAAAAAGCGAAAGAATGTGCATGATAAAGCAAACAATTCTAATAAGATAATTATTATATTTATTATTAGCACATTTATTATTTTTTTATTGTTTTTCATTTTGTCCTTTTTGAAAATACATATTTTTTTATTATATATTATTATAATAAATTTAATGTTATTTTTCAACTCAAATGAAATAATTAAGCGTTTTTATTTATATTTTAATAAAATTGTGTTATAATATATAAATATGAATTGGAGAGATAAAAATGAGAAAAGATCAAGTTAAAACTATTCCTATCACCTTAATAACAGGTTATTTAGGAAGTGGAAAAACCACTTTAATAAATTATTTACTAAAAAATGCACAAGGGTATAAGATGGCTGTTATCGTCAACGATATTGGCGAAGTAAACATTGATGCAGATTTAATTGAAAAAGGCGGAGTTGTTTCAGGAAAGGATGAAAACCTTGTAGCTTTACAAAATGGATGTATTTGCTGTACATTAAAGAAAGATTTAATGGAACAAATTTCATCTCTTGTAAATGAACAAAGATTCGATCATATCCTAATTGAAGCATCTGGAATTTGTGAGCCTATTCCAATTGCGCAAACATTAACATTTATGGAACAACAATTTGCGCAAAAACATATGCCTAAATATTGTTATCTAGATGCCATCATTTCCGTAACAGATGCTGTTAGACTAGCTGATGAATTCGGTTGTGGTGAAGTATTAGAAACTGTTGAAAGAGGCGAGGAAGACATCGAAAACCTAATAATTCAACAAATTGAATTCTGTAATGTTGTTATTTTGAATAAAGCAAGTGATGTTACTGCTGAACAACTTGCTCGCATCAAAAAAGTAATCATGACATTACAACCAAAAGCTAAAATCATCGATGCTGATTATTGTGCTGTAAATCTAAAAGATATGTTAGATACAAAACTATTTGATTACAATAAAGCTGCTTCTTCTGCTGGTTGGATTGCTGAATTTGAAGATAGAGACAACGAACATGATGCAGATGATGACGATGATGAACATGAAGAACATGAACATCATCACCACCATGATCATGATGAAGACGAGCATGAAGAACATGAACACCATCATCATCACCACCATCATGAGCATGGCATTGGTGAAAACGATGATGAAAGCAATGCTGAAGAATACAATGTTGGCACATATGTTTATTATCGTAGACGTCCATTCGATAAATCAAAATTTGAAGAATGGCTAAACAATGACTTTGGAAGAATGGTTATCCGTACTAAAGGCGTTGTATATTTCCAAACAGAATTTGATACAATCTATATGTATGAGCAAGCAGGAAAACAAAAATATCTAACACAATACGGCGATTGGTATGCTGCAAAGCTTACTCAAAGACAAATCAATTATTATTTAGCAAATGATCCTACATTTGCGCGTGATTGGGATGATGTTTATGGTGATAGAATGATTAAATTAGTCTTCATCGGTCAAAACATCGACAAACATTTAATTAAAGAACAATTAGATAAATTCTAAAATAAAATGCAATCAGTTTTCTGATTGCATTTTATTCTTTTCTTCTTCAGCAGCAATTTCTTTTAATCTTTCTTCCCTCTTCTTAAAATACCAAAGCTTAGCATCCCTCATATCACGATTTAATGATGGCCATTTAATATTAATGTAATATCTTTTCACATTAGTTTCATCAAAATTTTCAAGCCCACGATATGCCGGTGTATAGATGAAAGGACCAAAATAAATCGCATTAGCTTGATAAGAATATTCTTCACAGATATATTCAACCATTGTTTTCATATCAATCATTGAGCCGAATATATATGTACCTGAATACAAATGGCTAGCATAGCCACCTTGATATGGTGTACCAGTACATAAAAAGCGTATTACAATTTTTCTTAAAACGTCTTTTTTGTTAACCTCTTTATTGAACTCTTCAATTTCTTTCGCATATTTAATTTTAAGTTCTTCTACTGGATAGTGAACACTACCAGTACCATTAACAGTACCATCACCATAATGATATAATTTTAATACTCTAATTAGATCATCACTAATACCCAATGATTTTAAAAAGTAACAGAAAGATGAAATACTTTCATTATGTACAGATACAAAATAACCACTTTTAATACTAATGCTGAATTTTTTGTCTTTTATTCTAATCGCAATATCAGCTTTTTGATTATAAACACATTTGACACATTCAATTTTATCATCATCTTTAATATCATGATATAATTGCCTAATCCTATTTTTCCAAAATTCCGGTAATTGTTTATACAACTTACCATTTAAAACATCAATAATATCTTTTTCATTTTGAAGACCGTTATTCTTCATTCTATGCCTCCTTCTATAATATATATTTATAAGAAAGGGGTATAAAATTACTAAAATTTGGAACTTTTTTAAAAAATATTTATAAGTTCTTTTCAGTCACACCATAAATGAAAAAAAGTTTGAGCATGAACTCAAACTTAATTTTCATATGGCAGGGTTTACCTATTTTGACACGTCCGTACCCCTATCCCCCATTGGTTAAATTAATATTCTCTTTTTTGGTTAAAATAGTATTGACATTTAACATAAAAATAGATTATTCAGATGCTTTAAAATAAGTGTTTCTTATTTCTTCTAATGCTCTATATAATTCCATACCATCGAACCAATCAAATGTAGGATTATTATAACCATATATGTTAACACCATAAGTGTTTACTGAAACATATAATCCGCTTGTATAACCATCATCATTCAAACATATATTTCCACAATACTTATCAACATTTGCATTTCTTAATATTTGATACATATTGTTGAAATCTTCTTCTGTTAAAGAAACTGTTATTTCTTTATCACCATCTTTATAACTTGCTTTATTATATCTTGAATCACAATTAAATAAGCTAGATCGAATAAATACAAAACAATCATCATCCATTACCTCAGGTAATACTGTTTCATAATTATCATAAGAACTTAAATACTTCTCGCCAATTTTAAGTTTTTTAATGGAATCTAATTCTTGATGATTCACTTCAACTGCCACTAGCCAATATTCCATATCACAAGTATAACCTGCATTTTTTGGTAATTCATTTCTTTTATAATAAACATCTAATGTATCATCAACTATTTTAATACTAAGTCTGTGAGTGAATGTGCCACTACCTTCAGAAATTGTGAAGAAGATTAATGCATTATCAATAAAATAATTCTCATCATAAGATTTTAAATTAATACCATATGGTTTAGATAAATGGTCTAATTCCTCATATGAATTTATTTTATAAAATAAATTCAAATTAAGTCTATGGCCACCGCCTTTATATTCATTATATTGATAATCACTTTCAGGAAAATCATCCTTCTTACAGCCAATAATAAATGCAAAACTAAATACTAAAAATAATACAGTTATTATTTTTTTCATACTATCTTACTCCTAACACATTATAACATATTTTATTTATCAAAGCAAATGGCATTTAGCGAATAAAAAACTAAATCATTTAAATATTATTTTATAAAATTCGCTCCCTTAACGATATTAATTTCAACATTTATATTTTCATTATTTTCCCTTTTAGGAATTTCAATAACAATCAGATGCGTAACAGGACCTATCATAGAACTTACGCCCCATTTTCTTCTTTTAGCAATTTTTATAACAATATCTTCATTATCATATTTTATATTTTTTACTTCATATTTCACATCTCCAAATGGATGACCATCTAACACACAAATAATCAAATCATTTTTCGTGAAAAAATCATCATCATATCCTTTCATAGTCAAGGCAGCATTATTTCTAGCTTGATTTGCATCCACTTCATATTCAAAATCTTTTTCGAAATCATCAAACACATAATCATTTTCTAGATAATGATTATTGTAATCTGTGCATTTTTGTTTTAATTCATCTAATGAATGTATAACAATAGTAAATCTAGTGTCACCATTCTCATTAACTCCAAAATCAGCCATAACTTGGTTTATGGTCACATTAAATTTTTTAGATCCGCATCCTATTAGCAAAAAAATTGAGAACATTAATAATATCAACGCTTGTTTTTTCATATTATGCTTTTTCTCCTCCATTATCTATTTCTTTTCTAAATAATGCAATTACTTGTTCATTAGATACCCTTTGATTCTTATTCTCAATTTTAGGAAAAATTACAGACTTTATAACATCTATTTTAGTAGTCAAATTCCAATTAACTTCCACGTAATGTGCATTGATCTCTAATATAATATACCCGTAGTTTTCTTTATTCTTTTTTATTGCTATTAACACATAATATTGAGAATACTGTTCTAATAAATCGTCTACTTCATCATTGCTTAAATTTTGGGTTATATTAAGCCAATCTTC
>JAEEGL016738858.1_pt1 | contig 51051 bp, 34 predicted proteins | sample 9134231 | NCBI WGS metagenome assembly JAEEGL01 (sample SAMN16246548, study PRJNA631951) | gut metagenome | biome: gut microbiome; feature: rumen; material: fiber-attached | host: Bos | place: Iran: Karaj | collected 2018-10 | reverse complement strand
CGCAGGGCCTTTGAGGCGGCCGGTACTTGGCGAGGTATTTTCGAGCCTAGTACCGTTGCCAGACTCAATGGAGTGCAAACGTACCAAGAAGAGGAATGCTTTTATCTAATTCCTGACGGAGTAGAAAGTACAAAAAAGTATACTATTCAGAAAAAACAGACAAAGGAATAAAGGAGGCAGAATATGGAAAGATATGCATGGAAGGGAAAAGTTTTAAAGGGCATGAAGGCTCAGTACATCAAAAATCATGATGAGATCTGGCCTGAGATGAAGGAGCTTTTAAAGCAGGCCGGGATCTGCAACTACAGTATTTTCATGTATGAGTATGATGATCCCGAATATGACGCTGATGTTTTCGGCTACTATGAGTGCGAAAAGGGCATAGAATTTGCCGGAAAGACTCAGGCCGAAAGCGAAGTTGTTAAAAGGTGGGATGAACATATGAAAGGCATTCTGGTCCTTGAAAAGGACGAAACCACCGGGGCCCAAAAGCAGATGAAGCAGGTATTCAGACTGGACTGATTTTGAGTTGGATGAGTCAATCTGTAACGTCCAAATGCCATTTAGATAAGAAAAAGTTGTGACAGAGCAACAAGCATGATATTTATAGCGTCTACGTGAGATGCTGCTCTTTATTAGTAGTAGAACACGTAAAAATATACAGATATTTGGAAAAAATACGTGAGGAGAGGCTTGTTAACGGGGGTGTATCACGTAGAATGCCAGAAAATCATTGCAAAACTACGTGATAACAGTCTAAAAATATAGCGCTGTCACGTAGATGTCCACGCTACTGTATAATCTGAAGAACGTATGAGTCACAGGGGACGTTACAGATTGACTCGTTGCAAGCAATGAGTCAATCTGTAACGTCCCCTGTGACTCACTCTCATTATATAGCGTAATTTCTTTCCCCGAATATCCCGGTACCAACCCTCACAAAGGTTGCACCCTCTTCTATTGCCACTTCATAGTCACCTGTCATACCCATAGACAGAGTATCCAAATGTACACCGTCAATTCCCATGTCATTTATCTCATTAAGAAGGTCCCTAAGCCCCCTGAAATATACCCTGTTGCTCTCCGGATCCTCAGTGAAAGGAGCTATTGTCATAAGCCCCCTGATATTGAGATGTGAAAGAGTGCTTATCTCTTTTACAAAGTCAGGAACCTCCCTGGGTGAAAGTCCGAATTTGCTTTCCTCTCCCGCCATGTTTACCTCAATGAGCACGTCTATTGTCATGTCATTTTTGGCAAACTGTTTCTCGATTTCCTGAGCCAGCTTCACATTGTCGACAGAGTGGATCATTACTACCTTACCCGGCAGATACTTAACCTTGTTGGCCTGAAGGTGACCGATCATATGAAAAGAGATGTCCTCCTTGATCTCTTCTGTCTTGTCCCTTATCTCCTGGACCTTGTTCTCACCAAACACGGTCATGCCGCACTCCATAGCCTGTCTTATATCTGATACAGGCTTGGTCTTACTTACGGCAATAAGAGTAACCTCACTTCTGTCCCTGCCGGATCTTTTGCAGGCTTCTTCAATATTTTTTTCCACTGTTTCTATGTTTTCTCTTATCATGATTATCTCCCAACGCTAGATTTTTTCATAAGTCTAGTATATCATGATGTTAGGAATATAATATAAAAAACCGATAATTCTGCACTGGAGGATAAACTCCTATGAAAGTCAGTGAGATTTCTAATGGATCCGAAGTTAAAATTCATGCCGCCATTTCAGGTCACAGTATCGTCCTGATGACCGAGGCGATCTTTGGTGTATCCGCAGGGCTCCTGGTCAAGCCCATGGAATATTTTGGTAAATACATGCAGTTCTTAGAGCCCTCCAATGTGGAGATCCGCAACAAGAGGGACGGCCGCGTCTACAAGTTCATGTCCACCACCATCACTCCCGTCAAGACTCGTTATGGCAATTTTCATCTGATCAGAAGTTCATCTAAGCTTGAGCCTGAGAACACCAGAAAGGCTGAGAGATTCTACATTGAAAAGCTTGGCCTTATGTCCATCAACGGCAACAACATGGACCTTAAGAACTGTATTGTCCATGATATCTCCATGAGAGGCATCTCCCTTGTTCTGGACAAGAACACCTCCCTCAAGATCGGTGACAGGCTGGATGTTATGTTCAGGTACGGTGCAACCCTTCACAACTATGAGATCTCAACTGTTGTGGTCCGTAACTTTGAAGTACAGGGTAAGCGAGCTGTGGGCTGCAGCATATCCAATCTCAACGTGGACCTCATTGGTCTTCTCTCCTCCAAGAAAAAGGAGCACACAGAGCTGGACAGCATACCGGAGACCAACCTCAATCCCAATATCTCAACCAAACAGCAGGTCAGAGAGATGGAGGAAGATATTGCCAGGGACGAGCTGCCTGACAGGCCTTCCATGATCACTATTTCTTCCGGTAACAGCGCACCTTCCAATTCCCTTGCCCCGGAGAACCTCGAGCACATAGAGCGGACCTCCATAAGACAGGCCAGAAAAGAGGAGCGCAAGGCCAGACAGGCACTGGAGCTTGAAAACCTCCTGGATCTCAGAGACCTTTAAATATTTTAGTCGCATAAAGGCTGGCGCACTTTTAGATGCGCCAGCCTCTTCTTTAATCATTATCCGAATAATTTTCCCAAAAGTCCAAAGGGATCATACCATGGATTCTTTTTCTTTTCCTTGACAATAACCGTTACAACGCTTCCAAGTCCTCCGCTCTTAGAAGAAACTGTGATAAGAGCGATTCCCGGCTTTTTGGCTGTCACTGTTCCGTCCTTGGATACAGAAGCCACTGAAGGAAGGAGGCTGCAATATGTAAAGCCCTTGTTCTCAGCCTTTTTAGGGAATACATAGGCATCGATCTTTTCTGTATCTCCCTGTGTCATGTTCATTACAAGATCATCCACCAGAGTAGCTATAACTCTTACAGGTCTTGCAGGATTGTGGCCGGGATCCTCAGGTGTTTCCGGCTCATCAGGAGTATCGGGTGTGTCCGGTGTATCAGGTGTTTCGGGCTCATCCGGATTCTCAGGCTCCTGAGGCTCTTCAACAGGCTCCTGGGGCTTTGGATTGGGAGCTGTAGCCTCACCTGCTTCGCAGAACTCTATGTAGTCCACTGCTGCAACAGCCATTTCGCTGTCACCGCTTACTACAACCGTGTTGCCGCCTTCAATGAGATTGACCTTAAGCTCATAGCCGAACCAGTTGTCGGGAACAAGTCTTCCACCGCCGTTTGCGTTAAAGTTGTAAACCTTTTTGGTATACTCCTCTCCATTGACTGTGACCTTAAGTCCCGCATTATCGGTATCAGCAGAGGCTCCGATATAGAGAACGTACTCGCCGGCTGTAGCGGCATCAAAGACAAACTCTGCTGTCCTATCCTCATCAGTAAAGCCGTATACACAGCTGTTTCCTGATGAATTGTAGGTGCTGCTGACAGAAAGCCCTGTAAGAGCTGCGTCTTCTGCTTCAAGCCTTGTGTAAGTTGCTTTGTGTGTTCCTGATGGAGTATTTACTCTGTCTGTATAGTCGGCAGCTTCCCCAAGGAAAGGAGTTCCGTCCTCATTCCAGTATACTCTCTGAGCTCTTACTCCTCTTCCGTTCCATCCGCCTCCGGGATATACGGTTGCATGATATACAAGATATGTTTCCTTATAGTCAGGTGAAGGAACAAAGCTTGCATGCCCAGTTGAAAGTGTAGTGTTGTCGTTCTTCTCAAAGATCGGTCTGTCTGACTTGATCCAGGAATCCTTATTCATGGGATCCTGACCCTTCTTGAGGGTAAGGCAGCCAAGACAGTATGTGTCCGACCAGGATCCGCTGGCTGAATATACAATGTTAACTGTTCCGTCGGGAGCTATGGCAATCTGTGCGCCCTCATTGATGGTGGGATGCTCATTGGTCTCCCAGCCATATTCAGGCTTTGAGAGCTCTACCCTGTCACCCTTTATGGTGTAAGGATTCTCCATCTCTGCGATGTAGAGTCTCTGCTCGCCGTCAACAAATCCATCCCAGCCTGACCATATTGCGTAGAGGTGTCCATCCAGCTCAAGAACCGTCTGATCGATAGCCCATCTCTCTGTGGCGGGATTCATGGTTCCCTTGTAGATATACTCACCCTGGGCGTCATCCGTTACACTCTCAAGAACTCTCATCCTGTGCTGTGAGCCTGCACCTGCGGTGTAGTAAATGTACCACTTTCCGTCAAGGAAATGGATCTCAGGAGCCCAGAGCTCGTTTACAGGCTCATCTCCTGAAGGCATGTATACACAGACAGGTTCAACCTTTCCTATCCTTGAAAGCTCAGCCGCTTTTGTAACCCAGATTCCCCTGTCATTTCTTCCCATGCGCACATAGTAGTAATATCCGTCATGGTAGGTCACATAAGGATCTGCTCCGTAATTGACAAGAAGATTGGTAAAATAGTCATCTCCTGTAAACCTTACGGTGTACTTTTTAACATATGAAGGGTCTTTCTCAGAGTAAACAGTCACATAGCTCTCAGGCCTGTCAGAAGTTGCCTGAACTATTGCTGCCTTAAAGCTTTCATCTGTGCCCTCCTTAAAGCTTACGCTTACCTTTGGAAGTGCATTAAGATCAGCGTCATCAACCTTTACAAGTCTCTTTTCAGGGTCAAAAGAGTCTATTGCCTTGCCGTCAAGACACAGGTCATATTCAGGATCCTCCATCACATGGAAGATGATGTAATCCAGCTCCGAAAAGCTGTTATCCCTGCCTGAGTGTGTCAGTGTCAGTGTGTTCTCGCCTTCCTTAAGGTCGAGAGATACGCTGTAAAGACTCCATACATCCCAGCTGGTGGTCCTGTTGTACTCCACAACCCTGCTGTTTTCCACATCACCGTTTACCCAGTATCTGTGGGAGCTGTTGGGGAAAGCACCCCTGTCGCCGTCAGCTGCGATCTCCACTCTGTAGGTGCCAGCCTTAGGTGCATTGAGAGTAAGAGTCACTGTTGCATCAGCATTGTCGATATAGCCAACCTTGTAGCCGCCGGAGGCATCTCCTCTTTCTACGGCTCTTGCAACTCCGGTGATCACTCCGGTCTCTGCCTCAATCTTAACTGATATATTCACGGGACTTGTTGCATCCAGCTCTTCAGAAGAAAGTGCTCTGTTGTAAATCTTCAGATTGTCGATTGCTGCTTTAATATTCCTTCCGCCTGTAAGTGACCTGCCAAGATACATGGTAAGATCTCTTCCCAGTTCTGAGATGTTTCTGCCCTTAACGCTGCCCAGATTGATCCTGTCCGCATAGAAGGTAAGGGTGTGATCCTTTACAACAACATCTGCATGGAGCCATCTTGAATATGCTCCGTAATTTGATGCAGTAACACTCTTTATGCCAAAAGCGCCTCTTGCTGTAGTCCCTGCAGTGGTCTCATTATCAAGGATCCTTGCAAAGAGATACCTATTGCTGTCGCTTCCAAGGCAGGCGGCCATGGATGAAGCATCTGCAAGATCAGTTCTGATATCAAAGCTTAAGGTCATCTCATCAAGTCCGTCAAAGACTCCCCTGTCAAACTCGGCAAAGGTATCATCGTTGCCGTCAAGGTAAAGAACTGTATTGCTGCCTTCTTCATCAGTATTATTTCTGATCTCTGCGCTTCCCTTAAGAGTAAGTCCAAGGTCTGTGCCTGTTGCCGGAAGAACCTTGCCGCCTTCTGCTGCTTCAAAGTCGTATACAGCCACAGGTTCAGTGGACTTCTCCATTTCTGCAATAAGTCCGCCCTGAACGCCGTATGCACTTATAAGTGCCTCATACTCGGAAGCTGTTACAGGCAGGATAACGCCGTGTTTGCAGCCCTCCTGAGGAGTATACATATCCTCGTCCAGTACCTTAATGGAATTGGGTGCATCAAGGTTATCTGTTGTAAAAGGAATGTAGCCTCTTGCAGCTCCGCCGTACTCATCAAGCATCACGCACCACTCATCCCGGTCGTTGAACTTAAACATCGTTCCGCCCTCATAGTTGCCCTTAAAGGACTCTATGCAGCCGGCTGCTGAATTCTCTATGTAGCTGTAGTTATTGCCTACTACCTTGAAGGTGAGATCTCCGATCTTCTTTTCCGTCACCTGATCTCCATAGGCTCTGGGGTGATTTTCAGCCTTATCAAGTCTCACATACATTCCGTTCTCGATCTTGGTAAGTCTGTAGTAGTCATTGCCCTCTTTAAGTACTGAAGTGTCAATGTTGCTGCCAAAGTCGTTAAAGAGCTCGGGCTCTGTAAAGGTATAAAAATCTCTGGTCCTGGATACGAAGGTGTACTGTCTTGCATAGTTATCTGCAGAGATCTTACTTGCCCAGTAAACCAGATACTCCCCTGTGGCATCGTCATAAACCGCTTCAGGAGCCCATGCACATCCGCCTCCTATAGCGCCTGCCACGTCAATGTTTCTCTCATTTTCCCAGTGTATAAGGTCCGTGGACTCCCAGATGGTAAGAGCTGTGCTGCCCTGTGTTGAAAGTCTGTCCCAGGGAATGTTATTGCCATACTTGTAGATATCCTGGTCAGTAGCAAGAAGGAAAAATCTGTCACCCTCAGCACTTCTTAAGATAAAGGGATCTCTTGTTGCCTTGTCGCTGACATCCGACTTAAGAACCGCTTCGTTTCCGTTGAGGGCAGTCCAGTTAAGGCCGTCACGACTTATACCGTAAAAGATATCCTGCTCGCCCTTTTCACCGGGAATCTCCTTGAAATGAGCGTAGAGATATCCCCGGTAATCGGTGTCTGAAGCCCCCTCGGCTAGTACAGTGATCTCCAGCTTTTTGCTCATCTTTAAGCCGTCAAGATCACCGGTTACCGTAAGGGAAACCCTCTGATCGGCTGTGCCTCTTTTTACAACTCCTGCAGGAATGTCATAATATCCCTCCTGACTTACAGTCTTAGTAGATACCACTTCTTCATGATCAGATGTCCAGGAGAGCTTAACTCCATCTATTTCTTCAGGAAGTGTGATATTGCCCCTTATTGCATCCGCACCGGGTATGGCAATACCCTCCATAACCTGTGAGAGCTTTGCCTCAGTCCTGGCATCTCCAACTTCCACATTGCAGCTGACGGTAAGCTCCAGCTTTCCAAGATTCTCAACACCCTCAGGAAGAGCCAGATATCCTGTTGCCTCATATTCATCAACATTTAAAAGGTCCCTGTCGCTTATGGTATTCCAGGTTACAGATGCGCTGTAAACACCCTTACTGGTGTTTATGGGAACCTCTGAAGGCAGGGCCTCATAGACATCGGCAGCCTTAGCATTCTTAACAACCTTGATGCTGTCACAAGCCGCAGCACCGATGAAGTTGGCCACATCCACGGCACCTGAAGGAAGAGCCTGAGGAGTAACTGTTGGTCCCTTTACCTCAAGGATGGTATTGCCTTCAGGATCCTCTGTAAAGTGAACACGGTCTATGCACAGCTGCCTGGGCTCTGTGGAACTTAAGTCGTGATGACTGTGATATACCATGAACATCTCACTTCCGTCAGGAGACACCGTTATGCCATGATGTCCTGTTCCGTGAACAGTTGAATTGGATTTCATTATCGGGTTGTAGTCGTACTTAACATAATCTCCAAGTGGCGCATCAGAAACAGCAAAGGCTGATCCGTAATTGATGCTCTGGAAATGAGCCCCTGAATAGGTCAGATAATACCTTCCGTCATGGACCAGCATAAAAGGACCTTCATTGATATTGCCCATATCCTGATCCCATCCCTGGTTGGCACTTACGATCTGCTTCAAGGTATCCTTTTTGATGCTCATCATGTCATCTGAAAGCTCAGCACCCCAGATAACATTGCCGCCTGTGAAGCGTACATAATAGATGTAGTATTTGTCTGAAGCCTCATCATAGAAGATGTGTGCATCGATGTTCTTCTCCGATGAGTCCATAGGCTCTTTTACCTCCTGGGTAAAGGGTCCCATGGGAGATGTGCTTGTTGCAACGCAGATCTGCTCATTGGCAACATAGTACATGTAATAGGTTCCGTCTCTCTCGATAAGGTCCGGAGCCCAGAAGCCTGTTGTTCCCCATACATCACCCTTTGACAGAACATAGCCCTGGTCTGTCCAGTGAACCAGATCTGTAGAGGTATATACCTTTATTCCGTTGGCATCATCACCTGCATTGGTGGGATAAATGAAATAGGTTCCGTTCTCATAGAGGACATCCGGGTCTGCACAGTAATTCAGAAGTGGATTTGTGTAGGAGTCCTCCTCTGATAAATAAGGTTCTTCATACTCACTTACAACAAGATTTTTGTATGATGTATGTGACAGCCAGTTCCTTAGTCCCACACCGCCCTTTGAGTGTGTGCTGTCATTGATGTACAGTTTGGCGTAGTTTTCGCCGTTGTAATCCGCATAGCAGGTAATATGTGAGCCGGAGCACACAACTGTCAGATGATAGCTCTTACCATACTCAACCTTCATCTTTCTTGCAGCGATCTGATACCAGTTGTTGCCTGATGAACGGCCCAGAACCATCTCCTGTCCCTTTGCATTGAGACACAGATAGTACCCGTAGTAGCCGTCGCTTACCCTGTCAGAGCCACCTGATGCCCTGAAAAGAATTCCTCCCTGGGCACTGGACTTATCCGGAAGGTCTGCCTGCTTCTCAACAGTCACATCTGCTTCCAGAACAAAATCCGTAAAGTCCTGCTTGCTGGAAATTGCCTTATTGCCGTTACCGCCGTCAATCCTGGCTATACCGTTCTCAAAGGACCACACTCCCTGGTTTGGGCCTGTGAAAAGTTCAAAGTCGGAAGCATCTGAAAAAACCGAAGACCATATCACATCGCCCCTGCCTTCAACTGCAACACCTCTTTCAGGATTGGAAGCAGCTGCAGCTTTTAAGCTCTGCTTTGCTTTGTCCGCTTTTTCTTCATTGTCATCATCAGCTGTCTCATCCTCAGAAGTATCGGCCTCTGCTTCATCTTCCCCAAAAAGCTCTCCATCCGGGTCTATCTCAGCCCCCTCTGATGCCTCATCTGATTCCTTTTCAGTATCAGCATCCTTCTCCCCGGAAGACTCATCTTCCACGGTATCCTTCGAAGACTTCTCCCCACTTTCAGTCTTCTCATGATCCCCCTGCTGATCCTTGCCTTCCTCCTGAATATTTTCAGTTTCGAAAGGCTCAGAGAGATCTTCCTCAGCCGCATAGGCCAAGGGTGCGCTAAAGTTCTGCAGCATAAGCGAAGCTGACAGCGCAAAAGCAAAAATCCTACTGCTCCTCCTCATTGTGTAACCCCCTTTCAGTTGTTTGCAGTAACAGGCGGCCCGCAATGTTTTTTACAACTAAAACGGACTGCCATAAGCTATTGTAGCAATGGCAGTCCGAAGAGTAATTATTATAATTTGTGCTTTTTTTATATATTTTTAACCTGAAAAACGAGGCAGCTCAGAAGCGCATCTGCTTCTCAACCATGCGAACAAATTCTACATTGTTGCGGGTCTTGCTAAAGAGGTTGATGCACTGATCAACTGCTTCATCGGCCTTCATGCTGTTAAAGCCCTTTCTGAGGCTGTTGATGGCAGTAAGCTCCTCACCCGTAAGGAGCAGATCCTCTCTTCTGGTGCTGGACTTGGGAATATTGATGGCAGGGAAGATCCTCTTTTCCTGGAGCTTCCTGTCGAGAACCATTTCCATGTTACCTGTGCCCTTGAACTCCTCATAGATAACATCATCCATCTTAGAGCCAGTCTCAATAAGAGCTGTTGCAAGGATGGTAAGGCTTCCTCCCTCTCTCATGTTCCTGGCTGCACCAAAGAATCTCTTAGGCATATGGAGAGCCGCAGGATCAAGACCACCGGACAGTGTCCTTCCTGAAGGAGGAACTACAATGTTGTATGCCCTTGTGAGCCTTGTGATGGAATCAAGAAGGATTACCACATCCTTGCCGTGCTCAACAAGGCGCTTTGCCCTCTCTATAACCATTTCAGCAACTCTCTTGTGGTGCTCTGGAAGCTCATCAAAGGTAGAGTAGATAACCTCTGCGTTAGGTCCCTCAACCTCTTCCTTGATATCTGTAACTTCCTCAGGTCTCTCATCGATGAGAAGTATGATCAGGTGTATATCAGAGCTGTTCTTGAGAATTGATTTGGCAACTTCCTTAAGAAGTGTTGTCTTACCTGCCTTGGGAGGAGATACGATCATACCTCTCTGTCCCTTACCAATGGGACTGATAAGATCCATTATCCTCATGGCTACGCTGCAGCCGGGCTGTTCAAGTCTGATCCTGCTGTTGGGGAAAACAGGTGTCATCTTCTCAAAGTCCCATCTTCCCATGGCAACCTCAGGCTTGTAGCCGTTGACTGTATCAAGTCTTATAAGAGCTGCAAACTTGTCAGTCTCCTTCTTGGCTCTACAGCCGCCCCTTAAGATATCTCCGGTCTTTAAGTTGAACTTCCTGATAAGGCTTGGTGCCACATAGACATCATTCTCACCGGGAAGGTAATTCTCACATCTGATAAAGCCGTAGCCATCCTGCATAACCTCCAGGATACCACCGGCATTGTCACCGTCCACAACCTCTTCAGTCTCTTCCTTGGGAGCAGGTGCCTGACTGGTCTGAGTCTGAGGCTGGTTCTGTGGCTGAGGCTGAGTCTGCCTGGGAGCAGGAGTTTCCTTCCTCTCCTGCCTGGGCGCCTCATCTCTGGAAGCCTCTTTCCTTGCCGCTTCCTTTCTGGGTGTCTCATCCTTGGCTGCATTTCCTGTTGCCATTACGATCTTTTTCTTCCTTACAGGCTTTGGCGCAGCTTCCCTGGCTTCAGGAGCTTCTTTTTTCTGTGGCTCCTCAGCCACAGGCTCGCTTTCATTGGCAGGACTTGTTTCAGCCTCCTGCTCATCAAGCTTGCACATAAGATCAATGATCTCAGATTTCTTAAGAGCAGTTGCTCCCTTTATACCTCTCTTTTTGGCAATGTCACGAAGGTCATTAAGTTTCAGTGTTTTGTACTTTTCTCTCAAAAGAATACTCCTATCTGCGCAGTATCAGCGCCCTTATAAAAAAATATGCGATTACTCAACATTATCTGGGATTTATAAACGACTGCATATCTCAATGCGTTTGTTTAAAGAATCATGTATCTGTCAAAATCTTACATAAGAAAAATACATCATATTTCTGCAAAAAGCAACTAATAAATTATAAAATTTCAGTTTTGCCGACACCAAAGCGCTGGCAAAACTGAAATATCATCTGTTAAATATTCTTGCAACGGTATATACAACAGAATAAATGTTGTCATAGAACTCAAACAGCACATGGGCCATAAGAGAAATATAGATGTTCCTGGTAGCCACATAGGCTATAGTCACAGGAAGGGCCATCAGCATCCACTCTGCTATTCCCAGAGGGTAATGTGCCCTGGACAGAGCACACAGAAGCATGCTCAGAACCGAAAAAGCCAGCACCTTTTTCCAGCTGCCAAACTTTATCAGAGCCTTTCTGAAGAAAAGCTCCTCCGCCACAGGCTTTAGAACGATCATCATAACGGCATACATAAATGTCGGGAAAAGCTCATTGTGGTAGATTATCTGTACGGTTCCGTCCCTGACCCCCATAAATGCGTAGGGGATCACCTGAACCCTGATATAATTGGCCAGGTACAACCCTGCAAAGGTCAGTGCCACAGGAATCCAGAAGGTAAGTATCCTTCTGAGATTTTTCTTAAGCTTTCTGAATGAAAACTGCTTGTAAAAATAATAAAAATAATAAAGAATCCCCAAGTAAAAGACGAAGAAAAGATACAAGGTTTGCTTGGGCAAAAGATAACATGCAACAGCAAATAGCAGTTCCCACAGAAATGGTATATATAAACGATTCAAAGCTGTCTCCTTTGTTTAGCTAATCAAACCCTAAATAATTATATATTCGCTGATAGCTGCGGTCAATCCTTATTTCACGGCGCTTACGACGCTTTACTCAGACAGCTGTGTCCATTCGTCGTACAAAACAGACAGTCTATCCTGAATCTCATTCTGCTCATCTGTAAGAGCCCTGAGTTTAGCCAGGTCTGTACCGATGGCAGGGTCAGATATAAGCTCATTTATCTCGCCGTCTCTCTTCTCCAGCTTTTCAATCTCTCCCTCGCATTTTTTGAGGGAAGCTTCAAGCTTTCGCTTTTTGGCCTGGGCCTCCTTCTGGGCCTTCCAGTCCATGGCGCCTCCGTTTGCTTTTAAAGCGGAACTTTCATCGCCCTCCTTCCTGCCAAGGCTCTCCTCGTATTTGAAGGCTGTGCTTGCTGAGCCAAGGACGCTTCCGTCATTTTGAAGCTTCTCTCCAAAGAGCCTCTCCATTCTCTCGTCCACATGCTCCAGATAATAGTCATAGTTGCCGATGTAGTTCACAAACTGCCCATGGGTAAGATCCAGTATCCTGGTGGCTGTCCTGTTGATAAAATAACGGTCATGGCTCACATACAGAACCGTTCCTTCATAGCCTGCAATTGCAGACTCCAGTATCTCCTTGCTGTTGATATCCAGATGGTTTGTGGGCTCATCCAATATTAGGAAATTGGCATCCGACAGCATGAGTTTTGCAAGACTCACCCTTCCCTTCTCTCCGCCTGACAGATCCCCTATCCTCTTAAACACATCATCTCCGGTAAAAAGAAATGCAGCCAGGGTGTTGCGGATCTCGGTATTGTTAAGGGTCGGATAGGCATCAGATATCTCCTCAAAAAGAGTCTTCTCATCGTGAAGGACATGGTGCTCCTGATCGTAGTAGCCGATGTGGACCTTTACCCCTAATGTGATCCGCCCGTCATCCATACTTTCAACGCCGTTTATTATCTTAAGAAGGGTCGTCTTACCGGTTCCGTTATCACCGATAATTGCCACGTGTTCTCCCTTTTTTATCTCAAAATCAAGACCGGAAAAGAGCTTCTCTTCCCCGAAGGACTTGGATACACCCTCAGCGGTAAGAACATCGCCGCCGCTTTCACAGACAGGCTTTAAGGTGATCTTCATGCTGTCATTTATATCCATGGGCTTATCGAGAACCTCGATCTTGTCCAACATCTTCTCCCTGCTCTCAGCCCTCTTTATGGACTTCTCCCTGTTAAAGGACTTGAGCCTGGCAATGACCTCCTCCTGGTGCTTTATCTCCTGCTGCTGCTTGATATAAGCATTCCACTGGGCAACTCTCCTCTGCTCCTTTTTGACTGCATAGGCGCTGTAATTGCCCACGTAGGAGGTTACGCTGCAGTTCTCCACCTCCACGATTTTCTCGGCCATCTTATCAAGGAAATATCTGTCGTGGGATACCACAAGAACAGCACCCTCATAGCCCTTGAGATAGTTCTCAAGCCACCTTACGGAATTCATATCCAGGTGGTTGGTGGGCTCGTCCAGGATGATCAGATCGGGCTTTTGCAAAAGAAGCTTACCGAGAGCAACTCTTGTCTTCTGGCCTCCTGAGAGGGTGTTTATCTTTTTATCAAACTCCTCCTCCAAAAAGCCAAGGCCCCTGAGGACACCCACAACCTCGCTCTTCCAGGCGTAGCCGGACATTCTCTGGAACTCCTCATTCATCCTGGTGTATTTATCCAGAAGCTTTTCAAGCTCCTCACCCTCAAGATGCTTCATCATGGCCTCGGCGCTTCTGATATTCTCCTCCAGCTCCCAGGCAGCTCTTTTTACTTCCTTGAGTTCATCATAGATGGTGTTGTCAGTATCCACGTTCTGGTTCTGTGCAAGATATCCCCAGGTGATATCCCTTGAGAAAGTCACGTCTCCGTCCTCAGCAGCAAGCTCACCTGTGATAACACGTAAAAGAGTCGTCTTACCGGCGCCGTTTATACCTACTATGGCCACTTTCTCATTTTTTTCCATATGAAAAGAGGCATCCTTAAGGATGTCTTTTCCATCAAAGCTTACATTTACTCCGTGAACCGAAAGAATCATTTTATCTTATCTCCGATTAAAGAAACATTTCTCTCCTGAGGTTTAAAAAGTACATGTCTGACAGGCAGAAGTGCTGTTATAAGGATCTGGCCCAGGATCACACAGGTGATTATCTCTCCGGCTCCTACAGTAAGAGCAAAGAACCACAGCGATCCGGGAATGCCATAAGCAAATTTAAGCACAAAAGGTATGATCACTGCATTGGATACAACAGGGGGAATAGTGCAAAAGAACCTGTTTTTGCGAAGGAAATACGTTCCAAGGCACCCCAGGAAGGTTGCCAGTGTTCCGAAGATCACATCCGGAAGTGCTCCACCTGTAATGATATTGGCCAGAAAACAGCCGATAGTTACACCCGGTATGCCCGCTACAGTAAAGAAGGGCATCACTGTGAGACACTCGGAAAATCTTACCTGGATTGCTCCGCTTGCAAGATCAAAGCCCGCAGCCAAAATAGTTAGTACCACATAGAGCGCAGCAATGATGCCTCCATGTGCAATAAGAATAAGCGGATTATTTGTTTTGTTCATTTTTTTACCTTTCTAACAGACAGTCAAAAATGTCCCGGCTCCAAAAACTGAAGTCGGGACGACTTATATCTGCTTATTATACACTTAAATACTTATTTTTCAAACTCTTTCGCAATGGCATCGAGGAATTCCTCACTGCCAAGCTTCTTGGGATCGGGAATCGATGTGATAAGTGCCAGGTCTCCTGTCATCCTGCCAGACTCAATGACTGAAAGAGTTGCCCTCTCCATCCTGTCAGCCCAGTCGCAAAGCCCCTGTATACCATCCAGTTCTCCCCTCTTTCTGAGGGCTCCTGTCCAGGCAAAGATCGTTGCCACAGGATTGGTGGATGTAGGCTCTCCCTTTAAGTATTTGTAGTAGTGCCTCTGTACGGTTCCGTGGGCAGCCTCATATTCATAGACGCCAGTAGGAGATACTAGCACTGAAGTCATCATAGCCAGTGAACCGAAAGCCGATGAGACCATATCACTCATCACGTCGCCGTCGTAGTTCTTGCAGGCCCAGATGAAGCCTCCCTTGGACTTCATTACACGGGCCACAGCATCATCGATCAGAGTGTAGAAATAGGTGATGCCTGCAGCCTCAAAGTCCTTCTTAAACTCAGCTTCATAGACCTCATCAAAGATCTCCCTGAACCTTCTGTCGTAGGTCTTGGAGATGGTATCCTTGGTTCCAAGCCACAGCTCTTTCTTTTCAGACAGGGCATATTTAAAGCAGGCCCTTGCAAAGCTCTTTATTGATGAATCCTTGTTGTGAACACCCTGAATGATACCGGGCTCGTCAAACTCATGGATGGTCTTCCTGATCTCTGTTCCGTCCTCCCCGGTAAATAAAAGCTCTGCCTTGCCGGGACCGGGAACTCTTATCTCAACATTCTTGTAGACATCACCGTAGGCATGTCTTGCAAGGGTAATGGGTTCTACCCAGGTCCTTACATTTGGCTCAATGCCTTTTACCATGATAGGAGTCCTGAAGACTGTTCCGTCAAGGATGGCCCTAATGGTGCCGTTGGGGCTCTTCCACATCTTCTTAAGGCCGTACTCCTCAACTCTCTCATTATTTGGAGTGATAGTGGCGCATTTAACTGCAACGCCGTATTTTAAGGTTGCATTGGCACTGTCTATGGTGACCTGATCGTCTGTCTCATCCCTGTGCTTAAGGCCCAGGTCGTAGTACTCGCTCTTTAAGTCGATGTAGGGCAGGATCAGCTTGTCCTTGATCATCTGCCAGAGAACTCTTGTCATCTCATCTCCGTCCATCTCAACGATGGGTGTTGTCATCTGTACCTTGCTCATTTGCATCTCCTTGTCTCTTTTATTCTAAATGCCTGTCATTCATACATCTCAAGAAGCCCCTTGTCCACCATGTTCTCGTAGGCATTTAACATGTGCTGGTTGGCAAGCTCCTCAGCCTTGTCGGGATTGTTTTCCCTTATAGCTTCCATTATATACTTGTGTTCAACATTTGAAACAGCCCCTCTTCCGCTTTTGAGAGTCTGCTGTCTCACTCTCCATACATACTGATGGTAGTCCTTTAAAAGATGCTCAAGCATCTTGGAATTGCAGGCCTCGTAGAGGATGGTGTGGAAGCGGTTGTCCAGCTCAGCCATCTGTTCCATATGCCCCCTTGCGGCATGGAATTCAGCAAGGTAAATATTCTCCTCCATCTCCTCAAGCTGTTCCTGGGTTATGTGCTCACAGGCCCATCTGGCGCAAAGTCCCTCAAGCTTCGAGCGTATCAGATAGATGTCCTCTATGTCCTTGGCCTTGATGCCTGTGACATAGGCCCCCTTGTTGGGAATGATCTGAATAAGTCCCTCCAGCTCCAGCTGCCTGAAGGCTTCCCTGACGGGAGTCCTGCTGACCCCAAGCTCATTGCCGATGGCCACCTCCTTGAGTTCCTCGTGGTCCTTGTACTTGCCGTTTAATATATCCTCCCTGATCCTGTTAAAAACCCTTCCTCTGAGAGAATACTTGTCCGTAACTTCCTGTTTAAGATCGCGACTCTCCATACGCCTTTGCGATCACTTTAAAGTGACCACTTCTCCTTCCTTTACAGCTAACCCTAACTCCTTAGAAACCTCATCTATCTTGGACACCAGTTCATTGTCAGTCATCACGGTTACTCTTCCGTTGTCGTATTCACTGTCCACCCAGTCCTTGAGCCTGAGTACCAGATCAGACTTTTTATCAAGGGCATGCTCATCCCTGAGCTTATAGTGAACGTTGATCCAGTGGGCGATACCAGCAAGACCGGAGGTGTTGGATACTGCGCTGACAGGAGGTCTCTTTAAGAATTTCTCCGTATCAAAAATGTTGTAGATCTCCTCATTCTTGAGAAGTCCATCCGCATGTATACCTGCCCTGGTGACATTGAAATTCCTGCCCACAAATGGCGTGTTGGCGGGTATGGTATATCCGATCTCTTTCTCATAATATTCTGCCAGGTCAGTTATCACCTGCGTATTCATTCCGTTGAGATGACCCTTGAGCTGGGCATATTCAAATACCATAGCCTCAAGAGGAGTATTGCCGGTTCTCTCGCCGATGCCAAACAGTGAAGTATTAACTGATGCGCAGCCATAGATCCATGCTGTTGTTGAATTGGTGACAGCCTTATAAAAGTCGTTATGGCCGTGCCACTCAATAAGCTCACTGGGAACGCTGGCATTGGTATTGATGGCATATATGATACCCTGTACGCTTCTGGGAATAACGGCACCTGAGAAATTAACTCCGTAGCCCATGGTGTCACAGGCTCTTACCTTGACAGGAATGCCGTACTCCTCCTTGAGCTTCATGAGCTCTATACAGAAGGGAACCACAAAGCCGTAAATATCTGCTCTTGTTATATCCTCCAGATGACATCTGGGGCTTATGCCCTCCTCAAGACAGGACCTGATGATACTCAGGTAATGCTCCAAAGCCTGTCTCCTGGTCATCTTGAGCTTAAGGAAAATGTGATAATCAGAGCAGCTTACAAGAATGCCGGTCTCCTTCATGCCCATTTCCTTAACCAGCTTGAAATCCTCCTGGCTGGCCCTTATCCAGCTTGTGACCTCAGGAAACTTGTAGCCCCGCTCCATGCACTTAACGGCTGCATCGCGGTCGCTCTTGGAATATAAAAAGAACTCGCTCTGCCTTATCATGCCGTTGGGCCCGCCAAGCTCATGGAACATGTCATATATCCTTACTATCTGCTCAGTGGTGTAAGGAGCTCTGGACTGCTGACCATCCCTGAAGGTGGTGTCCGTTATCCATATGTCTTTGGGCATGTTGTGGGGAACGATCCTGTCATTAAAGGGAATCTTGGGAACTTCCTCGTAAGGAAACATATTTCTGAAAACATTTGGTTTTGCAACATCGTCAAGAATATACATATGCTCTTCTATCTTGAGCAGGTTATTCTTGTCATTCATAGTTACCGGCCGATTCTGGAAAGTACTCTGATCACTCATAACAAAACCTCGATTCATGCAAGATTGTTTATTTGGTATAATTGTATACAATCATACCGATCATGTCAATAAGCCCTTATAATCCTCTTAAAATGCTCTGTCCCAAAAAAAGCCGGAAGCGGGAAGCTTCCGGCCATAATCCAATTCGTTGTCAAAATGCTGATTTTCTGCTGAAGAAGTTCTTCAGTTCCTCAATAGGTGCAGGCTTTGCGTAGTGATAGCCCTGAATGTAGTCAAAGCCTCTGTCCATGGAGAACTTGCACTGGGACTCGTCCTCAACACCCTCCACAAGAGTGACAAAGCCATTCTTTTTGAGGACTTCGATCATGTAGGTCAGGATGTCATCCATCCTGTTGTCATCAAGGGATTTGTACAAAAGAGTCTTGTCAAACTTGATGGTCTTAACAGGACAGTTCATGACTCTCTCCAGAGATGAGTATCCGGTTCCAAAGTCGTCCAGATAAAGCTGTATGCCCTCCTTGTCCAGGATCTGCATATTCCTGGTGGCAAGGTCCTCGTTCTCAAACATGGCAGTCTCTGTAATTTCCATTCTGATCTTGGAAACATCGATGTCATATCTTTCGATAATATCCAGAAAATCCTGATACATATTGGCATTGGAGAGCTCTTTTGATGAAATATTTACAGAGATCGCATCAAAATCATACGTATCTGAAAGCTGCTCTATAGCCTTACATACCTTATTAACTATGATGCAGGACAATATGTGGATACAGCCTGTGTTCTCTGCAACCGGAATGAATCTGTCGGGAGAGACGACCCTGTCTCCTATCTTTATCCTCATGAGAGCTTCCGCAACCCTGAAGGATTCTGTCTCAACGCTGTAAATAGGCTGGGCATATACGATAACCCTGTCATCATCCAGGTCTGCAGTATTTCTGATATCCCTGAGCACCTCACTGGTGATGTAATACTCCTCAAATTTCTCATGGTCCTCATCGGTGATCATATAAAAATGAGTGCTGTTCTGATCTGTGAACCTGTTGGCTATAAACTCATAGAACTGCCTTACCTTGTCAGCTTCATTGAGCTTCTTGCCCACCTTACCTGCTATCATGCAGTAGTTAAAAGGCATCTTGTTCTCGGATTTAAGCCAGTCAAAGGTTCCCCTGATCTGGTTGATATAGTTCCTGGCCTCCTTGTCTGTCACATTTTCTATGACATCCACATATCTGTCGTCGGCAACCTGATACATTGTCAGTTTGCTCGTAAGTGCCTCGATGGTCCTGCAAGCCTTTATTCCTGAAAGAGCAAGCTCAATGCCGTAGCTGGACAGTTCCTGTCTTGCAGGAATTGTAAAGAACACATAGATAAGATAATATTCTTTCTTACCGCCCTTTTTATCTATGAACCTGTTCAGGGCATTCACTCCCTGACAACCGGATATTTCATTGTAGGGCTCCGCGTGGAACAAAAGGAAAGCAAAAACGAATATTACAGAATGAGTGATTCCTGTAAATACTATGTGGTTGTAATGAATGAGAAAGTACTGCGTAGAAAGAGTAAGTGCATCCAGCGGAACGCAGATACAGACTGTGGTCCAGACGATTCTTGCAATATCTTTCTTGTTGGTAAGAGAGGCAAAGTAACAAAGAACTGCACAGACTATTCCGGTAACACTGTAGAATCTGACAAAAACGCTAAGATCAATACCGCCAATGTCCATGGTGTATATCCTGCCGGAAGCGATCTCTATGATAACACCCACAGCATAAATAGACGCCAGAACAACATACATCGTCATGAACTCTTTCTTTTGTCCCTGCCTGCGGATAGACATCATATTGACGTAGGCAAATACCAGAAACAGCACGGCGTTATAGCATATCAGATATGCCAGAATAAGCGCCATGAAAAGATACCTGTTATAGAATTCATTGGGATTGTTGGCAATCACTAAGATAGTGATCAAAATGGCGCTTGCAAGCGCAGACCAGCCAAGACCGGCGCAGACATACCTGAAGCTGTTAGTCATTCTCGGCTTGACATAAACTATGGCCAGCAGTGCCAAAACTGCGATGAGAAAGCTGGCAATCTCACCTATGTAATTATATGGAAGAAAAATCTCGTCTATCATGAGTTCATGTTATCATAAAACCGTATATTTATTTATAAACACTATATTAAATTTTCACAAAAAAAACTCCTCCGAATCTCTCCGGAGGAGTTTGTAATTATCTCTATCAGTCTTCTGAGTTGGCTGCAGCAACCTTTTCAGCTCTGTCAGCAACCTCCTTGGCCTGAACATCTGAAGGAGCCTGCTCATACCTTGCGAAGGTGTACTCAAAGTCTCCGCTTCCACCTGTCATGGAACGAAGCTGTGTGCAGTAACCGAACAGCTCCATCATGGGAACCTCTGCCTCAATGACCTGCTTGCCGGTAAGTGAAGGGTTCATTCCAAGAACACGGCCTCTTCTCTTATTGAGGTCACCCATTACATCACCGGTGAAGTTGTCCGGTACAGTAACCTTAAGGGAAACAATGGGCTCAAGCAGAACAGGTGAAGCTTCCATAAAGCCCTTCTTGAAGGCACCGGATGCAGCTACCTTGAAGGCCATCTCGGAGGAATCTACAGGATGGTAAGATCCATCGTAAAGAACTGCCTTCACTCCTACTACAGGATAAGCAGCAAGAGGTCCTCTCTGAACAGACTCTGCAAGTCCCTTTTCTACAGCCGGGAAGTAGTTCTTGGGAACTGCTCCGCCTACAACCTCCTGCTCGAAAATGTAAGGAGTTGTGGCCTCACCTGAAGGCTCAAAGCGCATCTTAACGTGTCCGTACTGACCGTGTCCACCGGTCTGCTTCTTGTACTTATACTCAACGTCAGAGGTCTTGCGGATAGTCTCTCTGAAGGCTACCTTGGGCTTGGTCAGGTCAATACCTACCTTGTAGATGTTCTGGAGCTTGCTCTGAACAACCTCCAGGTGCATATCGCCCATACCGTAGATAAGGCTCTGACGGTTCTCGGCATCGTTGACAACCTTAAGGGTCTGATCCTCAGCAGAGAGCTTGGCCAGTGACTGTGCGATCTTATCGATATCGCCCTTGTTCTGAGCGTGATATCTCATATATGTATAGGGCTGTGAAATATCCATCTTGGCATACTGAACAGGGTTAGCCTTGGTGGAAAGAGTATCTCCCGTTGCCACTTCAAGCTTCTGAAGTGCACCAAGATCACCGGCGTGAAGCTCGGGAACCTCTGTAGCCTTGTTGCCCTGAAGTACATAGAGCTTGCCGATCTTGACATCTATATCCTTGCCTGCAACAAACATCTGATCATCGGTCTTAAGAACGCCGGAGCGAACCTTGATAAGTGAATACTTGCCGATGAAGGGATCAATCATGGTCTTGAATACAAAGGCTGTCTTGGGCTTGGCAAAGTCAAAGTCTGCCTCAAAGATCTCATTGGTATTGGTGTTGATACCGGCCATCTTGCGGTTCTCAGGGCTGGGCATGTACTTGACGATATCATCAAGGACGGTGTAAATACCCTGGCACAGTGTGCTGGATCCCATCTCGATGGGAACGATGGAGCCGTCACATACGTTGCTCCTTGCAGCTGCTCTGATCTCAGCCTCTGAGAATGTATCTCCGCCGAAGTATCTGTCCATGAACTCCTCGGAGGTCTCTGCAACTGTCTCTATAAGTGTATCTCTGAAGAGCTTGAGGTTGGCCTCGTTGTACTCGGGAACCGGGCACTCAACAACCTCCTTGCCCTGCCACTTAAAGCCCTTCTCCTGGATGACATTAACATAACCTACGAACTTCTCATTCTCACGGATAGGAAGATTGAAAGGAGCCATCTTCTTGCCGTACTTGTCTGTAAGATCCTGAACAACCTGTCTGTAGGATACATCATCTATATCCATATCGGAAACGAAGAACATACGAGGGAGCTTATACTTCTCACAAAGTTCCCATGCCTTCTCTGTTCCGACTTCTATTCCTGCCTTACCTGAAACTACAATGATTGCCGCATCTGCTACGCTGATAGCCTCTTCAACTTCACCAACAAAATCAAAGAATCCCGGTGTGTCTAAAATGTTGATCTTGTGTCCTTCCCACTCAAGAGGAATGGTTGTGGTACTAATGGAAATATGCCTCTTCTGTTCCTCTTTGTCAAAGTCACTTAAGGTGTTCCCATCCTCAACCTTGCCCATACGGGATGTAATACCGGAGAGGTACGCCATGGCCTCAGCAAGAGTAGTCTTGCCTGCCCCACCATGTCCCAGCAGTACTACGTTTCGAATCTTGTCAGTAGTGTAAACGTTCATATCTAGTCCTCCAGTCGATTCTTATTGGGTATTTTGCATGAGATTCCACTAGGTCCCCCAAAAATCCCATACCAATATTCTACTAAAAACATGGTACTTGCACAAGCTTTTTAGGGCTAATTGCACAATAATATCCTTGTTGACTTTCACACATTAAAGTGTTATAGTCATCAGTATAAATGCTTAAAATTAGAAGGGATTATTCCTATGGATAATAAGACTTACGGTTTCGTGGGTCTGGGACTGATCGGAGGTTCCATGGCAAGAGCGCTTAAAAACGCCTGCCCCTCCTCCCGGATCATGGCCTACACGCCGCACAGACAGACCGTTGATAAAGCCTTTGAGGAAGGGGTAATAGATGTGCCCCTGTATGAAATCGGTGAGGCTTTCAGGGAATGTGACTATTTATTCCTCTGTGCCCCCGTTGAGATCAACAATGACAATCTGAGAACTCTTTTGCCCTATATAGGGCCTGATGCCATCGTAACTGATATAGGCAGCGTCAAGACTCCTATACACGAACTGGTCAAAGAGCTTTCCCTGGAGGATAAGTTTATCGGAGGCCACCCCATGGCAGGCACCGAGAGAATAGGCTTTGACAACTCAAAGCCCGGGCTTTTGGAGAACGCCTATTACATTATCACCAAGACTAAACTGTCTTCAGAGCATAAGGTATCGGAGTACGCAGACCTTGTAAGACTCCTGGGGGCCATCCCCCTGGTGGTATCCTATGAGCAGCACGATTTCATAACCGCCGCCATAAGCCATGTGCCCCACGTTATCTCTGCATCTCTGGTCAACCTTGTAAGGGACAACGATTCCGAAGATCAGCTGATGAAGACCATAGCCGCAGGAGGCTTCAAGGACATAACAAGGATATCCTCCTCCTCTCCTGTCATGTGGAATCAGATATGTATGACCAATTCCTTTAATATATCAGAGCTTTTGGGCAAATATATCGATTCCCTCTGTGACATAAAGCTTGCCATAGATGAACACGACCAGGACAAGGTAACAGAGTTCTTTTCCTCAGCACGAAGCTACAGAGAGTCCTTCATCGATGCATCCTCAGGTCCCATCAAGGAGGTCTACAGCCTTCATGTGGAGATTGATGACAAGCCCGGCAATCTTGCCAGGGTAGCCACACTTCTCTCGGACAGCAATATCAATATCAAGAACATTGGCATTGTGCACAACAGGGAATACGAGCGCGGAACACTGAGGATTGAGCTTCACAGTAAAACAGGGCTTGAACGTGCCCTTAACCTTCTTTCAGAGAAGGGTTACACCCTGTATACCAAGTAACACTTAAGTTTTTGTTTCTTATGGAGAATTTATATGATTGCATTGGAAAAAGCAACCAGGCCTCTTAAGGGCGACATATTCGTACCCGGTGACAAGTCCATTTCCCACAGGAGCATCATGTTCGGCGCCCTTGCAAGGGGTACTACGGAGGTAACGGGCTTTCTTGAGAGTGCCGACTGCCTCTCTACCATAGACTGCTTCAAAAAGCTTGGTGTGGAGATTGAGCATGCTCTTCGCCCCACCAACGGTGTGCCTACCATCACGGTCCACGGAAACGGTCTTCACAATTTCAAGGCTCCCACCTCCACTCTCTACACCGGCAACAGCGGCACCACAACCAGACTTATGTCCGGCATTCTTGCAGCCCAGCCCTTTGACTCCATGATCACAGGAGATGTGTCCATCTGCAAAAGACCCATGAACCGCATCATCACTCCCCTGTCACAGATGGGAGCTGAGGTTGTTTCCATAATGGGCAACGACTGCACTCCCCTTAAGTTCACCGGAGGAAGGACACTTCGAGGCATCAACTACAGAAGCCCTGTGGCCTCTGCCCAGGTCAAGTCCTGTATCATGCTGGCAGGTCTATATGCAGAGGGAGATTCTGTTGTATATGAGCCCGCTCTTTCCAGAAACCACACAGAGATCATGCTGCAGGCCTTTGGCGCAGATATTCACAACGAGGTGGCAAGGGACGGCAGCGCAGCCTGCATACTTCATCCCGGGATGCCACTTAACGGCCAGAAGATCAACGTGCCCGGAGACATCTCCTCCGCCGCTTATTTCATTGCCGCAGCACTGATAGTGCCGGGGTCTGAACTTCTTATCAGAAATGTTGGTATTAACAGGACAAGAGCCGGTATACTTGCGGTTCTTGAACAGATGGGAGCAGATATTACTCTTCTTAATTTGGACGAGTCCCACGAGCCCAAGGCTGATATCCTTGTAAGGCACTCCACTCTCCACGGCAACGAAAATCGACAGTTTGTCATAGGCGGCAAGGTCATTCCCACCATGATAGATGAACTGCCTGTAGTTGCTGTGCTGGCAGCCACCGCTGACTGTGACACCATTATCAAGGATGCCGCAGAATTAAAGATCAAGGAATCCAACAGGATAGAGACCGTAGTAAAGGGCCTTCAGAGTATGGGCTGTGACATAGAAGCCACCGATGACGGAATGATCATCCATGGAGGCAACCCTCTCCACGGAACAGATATAAATTCCCATGCAGACCACAGACTGGCCATGAGCTTTGCCATAGCTTCTCTGGTTGCAGAGGGCACCACCAGGATAATCGGGGATGAATGTGTAGGAATATCATACCCAAGTTTCTTTAAAGATTTACAGGGATTGCTGTGAGGCAATCCCTGTTTTTCATTTATGATGAGTTATTCATTCCTGAAGAGGTCCCTGGTGTATACCTTATCCACTACATCCGAGAGCTCTTCCGTCATTCTGTTGGCTATAATGAAGTCGCATTCCTGCTTGAACTTATCAAGATCCCTTTCGACAACTGAATTAAAGAAAGTCTCCTCCTTGAAGGTAGGCTCATATACCACGCACTCGATACCCCTTGACTTGATCCTCTTCATGATGCCCTGAATAGCTGACTGTCTGTAGTTATCCGAGCCGGCCTTCATTGTGAGTCTGTACACTCCAACCTTCCTGGGGTGAAGAGCCCAGATCCTGTCGGCTATGAAGTCCTTTCTCGTCCTGTTGGCATCTACTATTGCAGCAATAAGGTTGTTGGGAACGTCCTCATAGTTGGCCAGAAGCTGCTTGGTATCCTTGGGGAGGCAATAGCCGCCGTAGCCAAAGGAAGGGTTGTTGTAGAAGTTGCCAATCCTTGGATCAAGGCAGACACCATCAATGATGTTCCTGGTGTTGAGGCCTCGCATCTCTGCATAGGTATCCAGCTCATTGAAATATGATACGCGAAGTGCCAGGTAGGTGTTGGCAAAGAGCTTCACGCACTCAGCCTCTGTGGAGTTCATGTAGAGGATCTGTACATCCTCCTTTAACGCTCCCTGTCTTAGCATCTGCGCAAAAAGATGAGCCTTCTCATCAGCTTCCTCGCTGTCGGTGTCATAACCGATCACGATCCTTGAAGGATAGAGATTGTCGTAAAGAGCCCGGCCCTCTCTCAAAAACTCAGGCGAAAACATTATGTGATCAGTGTGATAAGTCTCCCTCAGTTCCTCGGTGTAGCCCACGGGAATGGTGGATTTGATCACTATGAAAGCATCCGGATTCTCATGCCTTACCTGATCCACAACACTTACAACAGATGAGGTGTCAAAATAATTGAGCTTCTCATCGTAGTTGGTAGGTGTGGATACGATAACAAAGTCCGCATCCCTGTAAGCATAAGAGGCATCCAGTGTGGCCTCAAGTCTTAAGGAGTCCTTCCCCAGGTACTCCTGTATCTCCTTGTCAACGATGGGGGATCTGCGGCTGTTGATCATATCCACCTTTTCGGGAATGACATCAACACATACCACATCGTTGTACTGTGACAAAAGGACAGAATTGGAAAGGCCAACATACCCTGTCCCCACTACTGCAATTTTCATTTATTTATCTCCTTCGAGCTTGGCCTTCTCCTCTTCCACAGTCTCGTAGACATCGATCCTCTTTTTGACATCATCGGGCATTCCGATAAAGAGTCCGCCGTAGTGGAACAGATCGTCGGATTTGGCTGCTCTTACTATCTGTATTATCACGTGAAGGACTTCCTTGGTCCAGATGGTGATCCTTGCCTCATAGTTGTTACCTATGGTCAGCTGCTGTTTGGTGGAGAATCCAATACCGGTACTTGAACAGTCAGTAATATGGATCTCACAGTTTGTAACTTCGCTGCCACCAAGCTCTTTTATCAGGATCTCACCGGCCAGGTCAAGTCTCTTGCTTTTTCTTCTGTCTTCCATGTTCACCCCCAGATAAATAGACATTTGTAAGCTAAAAAAACTGTATTACATATCTATAATAGCTTATAAACCGTATAGCCGCAAGGTTTCCAAAGCATTCAGGGCTTATAGGATGACAAAAAAGTTACTTAAAAAAACATGCATCGCCAAATGAAAAGAATCTGTACCTCTCCTTAATGGCTTCCGCATAGGCATCAAGTACATGCTCTCTTCCCGCCAGGGCTGAAACCAGCATCACAAGGGTGGATTCCGGAAGATGGAAATTGGTGATAAGCCTGTCGGTTACCTTGAAGCTGTATCCGGGATAGATAAAGATGGATGTATCACCGCTGCACTCAGAGAGCCTGCCGTTTTCATCCGCTGCACTCTCCACGGTTCTGCAGCTGGTGGTTCCAACGCAGATTACCTTATGCCCTGAGTCCCTGGCCTTATTGATCCTGTCTGCCGCCTCCTGTGGTACCTGATACCACTCGGTGTGCATATGGTGCTCTTTGACATTGGTCACCTTGACGGGGCGGAAGGTACCAAGCCCCACATGAAGGGTCACAAATGCCATGTCAACGCCCTTTTCCCGTATCCTGTCAAGAAGCTCCTGTGTGAAATGAAGGCCTGCTGTAGGTGCTGCAGCTGAACCTTCAAACCTGGCATATACCGTCTGATACATGTTCCTGTCCTGAAGCTTGTGGGTGATATACGGAGGAAGAGGCATCTCTCCAAGTCTGTCCAGGATCTCTTCCCAGATGCCATCGTAAAAGAACTTAACAAGCCTGTTGCCGTCCTCCACGATGTCCATGATCTCAGCCTTTAAAATGCCGCCGCCAAAAGAAACCCTGGCCCCGGGGCGAAGCTTTTTGCCCGGCTTAACTAAAGTCTCCCACACATTGTCGGATCTTCTCTTAAGCAAAAGGATCTCAACAGCTGCGCCTGTACCCTCCTTCTCACCAAGGAGCCTTGCGGGGATGACCTTGGTATTGTTAAGTACCAGGCAGTCCCCGGGCTCAAGATAATCTATGATCTCATTAAATCTGTGGTGGGAGGTTTCTCCCGTCTCTTTGTCCACCACCAGGAGCCTGCATTCATCCCTTTTTTCCATTGGGTCCTGCGCGATAAGCTCCTGTGGAAGATCAAAGTAATAGTCTGAAGTTGAAAGACCTGTTACGTGTTCACTGCTCATAATATCCGTATTACTCATTTCTAAAATCAATTTTCTGAAGGAAGGTCACATAGCCGCGCTTAGCCTCAAAGAGGTCAGCCTTGCTGATGACTTCCCAGGGTGCATGCATGTTGAGAACTGCAACGCCCGAATCAATTACGTTCATGCCATACAGGGCAAGGATATAAGCGATGGTTCCGCCGCCGCCCACATCAACCTTGCCAAGTTCAGAGGTGTGATATACGATTCCATCCTCATCAAAGGCCCTTCTGATCTCAGCAATGTACTCGGCATTGGCGTCGTTTGAACCGCTCTTTCCACGACTGCCTGTGAACTTGTTGAACACAAGACCGCCGCCTAAAAATGCTGCGTTCTTTTTCTCGAAGCTTGAAGCATAGGTGGGATCAAAGCCTGCGCTTACATCTGAAGAGAGCATGCAGGAATTGGCAAGGCATCTCCTGAGTGCAAGATCGTTATAGCCCTCCTTGGTCAGATTCATAAGCTCAGCAACGGCATTCTCAAAGAATCTGCTCTGCATACCTGTAGCACCTACAGAGCCGATCTCCTCCTTGTCCACAAGAATGCAGCAGCCGCATCTCTTGAGGTTCTTGGCTTCAAGAATTGCCTTCATTGAAGGGAAGGCACATACCCTGTCATCGTGGCCATAGCCAAGGATCATGGATCTGTCAAAGCCGGCATCCCTTGCCTTTCCGGCAGGAACGATCTCAAGCTCAGCTGATACAAAATCCTCCTCCTCTACTCCGTAGAGATCATTTAAGATAGCCAGAATACCGCGCTTAACAGCACCTGATACCTTGCCGCTCTCAGCCTTCTCAGCCTTTTCTGCTGCTATTGCATACTTCTCACCTTCAGAGAGCTTGGTGCTCTTTTTCTCAGCCTTTTCTTTTTCCTCGCTCTCTATTACAAAGGGCCTGTTGCCCACGATAAGATCCAGAGCCTCTCCCTCAATGACATTGGAGGCCTTCTTGCCAAGCTGTTCCTGAGCAAGATGGATCAGAAGATCTGAGATGAAGAATACAGGATCATCCTCGTCCTCACCAACGTTTAACTGAACTGTTGTGCCGTCCTTCTTAACGATAACTCCGTGGATTGCAAGGGGGATGGTCACATACTGGTACTTCTTGATACCGCCGTAGTAGTGGGTGTCAAGATAAGCGATGCCGCCGTCCTCATAAAGAGGGTTCTGCTTAACATCAAGTCTGGGGGAATCGATGTGAGCTCCAAGAATATTCATACCCTGCTCAAGGGGCTCAGATCCCATCTGGAAGATGATGATGGACTTGTTCATCCATACGCTGTACACCTTGTCTCCCTTCTTAAGAGGAGTCTTGCTGCCTCTTAAGGTACTGAGCTCTCTGTAGCCTGCAGCCTCTATCTGATTGACGATAGTGTCGATGGCTTCGCGCTCAGTCTTGGAGTTATCAAGGAACTCCTTATACTCATCAGCAAGTTTCTCTACGGCCTTGAGCTGTGCATCATTATAGGTTGTCCATGCATTTTTTCTATACATATAAACTCCTTTCTATAAATAGCATAAAGTCTATCACACAGTGTCAAGCAAGCTTGCCATGTGTGAAGACTTTTGACCCTGATATCAAATTATGACCTGATCTCTATGCCCATGGTAAAGGACAGTTTTCTGAGCATCTTATCTACAAATCCGTTTATAGCCTCGTCTGTAAGCTCCTCATCCTTAGGTGTAAAGGTGATGGTAAAGGCCATGCTCTTCTTGGTGGGAGGAATCGGAAGTCCTTCATATACGTCAAAGAGCTTTACATCAGTAACATACTTGCAGGAGCCGTAAATTGCATCCTCCACTTCTCCGCAGGTTACTGTCTTTTCCATTATAAGAGCAAGGTCACGCTTAACTACGGCAAACTTAGGAAGCGGCTCAAATACCGGTGTCCTGTCATAGTACTTATCAAGCAGTGAAAGATCTATCTCACAGATATATGCAGGAATCCTCATGTCTGTCTCATCCTGGATCTCATAGGTGATCTGTCCAAGGTATCCCACCTCTTCTCCCTCGCAGGTGATCCTTGCAGTTCTGTAGGGATGAAGGAAGGTCTTTTCCATGGGCTCATACTTAAAGCTGATGTGAAGAGTATCTGCAACGTTCTGGGTAAGGCCCTTTAATGTAAAGATATCCTCATCCTCGCCAAATACACCTATGCAGAGAGTTGCCTTCTCATCGGGATACTCGGTAAGAGGCAGTGACTTGGGAACAAATCTGTTGCCAAGCTCAAACAGTCTTCCCTCGAGAGTTCCCTTTTTCTGGTTCCTTGCAATGGCGTGGATCATCTGGGCAGCAAGTGTCGTCCTCATCAGTGACAGGTCCTCATTGATAGGATTGAGGATCCTTATGGCATTCCTTTCAGCTGCATCCTGTGCAAAGCCAAGAAGGTCAAGATCACCTGGTGAAAAGAATGAGTAATGCATGCACTCATATGCTCCCTGTGCGCAGAGGGCACGCTTGATACGAAGCTCTGTCTTCTGCTTTAAGTTCCTGCCTCCGACTGTAACACTGCAGTCCTTAAGGAATGTAGCCTTGACATGGTCATATCCGTACATACGGATAAGCTCTTCTGCGATATCCGGATAATCCTCCATATCCTCACGATATGCAGGGATCCTGATCGTCAGCTCATCGCCATTTATCACAGGCTCAAAGTTAAGATTTGTAAGAATCCTCTTTATCTCATCCTCAGGAACCTCAATGCCCAGCACTCCGTTCACCTTGGCAATGGAGGCCTTCATCTCCCTCTTGTCTAGGCTGTTGCCTGTATTGACGTCAACATGAGTCCTGGAAACCTTGCCTGCACCAAGCTGCTCGATGAGATGAAGAGCTCTCTTCATGGCAATGACAGTTGTGTATTCATATACGCCCTTTGAAAAAGCAGCCGATGAATCAGAGGACTGTCCCAGTGCTCTTGAGCTCTTACGGATGTTGTCGCGCATGAACTTGGCAGCTTCAAAGGTTACGGTTGTTGTTGTGTCACGGATCTCTGAATTGAGACCTCCCATTATACCTGCAAGAGCCACGGGCTTGGCGCCGTCACAGATAACAAGGTTATCGGTGGTGAGCTCAAACTCATTCTCATCAAGGGTAACTATCTTCTCTCCCTGTCTGGCTCTCCTTACCACGATCCTGTTGCCCTCAAGGAAATTGCCGTCAAAGGCATGCATGGGCTGACCAAGCTCTCTCATAATGTAGTTGGTGATATCAACGATATTGCTGATGGAGTTATTGCCCACCATTGCAAGTCTTCTCTTCATCCAGAGAGGGCTTTCTGCGATCTTTACATCGTAAACATAATGACCTATATATCTCGGGCACAGATCGGGATCTTCTACTGTAACGCTAAAGCCTTCGTTTTCAACATCTGTCTCTGTGTAGCTAAGATCGATCTCTTTTAAGGGCTTGTCAAGAGCAGCAGCAACCTCTCTTGCAAGTCCGAAGATGCTCTGGCAGTCAGGTCTGTTTGCAGTGATGGATACGTCAAAGATCCAGTCATCCAGTCCCAGCAGAGGCTTAACATCGATGCCCACCTCTGTGTCCTCGGGGAATACTAAAAGTCCGTTGTAGCCTGCACCGGGATACATATCCTCAGTCACACCAAGCTCAACTCCCGAGCAGAGCATACCCTCTGAATCATAGCCGCGAAGCTTGCCCTTCTTGATGGTGGCAACACCGATAACGGTCACGTGGTCTCTCTCTGTCTCAATTACTGTTGCTCCCACCAGTGCCAGAGGATATTTGCCTCCTGCCTGAACGTTGTCTGCTCCGCAGCACACCTGGAATGTGCCGTGCTCACCTGCGTTGACTGTGCATACATGAAGATGGGTATCGGGAATGGCCTCACAGGTCTCCACCTGTCCAACTACCACCTTGGAAATATCCTTTCCGACCTCCCAGCACTCTTCAACCTCAAATCCGCAGTCAAAAAGCTTTTTCTCCAGCTCTTTTGGTTCAATATCTATATCAACAAAATCTTTAAGCCAACTTAAAGGTACTAACATTTCTGATTTCCTCCCATTTTATTCGTAATGATCGATCTGCTTAAGAACGTCTATGTCTGACTCATATAAGAGCTTAATGTTGTTGATGCCGTACTTGAGCATTGTTGCACGCTCGATACCGATACCAAAAGCAAATCCGCTGTACTCTTCTGAATCAATTCCGCAGTTCTCCAGGACCTTCTTGTTAACTACGCCGGCGCCAAGGACCTCGATCCAGCCTGTACCCTTACAGAGATTACATCCCTTTCCGCCGCAGGCAAAGCAGCTGCAGTCAACCTCAACAGAGGGCTCTGTGAAGGGGAAGTATGAAGGACGAAGTCTTGTTGTGGTGCCTTCGCCGAATATCTTCTGTGCAAAGGTTTCCAGAGCGCCCTTAAGGTCACAGAGCGTAACCTTCTTATCAACTACAAGTCCTTCCATCTGTGAGAACATAGGTGAATGAGTTGCATCATCATCTGAACGGAAAACCTTACCGGGTGATAATATCTTGATAGGCGGCTTCTTGTTTTCCATTACGTGGATCTGGCCTGAAGATGTCTGAGTTCTTAAAAGAAATTCCGGACTTAAGTAGAATGTATCCTGCATATCTCTTGCCGGGTGATCCTTGGGAGTGTTAAGGGCTGTAAAGTTGTAGTAGTCATTCTCAATCTCAGTGCCCTCATATATCTCAAAGCCCATTCCTGCAAAGATGTCTATAAGAGTCTCTCTCATCTGGGTAACAGGATGAAGGTTGCCCTGGTAACGGATTTTGGCAGGCATTGTAACGTCCTGCTTTTCTCTCTCATATCTGGCCTTAAGCTCCTTCTCCTTCATCTTCCTGTCAAGTTCCTCAAACTGTTCAAGAGCCCATGCCTTGAGTTCATTGACATTCTTACCGTATTCCGCACGATCCTCTGCGGCGATGTTCTTCATCTCCTTCATAAGAGCCGAGATCTTGCCGTTCTTGTTGTCCAAAAAGCTCTTTCTAAGCTCGTAAACAAGCTTGGAGCTGTCAAGCTTTTCAGAATTTGTTCTGATCTCTTCACGAATTGCTTCGATCTGCTGACGTAATGCACTGTTTTCCAAAATTCTTTCCTCCTTGGTTTTAATATGCATAAAAAATCCCTTGTATAGTCTAAAACTATACAAGGGACGAATATTATCCGCGGTACCACCCATGTTCTAATGCTCCTTAGCCGGAAGCATTAACTCTCAATTATCTGTGACGTAGATCTACGTTTCGGACTACTGATCCTAAATGTTCATCCGAACTGCTCCGGTGAGAAATTCCCGCATATATCCGCTTCTTATGGAGCTTCCAGCCGTTGACTCCATCTCTCTGGTAAGGCAGATACAGCATCCTGGGCCATGGCCCGCACCATCACTGCATTTAAATATTCCATTAATACAGTTTCTTATTTTATGGTCAATTCAGTCTTTTGTCAATGATAACAGTAATTTAGTGTGGCGGTGCCAATCATCACAGTACCTTGGATAAAAATTCTTTAAGCCTCTTGCTCTGAGGGTTCTCGAAAAATTCCTTAGGTGTATTCTCCTCCAGGATCTTTCCCTCATCCACAAAGAGCACCTTTGTGGCAACCTCTCTTGCAAAGCCCATTTCATGGGTAACAACCACCATGGTCATACCCTCGTCGGCAAGCTGCTTCATTACATCAAGAACCTCGCCAACCATCTCAGGGTCCAGAGCTGAAGTAGGCTCATCAAAGAGCATCACCTCAGGGTTCATGCAAAGGGATCTGACAATGGCAATCCTCTGCTTCTGCCCTCCTGAAAGGGAAGCGGGATATACATCAGCCTTATCCACCAGATTAACTCTGGTAAGAAGCTCAAAGGCCTTTCTCTCCGCCTCTTCCTGGTTCATGATCCCCAGCTTGACGGGAGCTAAGGTTACATTCTTCATGACAGTAAGGTTGTTGAAGAGGTTGAAGTTCTGGAACACCATTCCCATGCGCTGTCTGACCTTGTTGATGTTTACACCTTTGGCTGTAATATCCTCTCCGTCAAATATGATATGACCTGAGGTAGGCCTTTCTAAAAGATTCAGGCACCTTAAAAAAGTACTTTTTCCGGAGCCTGAGGGGCCGACGATTACAATCTTTTCCCCTTTATTTATCTCATAGTCAATTCCTGTTAAAACCTTGTTTATGCTCCCGTCGGGATCAGTAAATTCTTTTCTCAGATTCTTAACGGTTATCACTCTTACGCATCCTCCTTTCAAGCCTTCCAAGGAGTATGGAGAGCAATTTAATGATCAGAAAATAAATAGCTGCAGCACCGATCAGAGGCATAAACGCATCGTAGGTCCTTGAAGCCACCTGATTGGCCACTCGGGTCAGATCAGCAAGACTTACGTATCCCACGATGGCAGTCTCCTTGATAAGGGTAATGAACTCATTGCCAAGAGGCGGAATGACATTCTTAACTGCCTGGGGAAGGATGATGTAGCGGTAGGTCTGTGCTCCTGAAAGTCCAAGACTCCTGCCCGCTTCCCTCTGTCCCTTGTCAACGGCAAGGATACCGCCGCGGACAATCTCAGACACATAGGCACCTGAATTGATGCCGAAGGAAAGAGATGCCACTAAAATGCCGTTGTTGGATGAAGCCATTATGATAAACCACATGATAAGAAGCTGTAATACACTGGGTGTTCCGCGGATCACATCAATGTACACAGTGGCTATATAGCTGAAAATAGTGGGCTTTCCCTCTTCTGTTGTGGAAAGCTTCATAAGAGCCAGGCAGGTTCCTATGATGATGCCCAGAAGCCCTGCAAAGACTGCTATCTCAAGTGTTATACCAACTCCCGACAGATAAAGCTTCCACCTGTCCCCCGTTATAAAAGCCGCCTCAAAACGTTCACTTAAAGTCATTTACCCCAAATTACTCCTCAATGTATTCTTTAACAAGACTGTCGTAGGTGCCATCCTCTTTGAGCTCTTTTAAAGCTCCGTTGATCTTGTCGGCAAGGTCTGTGTTGCCCTTGGGAAGTGCAATGGCATAGAACTCAGGCTCAAAGTCAAAATCTGTTCCGGCAAGCACGTCAACCTTGTCAGAGAACTGTGTTCCGAATACCTCTGCAGGATTCTTGTCCACAATGACGCAGTCAACCCTTCCGTTGTTCAGGTCGTTAACAGCGTCCACAGCCTTGTTGTAGGCAGCTACTTCTGCGCCCTCGATCTCATCTGCGATGAACTCTCCGGTAGTTCCAAGCTGAACGCCGATCTTCTTGCCTTCAAGGTCAGCAGCTGTTGCAATAGCTGATCCCTTGGGAACGATCACTGCCTGAACAGCCTCATAGTATGAATCGGAGAAATCAACTGTCTTCTGTCTCTCCTCTGTAACAGTCATACCGGCAATTGCCACATCGATTTTGCCGCCGATGGATGAAACCAGGGAATCAAACTCCATATCCTGGATTTGGACATCCATGCCGATCTTCTCACCGATGGCCTTAATAAGTGCCATGTCAAAGCCGTCAGGCTGTCCGTCGTCGCCAACAAATTCAAAGGGTGGAAATGCTGCGTTTGTACCAACTGTAAGTGTCTCTTTAGCTGCATCGGCGCCGGCCTCTGCATTGGCCTCTGCACCTGCCTGTGTGCTGTCATCTGATGTTGCTGCGCCTGTTGCGCTGCCACAGCCTGCAAGCACAAGTGCAGACATTGCTGCTGACATAAATACTGACATCAATTTCTTTTTCATAACTTCTCCTCCTTTTATGCATGTCTATGCATATTTATACAGATTTAATGTATAATATAACAGCAATGTTAAAATAAGTCAAGGGGAGTCACATCAGATACACCATCAGCGGCCCCAGCTCGCTGCTGTTGACCAGTCTTCCCAGCTTCTGGTACTCATACTGCATGGCCTTTGCCACATGCCTCATGGAGATCGGCTTGCCCTCGGCACCTGCCATGTAGGCTGCGCTGTACAAAATGGCCTTAATGTTGCTGCCGGATAAGTCAAACTGATTGGCCAGGAGCCTATAGTCCAGATCCTTGTCGATCTCAGCCTCCTTGGGAAGGATGGAGCTCCAGAGCTGGAATCTCTGCTCCTCGTCGGGACTCTTGAGATTAACAGCGTAAGTTATCCTTCTTATAAAGGCGTTGTCAAAGTTCTGGTAGTAGTTGGTGGCAAGGATGGACATTCCGTCGTACTCCTCTATCTTCTGAAGAAGGAAAGCCGTCTCAGAGTTGGAGTACTTGTCGTTGGAGCCTGAGATCTCGGTTCTCTTGGAAAAAAGAGCATCCGCTTCATCAAAGAACAGGATCACATTGGCCCCCTTTGCCGCATCAAATATGGATGAGAGATTCTTTTCCGTCTCACCGATATACTTGGAGAATATCCTTGATATATCCACCCTGTAAAGAGGCAGCGACAGCTCCCTTGCCACAACCTGGGCAGCCATGGTCTTACCTGTGCCGGGAGGCCCATAGAGAAGAACGCTGACTCCGTTGCCGTAAGCATTTTTCTTTTTTAGCCCCCACTTCTCACCAAGTCTGTTCTTGATGCGGTACCGGTTACAGGCAGTCCTGAGGACCTCCTCCTGGTCCGGTGTGATCTTAAGGTCATCCCAGCCGTAGACCGTATTGACATGGCTTGCAAGGGATGAGAAGTTGACCCTGCTCTGCTTGGTAAGAGCCTCCATGCACATATTCCTTGTTATTACGTCGCTCCCCAGCAGCCTTGCTATGGCCTTTGTCTGAGTGCAGATGTTCATGATGCTGCCATAGCCAATTTCATAGCAGTCAGACAGATCCGCAATCTGCAGATCCTCCCCGGCTGTAAATTCGTCATTATTAAAAAGAAAATACTCCCACATTCTGCATCTTAGGCTGGCAGAAGGCGCCGGAACATTAAGTACTGCCACACCGCGCCCCGAAAGCTCTCCCGGCACCTGCTTATCTCCAAAGATAAAGACTTTGTCAAGGTCAGCATCGCCAATGATCTCTTCAAGTACATCAAAGCTTTTTGGATCAGCAACCTCCTCCGGCTTTTTATATAAGACCGCGATGCGGCCTCCAAGAAGCCCTGACCATATCCTTAGGGACATGGAAGCTGTCTGCCTCTGCGTCTCTCCAAGTCTGGCGTACCTTGAAAGATCAAGCACAAACAAAGGAGTATCGCCACCAAGCAATGCCTTGTACATCAGATGCAGGGCAGTCTTCTCATCATCGCTCTCTATATACAGAAGTCTCTGCTCCTGAAGGGACAGCTCCCTTATAAAGAGCTCCTCCTCACCTTCAAAGAAAACAGGAATGTCCTTATCCTCATCATATACATCACCTGCCTGTGCAATGCTCATGCCGCTCTTGTAATTGCCGGTAAGAATGCTGCGCATAAGCGGATTGAGAATAAGAGGGCTTGAAAGCCCCGGCTCATCGGGCTCCGGGAAAAAGAACTTTTTGAGCCTGTCGCCAAGCTGCCCCGTAAAAAACTCTTCGTCCTCTTTAGGATAGGTGAATCTCTTTACCATGGTGTAATACAGACCGGTGGTAGGGAATCTGGCTCCTATGTCATCCTGCAAAAAGCCGAATATCCTCTCATAATTCCTGTCCACACAGACGCTAAGCCCCAGGATCACGGCAAAGATTTCCTGCCTGTCAAGGCCAAAGGTCTGTCTGACATGTCTGATCACAAGCTTTGGAAGAGATCCTCCTTCAATTTCATCGCCTTCTTCAGCCTCATATCTTGAGTCAATATAGTCAAAGGCAGTTCTCACCATCTCACACAAAAGAGGATCATACCTGTCTTTTTCTCTGATCACTGGAGGAATATCGTAAAGACTCTTAAGTTCAGACTCAGTTATCACAAGGCCTCTTGTGAAGAGCTTTTTTACGGTATGAAGGCCCTTTCTCTCAAGCAGGCTCTCAGCTACCATATCAAGAAGTTTAAGATAATCAAACAGCTCCTCCGAAGAAGAGCTGTATGGTTCATTTATCTTATTATGATCAAAGTACTCAGGATATTCATGCATTGCGTCCATCCTCCCTGACCATGCTTATCATGGCCGATGCACTCCAGACTTCCTTTTCCTCATCCACAAGAAAGAAGTCTGAAAACATGTTTTTGATAAGAAAGCTCTCATAGACAGTCCTGATATCCTCCGGAAGCCTGTAGAGGGTCTTGTAATAAATTGTATCCTCCGTCTCCCCCTCCTGCCATTTAAAGGAAGCTCTGGCAACCTTTGGAACAGTCTGAAGAAGCATCGTAGCATACCCACGCCTTCTGAACAGCGGATAGGTAAAGATGCTGACAATATTAAGGTCTCCATCCTCCTCCGGCTGTACCACCAGCACAGAAGCTGCAGCCACATCCCCGCCGGCATTAATGGCCTTTTCGTAATCAGGATCCCCTTCATCAAACACCAGGGAAAATCCCCAGAATCCAAGGTCCGTCTCATCACCATTTCCCTTAAATTCATCGTAGATATAGGGTATCATCAGATGTCTGTAATTATTCAGGTCCTTTTTATAGATAGGTCTGATCTCCATGGAAGTCTCCGTTTTTCTTTAGATCATACTTCTGATCTGTGCCTGTATTTTTATGTCCTTGGCCACAGTATAACGATTCATGATATCGTTTATCCAACTACTGACAGGGCCAAAAACCTTATCAGAACTATTTGCCTTTGCAGTGGCCTTGACATACATATCAATGAGTTTCCAGAAGTCCCGGGCTGCAATACCCTTAATATCCTCCTCGCTCAGCTGCCCTTCATACTCTTTAGATGTTTCATCATAAAGAGATTTAAGGATCATGGATATTATATCGGGATTTTTTTGGAGCCGATCAACCAGATAGTTGTCCAGCCATTTAATAACTCCCAATAGTCCCTTTTCTGTCTTGTTCACAAGCTCATTATAAATCTCCAGGGGCAAGCCCTGTGTCTTGTTTTCCTGAGTATTCACATCCTTAAAGGTGTTGACAAGTCCTCCAAAAACTCTCTCCAGTATCAGCTGCTGATAGATTGCTCCGGCGGATCTTCCTTCTGTGTAACTTTCTGCAGCTTCAGATTTTTTCTCACTGCTGACAAGACTCATGACATAGTCAATATCCTGCTGGGTGTAGCTCTTTCTCTCCAGCATATACCTGTGGGCAGAATCAAAATTACTTGCAAGAAATCTCATTCTTTTTAGCCTGTTATAAATGCGCTTCTGCTCATCAGTTCTTTTTCCTTCGGGTATATCATCGATTCTATTGTAGCTAATATAATCCTTAAGAAATGCACTCATGTCATTGTTATAAGCCTGCATATAGCCTTCTACCATAGATGGCGAAAGATTTATGACATGAGTCTTATCCCCCACCACAGTTTTGATCTTGATCGTATTTCCAAACATACGGTTTGCCACATTGCCAAGGTCACTGTCTGTGGTAAAATATGTGCTGTTTATATTATCACTGTATACACTGTCCAGTATGTTAATAAGTCTCTGAACCTGGGACAGAGAGTTCATTACAACAGTATTGATCCTCTTATCCCCCTTCAGATATGTGTAATACAGGTCTGAAAGCATATCCAGCTCTTCACTTATACTTATCCTGCATTTTAATATCTCATCAGCAGTCATAAGCTCGTAAACCAGTTTGGGGCCTCTTTTTTTCTTCTCATTGTAACGCTTATCCATCTTGCGAAGGGCCTGTTCCACTTCAAATGATCCTACGGAATCAAGATTTCCTGCAAAAACACTAAGGTCTACAGGGAGCTTCTGTCTCTCCTCACCGGATAAAATGCCATCTACAGCCTCGGAAAGCTTTATATTATCCTTTTTCAGCTGGTCTACAATCTTTCTGATACTGTCAGCGTCTTTTTCATTTGCATCAACGCCACCTGTATACTCAAATGAGCTGATAACCCCGCGGCCGCCCCTGTTCATTCTAAGCTCTTCTCCGATGACGCCGGGGACGAAGGCTTTCTTGGTGAATTCGGGATTAGCACTGGATTCAATATAACGGTCCACGTCCTGCTGCGTTACTCTCTTGTTGCCCAAGCCCTGATATGACTGATCCTCCAGTTCGGACAGTTGTGAAAGCCTGTTCTTGGTCCCTGCATTAAAGTAGGTCTCTATTGTGCCGGCACCAAATCTTGCCAGTTCACCAACCGCACTGAAAGCAATCTCCGTCTCTGTGAAAACGCTCTCGTCCACACCGGCGACCTGCCCGTAGTCCATGGTCATATTCTTGACAAAGGTTGCACAGTTGCGCTTGTAATAGCTGTAACCGCCCTGGGCATAGGTCTCAGAAGCCTTGAGTATCCGTCCCAGCTGAGCCATGGTGACAGTGTATCTCTTGCTTATGGAATAATGTTCACCGAAATCATCCTGGAGCTGTCCGGGGATTATGGCATCAAGAGTCAGCATTGAACCGGCACTTTTCAGATTCACTCCTCCTGCAGGGTAAAATCCGAACTGTATCGCATATCTTTCATTTCTCCCGGTTATCCGGCTGTACCTGGTATAACTGACACCCAGCATAGCATGCCCCATATGGTTTAAATACATGCTGTTTGCTGTTCCCGGCACAGGCTGTCTGATGTAGATCGTAACCTCCGGAGGAGCCGGTACTTTTTTGCCGTCCTCTTCTACCTCAGCTCTGCCTGCAGTAAGATAGGACCAGACAATGGGAACTTTTCTCTCATCGTAGATCATATCTTCTCCGCTGTCATTTTCAGACCTGTTAAAGGTAGCGCCATTCCATCCCGGGATGGTGTCGTATCTCTTTGCCTTTTGCATCTTTTCCCTGGCTCTGGAGAGGGCGTTGTTGGAGCTCACATACTTGTAGATGGCTACCGGGGATGTGGCAACGTTCACAGCCAGCTTGCTGATCTTGGCAAAAAGACCTGTTGCCCTGTTCCAGAACTTGCTCAAAAATCCCTGTTCCTGCTTTTTTATCGGCACAACAGCAAAGTTCCAGCCCCTGACTTCATTCATGGAGTCCTGGATCCTGCCAAGCTGCTCTGCAGCATTCCTGGCGGCATCTGCCTCTGATTTTTTGCCGGTCTCCTCCAGCACGGTGATCTTTTCATTTATCTGGTCAACAGCACTCTTAACCTGGGTAGCGGCTTCATTTATAGCCTGGTCCTTATCCTGCTCATCCTCTATGTTCTGATCATTTTCAAGATCCTTCTCATCCTGTATCTCTTTATCAAGCTCATCCAGGAAGGACTGATCAAGAAAGACAGTCTGATCGAGAGGATTCTTTTCCTCATCCTCTTCCTCCTGCTCTCTTTCCATATTCTCGTTGCCCATAGGAGGAAGGTATGAAGCATTATTAACAGACCCGAAGCCCTCGGTTTTTTTTACATTGTCATCGATCTTAGGTTCATTCTTTTCAGTTACAACAGGTACTACAGGTGGCATAGGCAAAAAGCTCCTTTACTGGGGCTATCAATCATCATATGGCCATATCAGATCAAAGCTTCAAGTTCCCTGAAGAAAGCCACATCCGGGGTGATTTTGAATCGTTCCATAATTCTGGGTGTAATATTTGCCAGGAATTTAAAGAACTCATCATTCATATGCGCTTCAATAACACCATCAACATACATCCTTAGTATCTCAAAGAAATCCATTTTCACGTACGTTTTGATCTCATCGGGCTTAAGTACCCCGCCGTACTTTTTGTCAGACACTTCTTTCAGAGATTTAAGTATCATTTTTACAAGGTCTGTACTGGACCGGATTGACTTTACGAAGTACGCATCAAACCACTTCACGGTTCCGGCAAATCCCTCTTCAGAATTTGCTTCAAGACCATTTAAAACTTCCAGTGGTAAACCGTCTGTTTTTTTATCCTGGGTACTTATCTGATTCATAGTACTGCTGATACCGCCGAACACCTTATCAAATATCACCTTCTGATAAATAGCACCGGCTGTTTTGCCCTCGAAATATGCGCTTTGTGACTCAGTGTAGAACTGCTCTTTCAGAGCAAGATTCATCACATAGTCGATATCCTGCTGAGTATAAGTTTTTCTTTCAAGCATATACTTGTGGGCATTGGCAAAAGCTGTGGCGTGCCCTAATCTGGACTCCAATCTCGCAAACGTACTATCCTGGTCACTGGTTCTGTCTTCTTCAGGGATATTCTTAATCTCATCATATGGCAGATAATCCTTCAAAAAACTTTTAATATCAAAGTTATAGCTCTGCAAATAAGCTTCAAACAAAGTGGCAGGCAACAAAACACTCTTATTTGAGCTGATGACCAAGGTGACCAGACCGCTGTTTAGTTTCGCGTTTACATTGCCAAGATCTCCTTCAGTCTGAAAAAATTTGCTGTCTATTCTTTCACGGTATGCAATATCAAGGAGGGTAATAGCTCTTTGTATCTGCGACAGGGTATTCATCACAAGAGTATTGATCCTCTTATCTCCCTTCAGGTAGGTGTAGTACAACTCAGATAAAAGATCCGCCTGATCACTGAGCTCGATCCTTGTATCCATTATTTCAGTGTCAGTCAGATATTCTTCGACTGTGATCTTACCCTTACTGCCTTTTTCTTCAAATCTCTTACCCATCGTTCCAATGGCCTTAGAAAGAGTAAACACACCGATAGACTGCATGTCAGCCACAAGCATCTTAAGGTTTTCAGGAAGTGCAGCCCTTTCTTTACTTGTGAGAATATCCTCCAGCGCACTGTCAAGTTTCCTGGCATCTATTGTCAACATATTATAGACAAGGCCAATACTTGTGCTATCGGATACTTTGTTGTCGGTTCCCGTATATTCATAGGAACCAAAAATTCCCTTGTCTCCCTTGTTCATACGAAGGTTCTCGCCAACCTGGGCCGGAATCAGCGTCTTTTTCGTAAAATCAGGATTTTTAATGGACTCCTGGTATCTGTCAATGTCCTCTTTGGTAACCCTCTTATTGCCAAATCCCTGATAGGACAGGTCATCTTTATCAGCCAATCCGGCCATATTATTTTTGGCAGAAGCATTGGCATAGGTCTCTACTGCTCCAAGTCCAACCTTGCCAAGGCCTGAGATGGTATCGAGCCTGACCTCAGCCTCCTGGAAGATAGAATCACCGTCACTTAATATGTTACCCGCAGTTACGGTCATATCCCGGACAAAGGTCGTACAGTTTCGCCTGTAGTAACTGTATCCGCCATCGGCATAGTGCTCGGACTGCTTCAGGATCCGTCCCACCTGAGCCATGGTTGCAGGATATCTCTTACTAATGGAGTAGGCAGTTGTACTGTCATCCATGAGCTGTCCCGGAAGCGTAGCATCGAGAGTATACATGACACCGGTATAGTTCCATTTGGTCAGACCTCCGCCGGGATAGAAGCCGTATTGAAGTGAATATCTCTCGTTCCTCTTTGTGATATTACTGTATCTTGTATAGGTAATACCCAGCATTACATGTCCGCACTCAGGTCCGTTCATGCTCGTAGCACTTCCGGGTGTAGGCTGATGCACCATAATAGCCACTTCCGGCGGCGCAGGAACTTTTTTACCATTCTCCTCTATTTCCGCTCTTCCGGCTGTCATGTAGGACCATACGATGGGAACTCTTCTCTCATCGTATATCATGTCCTCGCCCTGCTCGTTCTCAGGTCTGTTGAACCGGGCGCCTTGCCATCCGGGAATCGTGTCAAAATTCCTGGACTGCTGCATCTTTTCCCTGGCCCTTGAAAGAGTATTGTTGGAGCTGACGTATTTGTAGACGGCTATAGGCGCAGTCACTATATTGACGGCCAGTTTGCTGACCTTGGCAAAAAGACCTGTTGCCCTGTTCCAGAACTTACTGATAAATCCCTGTTCCTGCTCCTTTTGCGGCACCACAGCAAAGTTCCAGCCCCTGACTTCATTCATGGAGTCCTGGATCCTTCTTAGCTGCTCTGAAGCATCCCTGGCGGCATCTGCCTCTGTTTTTTTGCCGGTCTCCTCCAGCACGGTAATCTTTTCGTTTATCTGGTCAACAGCACCCTTAACCTGTGTAACGGCTTCATTTATAGCCTGGTCCTTATCCTGCTCATCCTCTATGTTCTGATCATTTTCAAGATCCTTCTCATCCTGTATCTCTTTATCAAGATCATCCAGAAAGGTCTGATCAAGAAAGACAGTCTGATCGAGAGGATTCTTTTCCTCATCCTCATCCTCTTCCTCCTGCTCTCTTTCCATATTTTCGTTGCCCGTAGGAGGAAGGTATGAAGCATTATTAACAGATCCGAAGCCCTCGGTTTTTTTTACATTGTCATCGATCTTCGGTTCATTCTTTTCAGTCACAGCAGGTACTACAGGTGGCATAGGCAAAAAGCTCCTTTACTCCGGCTTTCATTTGTAAGATCATCAAAACTAAAAATAATTTTTCATGAATATATTTTATCTCAATTTCGATAATAAATCATTAAAATGAAATGTAATCCGGTAATTTTGTACTTTTTACAGCATGCCCTTGATAAAGATCTCAAGCCCGATACCTATGAGAATAAGTCCGCCCAGGATCTTGGCGTTGCCCGCAAGCCTTGTTCCGAACATGGTTCCGATCTTAAGGCCGAAAAAGCAGATCACATAGGTAACAGCTCCGATTATAACCGCAGACAATAGCATCTGTGCGGCGTCGTACTCAGCAATGGTAAAGCCCACGGAAAGAGCATCGATGGAGGTGGCGACTCCCTGAATGATGAGCATCTTAAAGGTTATCTCCCCGGCGTTGACATCCTCCTTGATGTCACAGTCCCTGTTGGGGCAATTATCGCACTCTCCGTTGTTGATGCATTTCCTGGATCTTACGCCCTCCATAAGGAGCTTGCCTCCGATATACGCAAGTAGTATAAGAGCTATCCAGGGAATGAACTTCTGAAAGCCCTCAAAAAAACTCAGTGCCTCATGGACCAGGAGCCACCCAATGGCCGGCATAAGAAACTGAAAGAATGCGTACACACCGGATATAACAAGCATCCTTGTGTGCTTCATCTTAGGCTCAGCAAAGCCGTTTGCAAGGGACACGGAGAATGCATCCATTGCAAGACCCACACCAAGCAGTATGCTGTTAAGAATCAGTACAAGATAAAAAGTCATTTCGAAATCTACCCCTTTATACGAATTATTATAGGTATGTGTCATTATACCAAAATTTGCCATCAGGACAAGAATAGTGTTAATATAAGGTATTGAAAAAAGCTATGGGAGGCGTAACACCTATGAACAATAGTTTTGTATTGAGCTGCTGCTCTACAGCAGATCTTACTGCAGAGCATTTTAAAGAAAGAGATATCAATTATATCTGTTTTCATTTCAGCATCAATGGCAAGGATTTCCCCGACGATCTGGGCGTATCCTACCCCTTTAAGAGATTCTATGATGATATGGCCAAGGGAGCAATGACCAAGACTTCACAGGTAAGTGTCGGTGAATATTTAGCTTACTTTGAAGGCTTCCTCAAGGAAGGCAAAGACATCCTTCATCTGACACTTAGTTCAGGAATATCCGGGACCCTCAACTCCGCTACCATCGCCAGAGATCAGCTTTTAGAAAAATATCCCGAAAGAAAGCTCTACGTTGTAGATTCACTTGCTGCATCCGCCGGCTACGGTCTTCTTATGAACAAGCTGGCCGACCTTCGCGATGAGGGAATGGGCATCGATGATCTATACGCCTGGGTGATCGAGCACAGGCTTGAATGCCAGCACTGGTTCTTTGTTACAGACCTTACTTATCTCATAAGAGGCGGACGTGTATCCAAGGCTGCCGGCTTTATCGGAGGAGCACTCAATATCTGCCCGTTGCTCAACGTGGATTACCAGGGAAGACTCATTAACCGCTCCAAGCACCGCGGCGTCAATGCCGTTATGAAGGCACAGGTTGCCAGGATGGAGGAGCTGGCCCAGGATGGACTTGATTACTCCGGCGACTGCTACATTTCCAACTCCGACTGCTACGACAAGGCAAGAGCTGTTGCAGACCTCATAGAGGAGAGATTCCACAACCTTAAGGGCAAGGTCAAGATCGTCAGCATCGGTACCACCATCGGAAGCCACACAGGCCCAGGCACCGTAGCACTATTCTTCTGGGGTTCCAAGAGACTTGATTAAAAACACTCACCAAAAATAAAACATCCGTCTGAATATTCAGGCGGATGTTTCTTTTTAATTATATTGTCACATCTCGTAGATGCCTCTCTCAAGTCTCTTCTCAAAATCAGCCTTGGGCATGGGATTGTCAAAAAGGAACCCCTGCACAATGTTACAGCCGATACTCTGAAGGAGCCTGGTCTGATCGGGTCTCTCCACTCCCTCGGTTATGACTGATATGCCCAGCTCATTGGCCATGGACACAATGTTCTTGAGAACTATCTCATCGCTCCTGTTTAGCTCCTCATTGCTGATAAAGGACCTGTCTATCTTGATCACCGATACAGGGAAATCCCTCAAGGTTGAAAGTGATGAATATCCTGTTCCAAAGTCGTCGATGGCTGTGGCTATACTCTCATCCTTAAGCCTTGAAAGGAAGGATGTCATGAGGATCCTCTCATCCTCACTGGCTGTCTCTGTAACCTCTATCTCAATGTACTTCCTGTCAATTCCGTAGCTGTCAATTATCTCCGTTATCTCCTTGGCCAGGTCCTTATAGGAAAGATCCCTTCTGGAGAAATTCACTGATACCTGCACAGGCTCTATGCCCTTGTCTATCCACTCCCTGATGTACTCGCAGGTCTTCTTGAGTACATACAGGTCCAATGATGCCACCATCCCCTCTCTCTCAAGGATAGGTACGAATTCTGTGGGATAAAGAACTATGCCGTTGCAGAACCATCTGGCCAGGGACTCAGCTCCCACAATCCTTCCGGTCTTGGTGTCCACCTTGGGCTGAAGGTAGATCCTGAACTCGTCATTGGCCAGCGCCTCCTCATATCTGTCCTCGATCTGTTTCTGCCTGTAGATCCTGGTGCTCATGGCCTTGTTGACAAATACATAGGGCTTGTTGGCCACATTCTTGGCGTAGTTGCAGGCCATGGATGCTCTGGAGATAGCCTGTCCGGGACTGCTCATGGACTCGTCAATGGCATATACTCCGGCAACAGCTGAGATGTTGAACTCATCCCTCTTGCCGTTCTTGATGCCATAAACCGGAATGGATGCAATATACTTGAGGAACTTCTTGGTCCTGTCCTTCTTGATAAGGGCGGTGTAATTGTCTCCGCCAAAGTGGGCTATGATCTCATCGTCCTCGGCAAATTCCCTAAGGCTCCTGGCGTAGCGCTTCATGATCTCATCGCCCTCGGATACACCGTATCTCCTGCTTATAAGGCCAAAGCTCTTGAGGTTGAAAAAGAAGGAATCATACTTCATGATATCGCCGCCTGCGAACTTGTCCGACACAAAAGCTATAAAACCGCCTGAATTGGGAAGTCCTGTCAGGTACTGGGTCATGGCACTCTTTTTGACCACGTTGGATAAAAGAAATCTCTCCATGTGGAAGGACAGCACATCCATTACAATGGAAAAGGCGTTGTACTCCTCCTCTGACCACTTCTTGTCCTCAAAGGTAAAGACATTGTAGATAATGATCCTCTCTCCTGAAATATTGCTCCTGAACACATAGGTGGGTTTAACTCCCACCAGTACAGGTCCAAAAAGAGGTATTGTGGTCTCGGGCTCATCTTCCTTGTCAGAGCCCGGTCTGTAGGAAATCACCGATAAAATGGAACGCACATAGAACTCCTTGGAGAGGTCCGCCATAGCACTGGGGGATATCTCAGGAGTGACCTCGTCCTCAGACAATATCTGAACAAAATTCTGAAAGCTTTTATCGAAATTCATGCACGTTTCCTCTTTATCGTGTAGTTGATTTCATTTTATAAAATTTTTATCATTTTTTCAATCTAAATCCGCAGACTCTATTATTACCTCCAATCGTCCTCCATCAGAAAATCTTATTTATATGCCTTTATATCTGCAAATACCGCTTTTGAGCCGATACTGAAAACTCCCCAGTCAGACCCCTGTGACATATACATCCTTGTAGTGAAGGCCATCTCCCCGTTTACATACATTGACACAACACCGTCTGCTACAAGCATGGCCACTTCCAGATTGTCCTTGCTGCCAATGTCATATGGCACAAAGGACTGAGCTGACCTCTCCATGATGTTGGCTCCGTTATAGAACTCGATCCTGCCGTTTGCAGCGTTAAAAATAATATTGAGCCGCCCCACCTTCTCCTCATTGGTGTTAAAGCAGAACCCGAACATTCCCTCTTTGTCAAAGCCGCTTATAGTTGTCTTTATAAGATAGCTCCCCATCAGCTCTTTAAAGTCAGCCATCTCATACTTTTCTCCGGCAAAAGAGATACTGCCATTATCAAAGGTAGCCGACTCTGTCATCTCCCCGGGAGACAGGCTTACCTCATTACCAAGAAGCTCCTCTATAGCGGGATTAAGTACCGGCGAAAGACTTCCATCCTCATGCTGCTGCAAAAGATGTGTCACCATGTTGCCTCCCCAGTCGTAGTCCTCTGAGTCTGAGTGGCTCTTCTTGGTGCCGTTCCAGCCCACCACATACAGGTTCTCCCCGTCAGTCTCCATTCTTCCGGCGTAGAAGCCGTTGCAGTCAAAGATGTCCGTATCAGGCTTTACAAAAGGTCCTGTCATATTGTCCGAAACTCTGTAGTGCACCAGCCTCTCAGGCCACTGATCCGAAAAAGACAGATACCACTTGCCCTTGTACTGTAAAAGAGTCGGGCACTCCAGATTGGAATCGGTGCCCATATCGTTTTCAAAAAACACTTCTCCATCACTCCAGGAGGATAAATCCAAAGACCTGTACCTTGCGATTATGCCCTTATTGTCCTTCCTTGTGGCCAAAAGCATGTAGTAACAGCCCTCATCCTCTGAATAAAAAACGTAAGGATCCCTGAAGTCATTCCTGGCAAAGTCATCTCCTGCGTAAAGTGTGTCCTCCGGGATCTTATCCCAGTTTTCCATGTCATCACTGACTGCATGCATCACGGCTTCCTTGGGCTCAAACATGTCATTGTGTCCTGTGTAGAAGGCGTGGTATCTGCCGTCACTATCCTTAATCACACTGCCTGTTCCAAGAGCAATGTCCTGGCTCTGGGCACTGTCTCCGTAGTTAAGAACTACGCCTCTGTCATCATATTCTGTAAAATCAGCTGTCTTCATAAGTCCCCAGGGATGATACCCCTGAGTACCGCTCCTTTGGTCCGCCAGGTAAAAGACATTGTAGACTCCGTTGTCATAAAAAGGCATTGTATCTCCCACCAGTCCCTCTACTGATGCAGGGAAAATCACATGATCCTCAATGCTCTCCCCAAGATATTTCTCTTCTTCCACCTGCTCGTTCTCACTTTCCGGTTCTGTCTCCTGCAGAGCCTGCGCTCCGCAGCCGGCACATGTGATAGCCAGAGCTCCTGATAAGCACACTGCTATTAACTTCTTCATGGTTCCTCCTTATTGTTGCACCACAATGGTGCATTTGCACTATTTCTTGACGAATAATATAATAGCATTATGTGACATTTGTAGCAATTCAAAAGTGCATATGTCACACATTTTCGTGAAAAACCATGTTTTATGCGCCTGAATTTTGTGCGATATGCACACAGATGCAACAACAGAATGTTACATTTGACACATTCCATCTGTCACGGTATCATTATTTATTGAATATACTCAGACAATTGAATGAGTCAGGAATGCTTTTTTCTAATTCCTGACGGAGTAAAAGGTACTTATAAAAGCATAAAGTAGATCAGTACAGGGGAGAACTATGGGAAAAAGAGTAACTTTACAGGAAATTGCAGATGCGTTGGGAATGTCAAGGAATACTGTTTCAAGAGCCCTTAACAATTCAGGAAGTGTCTCCGCAGAGACCAGAAATAAGATAAGCCAGATGGCCACAGCCATGGGCTACAAGCAGTTCAATATGGTTGCAGAAGGGGATTTTCCTGCTGCAGATAGATATACCGCCGCAGGCAAGACAGAAATAGCCCTTTTCACCCACTCTTTTCCGGGAGCCTCTCACTCAGGAACAAGACTTCTTGAGGCTTTCCAGAACAGAATCGATAAACTGGGCTATAAGCTATCCATAAATGTGATAAGGGATATTGAGCTGGAGAATCTGGCTCTGCCTGCCAATATAGACCTGGACAACATTGCCGGTATCCTCTGCCTGGAGCTGTTTTCGGCCAGATACAGCTCTTTTCTCTGCAGCAGGAACATCCCGATCCTCTTTGTGGATACTCCACTGCTCCAGAATTGTTCTCTCAAGGCAGATACCCTGTTTATGGAGAATACCTCCAGCGTCCACCGTATGCTAAGTACACTCATTGCAGGCGGAAAAAAGAAGATTTCCTTTGTTGGTGACAGGTTTCACTGCCAGTCCTTCTATGAGAGATGGCAGGGCTATGTGGGGGCTCTGACAGACAACGCGCTTACTCCGGACACCTCCCTGTGCATATTGGACGATGACAACTTCCCCTATCACGATATTTCCTGGCTCTCAGACAGGATACGCTCCCTTAGGCAGATGCCGCAGGTCTTTTTCTGCGCCAACGATTTTCTGGCAACCTGCGTCATAAAGGCCCTTAAGCAGCTTGGCACAGAAGTTCCCTCAGGTGCCCTTGTCTGCGGCTTTGATAACGCTCCTGAAGCCACCATCATCGAGCCGGCCCTCACCACAGTAAAGATACACTCCAGCTCCATGGGCTACACTGCAGCAGACCTTCTGCTGTCCCGGATTGCAACTCCCAATATGCCCTTCAGGCGTACCTACATAGAGACCGACGTGATATTCAGGCAGTCAACAGGCGCCATCACCAATTAAGAGGCTGCTCAGAGCCAGCTGATGGTCAGGATCTTGGAAAATCCCGTAACATCAAATACTTCTTTGATCTCACGGGATGCACCCTTTATCACAACAGCATTGTCACTGTTAAGCTGCTTTTTAGCTATGAGGATGACCCTCAGGCCCGCTGAAGAGATATATTCCAGATTCTTAAAATCAAATATCAGCTTATTAACTCCATCTAATGAAGCTTTGAGTTCCTCATCAAGCAAAGGCGCGCTGTTTCTGTCAAGAGTGCCCTCCAGCGCTACTGAAAGCTGATCGGCATTCTTTACTTTTGAAATATTAAGCATTATTCATCCTCCATACAGTATCATTATAACGTCTAATTTTATTTTAATATTTATAAAGCTCTCACGCAAGAAAAGACGCATCCATGAGTGGTACGTTTTACAGATAATTCAAAAATCTATACTTTTTGGAATGATACGGGCATGTGCATTGTCCGGGATAAATTTCAGAACCGCTTTGAGGACGCTTGCGCTCCCCTCGCCTCGCAGCGGTACTAATACCTTGAGGAACAGGTATTTAGTACCGGCGGTCTCAGAAGCCTCTGCATCGGTCCATGAAATTCATCCCGGTCAAT